>JAABUL010006352.1_pt1 | contig 13684 bp, 12 predicted proteins | sample 5559151 | NCBI WGS metagenome assembly JAABUL01 (sample SAMN10711876, study PRJNA513368) | rock metagenome | isolation source: Antarctica rocks | place: Antarctica: Victoria Land, Pudding Butte sud | reverse complement strand
GTTCCCAAACTTTGCATCCCAGAGATCCGAAACATACGTACTCCTCGGCAGCCATGGCGCCTTATCTCCTGTCCTTGGCAACTCCCCCATCCCCCTCATCACATAGGTCGACGTGATATTCAGCGCTGGCACGGATTTCATTCCCTCGGTATGCTCTAGCCGTGGCACCGCGGCCGTGAAGCCTTTATCCCTCATAGACTTTAGTAGCCTGCACACCAGCAGCGCGGTCGCGTCAGCGCCGAGCGTCCAGGACGCATCTGTGTAGCCAATGACCGTCGCCATGTTTGGCAGATCTTCCAGCATACAGCCTTTCCAAAGATATTTTTGGCTAATGGTGATGGGAACATTATCAACGGAGATGTGGGCTCCCCCTGCGACCTTGATTTTAAGGCCTGTGGCGGTAACAATTATATCGGCGTCGAGCTTCTCACCCGAGGCAAGCAGTATGCCTGTTTCGGTCACGGTAGTGATGGTGCCGGTGACTACAGAGGCTTTACCTGCGCGCATGGCTTTGAAAAAGTCGCCGTCAGGGCAAAGACACAGGCGCTGCTCCAACGGATTGTAGTGTGGCCGGAAATGAGGGTCATACGGTACATTTTCTGGCAGCTGTCTGATAGTGGCCTTCTTGATCAAGTTCCTGGCGAAAAGAGGGTAAAAGGCGCAGATTTTGACGAGGAGGAAAGTTAAGACAAGGAATTTAAACCGTGTGATGCGATGAGCGATCCAGGATGGAAATAGTTCATGAGCCCACTGTCCGAAAGGATCGATCGTTGGAATCGCTAGAATATAGCTGGGGCTGCGCTGAAGCATAGTGACGTGCGAAGCTGTTTCTGCGAGCGTAGGAATCAGCGTCACGGCTGTTGAGCCGCTGCCGACAACGACAATTTTCTTATCCTTATAGTCAAATTCTTCAGGCCAGAACTGAGGGTGGACGATAGTTCCTTGAAAATTATCAATACCGGTTATCGCGCTGCTCAACGCTTCGTCATAATCGTAATACCCAGTGCTAAGCACGACGAAGCGTGCGTGGAAGTAAGTTCTCTTGCCGTCTTCATCGACAAGCAGAGTCCACGTTTGTTGGTCAGAGGACCAATTGGCCGATATAAGCTTGCGGTGGAATTGTACTTTGCGATCGATGCCGTACAACGCGGCCGACTCGCAGATATACTTCCGTATCGACTCACCGTCGGCGATGGCATTCAGCTCTCCCCATGGTCGCCACTCGAAGCCGAAAGTGTAGAGATCAGAGTCTGAGCGGAAACCCGGATAACGGAAGAAATCCCAAGTGCCTCCTATATTTCCACGCGATTCTAGGATAGCATAACTTGCCGACGGTAGCTCTGTCTGTATTCGATAAGCCGCGTTAATTCCAGAGATACCAGCGCCGACTATGATGACGTCGATCGGTTTTTCGAGGACTTTGTCGGCGTTGCCCATAACACCACCTCAAGGAAATATGGGTTCGAAGGTTCTGCCTTTTTGATTGGGGTCGGATGCAGCGTATATAAGCGCCCAGTCTCACATTACAGCTGGCTACCCACGCCCTCCTACGTCGAGGTTCTATCGGGATTAGCGTGTCAATGCAGGCGCTAGCAGTACAATCAACGCGCGAACCCCTAGCTTACGCGAATACAGAGTAAAATACGGGTAGAGTACACACTACAGAGTCATGACAGCAAGGTATGCCATGCACAGAATCGATCGACCAATCCACCACGTACGGCCATGCTCATACCTCAAGCCCTGGATCATTGCCTTAGTCATTATGTGCTGCATGGAATATTAAATCTATCAGACGATTCGATTCGATCTGATGATCCTTGGTGTGAGAGGGTGTGCCTCCAATGCATGTTGGATCTGAGACAACCACCCATACATCATGATCAACATCCAAACCCCACCAACTAAGACTATGGCACGATCTTGTTTCTGCTGTATATGCCCTCCAGAATCTGTGCCAAGAACGATTACCAGAGTCTCTTTTGACCTTGTTGAAATGCCTTTACTGAAATTTACAGTGGCAGAATATAAGAAGCCAGCCGCCAAGATTCTCATCACCACACAGGACATTTTTGCACAAGTGCTTTCGGGCCATGGAGTGAACCGGCGTCTCATATTCAGCATATCTTAGCTGAATGGCTATTGCACCAAACGATTTGATCCGTTTTAAATTTCCCACTAAGCTCCTTAATAATCCCGTAAGTAGGTGCAAGCAATATTGCACAATTCATCTTTCATAGCGAGACATTGTAACACCCTAATTCTGGAAGGATATCTAGGATTCATTGGTCATTCTTCATAGCCAGTCACTTCAGGCTTCACATATGGAGCGCCTCGCAAATTCTGTTGTTCCGAACTTAGTTCAAGTTTTGTCTGCACTTATACAAGTCAAAAGATATACAATCTTGCAGTATATAGACATCGCTTTGCGTCTTTGTCACATATCTACAGGCGAAAACGTCTTCATTTGGCTACGAGCTGGGGCCAGGGAACCGAAAGTTAGCTTTTCACCATCAAGCTGTCACGCTTTGTACTTCATCCAAGATGCATCGCAATCTCGAGAGCTTTATCTTCCCCTGTTACAGGGAACAATTCTTGTGTTGGTATTGACCTATCGTATTCGAGGTTGGCCGATTTGCTTACCGCCTGATCTGGCATCCTTTGGCTAGATTGCCCGAGCCGAAGATAGTGGGCGCAACCAATCTCTACTGTGCTTGCTACGATCTGATACCCGATGGATATCTCTGTAACAGGGTTGCTCAATCACATGGTTTATACGGTCCGTTCTCAAGTTGAGCACCTAACATTCAGCTCATAAGTTCAGTTGTGAGGATAGCATCCTCTGAAGCTCATGTGAAGAACTTAAAATCTTATTCGTGTATGCGCAGTGGGGACTCAACATTCGGAGAATATTCAATGCGCTTGACACTGTAGCCAGTTGGATTCCGGACGAGATCTTCTCTGCGTGTCCCCGAAATTTTTCGCCATCAGATACTTGGAGATGGTATGTCTCTCCATACTATGCGTCCAGATATGCTAAGCTGTCCCCAAGACCTATGCCTGGAGCATCAAAAAGACTTGAGGGAAACTTCACCTCCTTCAATTCTGCCCTGCCCATAATCTTCGATATACTCCTAATCCTATACGCAAACAAAATCGCCCCGTACCCAGCGATGCCGATCTCACCGGCGAAGCCATCCTCATGTCACTCGCTGGCGTGAATGACACATCAAACCCCTCGTTATTGGCACCTATGGCATCTTGCGCAACCCAAAAGTCTTGGAGAAGCTGACGAGCGAATCGAGAAGTGCTATTCTGTGTTATGAAAACTCCCATAGTATGACAGCGGAGCAGCTAAGGGATCTGCCTTACCTTGTACGTAACATCTTGACTGATCCTTCTTAAATCCGTAATGCACTCATTAGCTGACTTTTTAGAAGACTGCAGTCATCAAGGAATTTCTCCGCCTCTCTTACGGGGCACCAGGACGTCTTCCTCGCATCGTACCGGCTTCCAGGACCACATCCGGGGACACATTCTTTCCCGCCGGCGCCGTAATCTCATACAGCAACTACGTCTGTCACAGCGACGAAGCAATATTCCCAAACGCTGGCGAATTCGTTCCTGGAGGGTGGCTAGGCGAGATTATCAGGGAGCTGGACCGCAATCAGTTGGTGTTTGCACGCGAAAGCAAACTGTATCTGGGGATTCAGTGAGTGATTCCATCGCTAACTTTTGTCACTTTTCCCCACTCTTTCTCAGCGGTGGTCCGAGGCTTCCAAATTGATCATTGGGGAGTTTTTGGACTCAAGTCACAATTGAGGAAATCCTGACGATTCCGGACGCCGGTGCAGTCTCGCAAACACCGAGCTTCTTCTTACGTTTGCGAGGCTGTTTCGCGGCTTGCGGCTAAACTTATGGTAACACGGCCGGAGGACGTAGAGCGGAGAAACTATAGCGTGGCGATTTTCAGGGGGCATTCGAAGGTTATGGTTCGAGGGCATACACGCTATTGTTGCCTACAGGAAGCTTAGCCGCTTCAGCAGAGGCGGCCAGCAGCAAAAGCCATCTGTACGTGATACTGGCTACGAGTCTTCTGCACATCGATAGAGTTCAGCGATATCTTACAAAACAGACCTACAGAGACAGCATCTTCCAAGACGTGAGGTTTATCAACCCAAACATCAAGAGGATCTGTAACGATATACTGTTACATAATCACATCACAGACTATGTGAGTAGAATTACCAACTCTTTCCTCGAATCACAACTTATAAAATATCGAGCATGACGCTCCACAAACAACCTTCAATCACAAAAACAAAACATCACTCTGTCAATTAAACTCCCACACAAAACCCCCTCCAAACAATCATCCCCGTACATCATCCAACCCCCAAAGCCCAACCAAAAACCCCCAAAAGCAAAACCTTTCACCCCTCACCACACACACACACACACACACACACACACACACAGTCCACAAAACATACCCTCAGAACATCTTCCCCACAACAAACCCCAACGCAAGCAAACACCATTTACCCTCAGCTCATCCCCACCCCCAACCCAGCCACCGCACCACCCCCTCAAAAACTCATACCCAGCATGCGTCAGCCTAAAGCACAGAACCTGTAAACATTGCAGCTTCCCCCGCGCCATCCACAGCTCTTTTGCTGCTGGTTTTGCCGCCCCCGGATTATTTTTTATAACAAAAGACGTTGTTGGCGGTCGGTTGTGGCCCTTCTCCCCGATTGTGGCTGAGGGAAGCTTGGAGTATTTTATTTTTCTTTTTCGTGGTGGAGTTTTGATTAGGTGCGCCGGTTATGGAGGAGTTTTAATTCTTGGGGGGTTCGGTGGTTGTTGCTGTGGTGGGGATGTAGATGCCTGGGGGGGGGGTGGTGGAGGGATTGGATATGGGGGTTTTTCTTGGGTTCAGGGCGTGTGCTGTTTGGGGATGTTTTTATCAAGGGTTCTTTGAGCGTTGGGGGAATGTGCTTTGGGGAATGTGGCAACGGTGCGTGAAATGCGAATACCCTTTGGAACAATTTTCATTCAGGTATGTATAGCATATTTCAATAGGCTAAGATCATGCGCCTGGTCTCTTTTGGGGCATTTTTTTGGGTTCATCGCATGTGCCGTTCGGGAGTCTATGAGACTGTTCTTTGAGCATTTTAGCATATTCTGAGGAGAAATGTGCCAACACTGCACTGCGTGGCTATGATGATGCGCCTCGTTTCTTTTGGATCGTTTGGCGATACAGCCAACCAAAATACATATCCGCTTCTCATCGCACAGTCTAGCGTCTTCTCCATACTGTTCCCACGCTCACCCAACCCGCTCCGAATACCTTGGCGGCGGCATCCCTGCGTTCGCATCCTTTATCGACAACGCATCTCCCCTCGATCCCACCGCCTTCCACTCCCCTATTGGCACCAACATATTCGGTCCGACTTCAGGGTCCATCTCCTGCCTCTGGTTGTACAATTCCTCTTTAGCCCTTGAGGCGCTCATTTTCAACCAACATATGACTCCGCCCGCGACAATGAGGAAGCCGATGATGGCGATGATGGCGACGAGGTAGGTCGGGGTTGTAGCGGCGGAGGATGGTGGGTACAGGTTGGCTGTGGGGATGGTTGATGATTCGAAAGGAGTGGGGGTGCCGGAGGTGATGTCCGTGAAGGTACTGGCGGGTTGGCTGGTGATGGGGGTTGTCACTGATGCCATGGTTGGAGAAGAGATTTCGTGGAAGGGTGGATGCAGGGTCGGTGAGCTTAGGATGGCTGCAAGACTCGAGACGCAAAGTGGTATCTCAGACGATTAATTTCGAGACACTGGCGATTATACGAAGAATAGGTAATGGACGACACTCGAAGGATGCAAGAAAGAAAAGAACATGCACATTATAAACGAGAGAGAAGGTCGAAGGCCAAGAAAAATCAAGAAGACCCCAGTAGTAGAAAATGCTTTAGCTTTTTGAACGATTAAGGCTTCAGTACCTAAAGTATTATTGATCGCATGCTTAATTGAGCCGGCTAATTCAACGACCGCAAAGCGCATGAGATTAATGGTACCGTCAAGCTCATGTATTCATTTTCTGAAACCACGCGAATGCGCATAGATCAGCGCATAGATGTGTCCTAATTTAGAATAGCGCATTTCTTGGTCACGACACGCCTGCAATTTCGCAACTGCATTTTTCCTGCGCGCTTCATCGACTTCTGCGCGAGTTCTCGACTGGACGGTCAGTAAATTGGCTTGCTGGCAGTGCGAGGTACTAGAGCCCTGCTCCAAAACCACTTTTCATAATATCATAGATTGAGACTTCAAGGAAAATTGGGTTCGCCAAACACAGCAAGTTCGAATCGAGCCGCTTCCTCCCTCGCCAACCAACGGTAAGGTATGGTCCAACGGCGGTGGCATATAAGCTCATAGCCGCGTTGACCGGAGCTCCTCAGCTTGCGAGGATCATCGCACCCCTTAAAATCTGGAGTGGCGCCTTAGTAGAGACTTGTAAATATGTAGATAGTAGGGTCGGTTTGTGATTCGATGAGTCTGACTTTAGATATATTTTCACCATATAGTATTGGGACGATCTCGTCATGCACGGCCCAGGAGACGCGTAAAAGTTGCACAGGTAGCGGTGCGTGAGGAGCTCGTGCAATGGACCTGACTTTTGAGGTCAAGCATTATGAGGCAGTGGAATTCTTACCGTGTGGCCGGATAAAGCACTGTGCTTCTGGCTGAGGTGGCCGGATCTTCACAATACAAGTACCCTCTTCATGTGGTTCTTCTTTGGCGAGGTCGATTGAACGGACACGAAAAACATAGCAAAACCTGTAGATCTCTGTCCTTACCATTTTTGAAAGCCCCAAAGCGAGGTGCCAGTTGTCACAGAGAATCCGTCAGGAGCAAATCAAGTCTGGACCTTGGTCGTATCTATTGACTCACGGCTGTGCTTACTCGAGATTGACGCATTGTATAGGGATATGGCTTGTTCCGCGGAGATCACAGTCTGAAAAGTATAGATTTAGATTATAGATCAAGTGGTTGAAGACCTTTTTTATGGGGGGATTCGCTGCGGTGAGATGTGGTTGAAGTTGGAGTTTGATGGGCGGAACTCCCCTAGAAGTGCGCTAGACCCGAACGACACGACGCGATCACTCATCTTGCATGGCTTACCAAGCAAAGCTTTGATGAACGCTTACAATTCAATCGACAGGATGACCATGGAAACAACGATCTGACATGATTGATAAGGTTCATCTACGAAAGAGGTAGGACGTGGTCTCAGTAGGAGAAGCAAAGCTGGGTATAAGAACCATGGCTCCCTTTGGGAAGATGGAAATCTAAACACTGGAGCATCGACTAGAATTCTCAATTCAGCACAACTCCTATTCGCCGAAAACATGTCTGGCTCTCTAGCAACAGCCAGGAACCTTACCCTCTCCAATGGCATCGACATCTTCTACCGCGAAGCAGGGTCTCCGTCCAAGCCAACCATTCTACTTCTCCATGGTTTCCCATCCTCCTCTCACATGTTCCGTAACATAGCTCCTCTCCTCTCCGAGACCCACCATGTTATCGCTCCTGATTTTCCAGGATTTGGCTTCACAACGGTCCCAGCATCTCTCGATTTCTCGTACACGTTCGCCAACCTTACCAAAGCTATTATGACATTTCTCATAGCATTGAGAATCCACCAGTATTCGATTTATGCCTTTGATTATGGCGCCCCTGTCGCATACCGCATTGGACTCGAGCATCCAGAGGCTATCACAGCCATTGTATCTCAGAATGGAAACGCATACCTCGACGGCATAGGAGCGTTCTGGGACCCCATTAAGGCCCTCTGGGCTAACGACACTGCCGAAACCCGTGAAGCTCTGACATCAGCTGTGCTCACCAATTTCTCTACCACAAAGTTCCAGTATGAACATGGCGTTTCCGATCCCAAGTTGCTGGCCCAAATTCCACCGGAGACGTACTACCTGGACCAAGCACTTCTCGAAAGACCGGCACAGATTGATATCCAATTGTCCTTGTTTAAAGACTATGAGAACAATTTTAAGCTTTACCCAAAATTCCACGAGTACTTCCGGTCAAGCAAGGTTCCCGTGTTGGCAATTTGGGGCGCGAATGATGTTCTCTTCCTGAAAGCAGGCGCAGAGGCCTTTGCTAGAGATGTACAGGATTTCAAGCTAGTCCTATTAGAGACTGGACATTTCGCAATAGAGACGCATGCGAAAGAAATCGCTGATCAGACAGTGGAGTTTCTGAGGAAGCGACATTTGTAGCTAGCGAGCTTAACATATGGCCCCCTAAAACGGGCCAAAGGAGAGGACAACATCACTCATTGAAAAAGCAAATTACATAGCCTCTATTTCAACAACATAAAGATTGAAAACAGCGTTCGTACGTCGTAATTGTTTCCAATCCGGATCTTACACAGTATTTTGACTATCGAGGCGTACTGCAGGGGATTTCGAAACACTGTGAACTCGGAGTCGATGCACAAAGCATTCACGATGCCGAGAACCATGGGAGTCAGGTAGAGTAGTCGCTTCGGCAAGAGAGGACAGGAGTTTCGATCTAGTCGCAACGTTTGTTTTTCTGGTTAATCTGGAGGTTGACTCTCGCCGTGCGAGTATCTCCGAAGAGACGATCTACAGTGGCTCCACAGTGAATCCCATCGAAGTGTCTCCGCCGAAGTACCTCCGTATCTCTCGTCCTTCCTATTCAGGGTGGATCCCAATCAAAAACGATTGCCTACTTGGTTGCTATAGTTGATGCATTAGGCGCCAAAGTCGACGGCGAAAGTGTGCCGGGTCATTTGGGACATGAGAGCTCACTAAGCCTGTTCTCAAGTACTTTGTCTATCCAATGAATCAGATCACGGCAGTAAATCAAGGATGATCGATTGTTTAATCTTCAGATTCAATATCGAATTCTCCCCGTTTATTGCATGTTTTTGGGAGTGGCTTGAGATGGGTTGAATTTCCTGGGATTTTTGGTTTGGATGCGAGTTCGGATTTCAGGCGAGGGTACAGGAAACACGCTAAGCCTAAACGAGAGCAGCGCGATTCCTTGGTTTGCACTCCAAACAATTCTCTTCTCTGTTCAAATGTCTGTCTGTATGTGCCTTCAGTCGATCAGTCAGAAGTGAAGGACGACTACGGCCTTCTCCCACAGACTATGCGGGTGGACATGATCGTGCACGAATAGAGTACAGCACATAGTACATGATGCATCTGCCGGCGGGGTCGTTGATAAGGGTTGTGACCCCCTCCGGTAGTTGTGGGGAAGGACTTTCTTTTCCTTTTTGACTACATTGCTCTCTACCTTGCTCGAGCAACCTTAAGTTCGGTCAAGCTCTGTCTCTTCTCTTTTCTCTTCGAACTCTGCAATCATGAGAGCCCAGCAGGTCCTTCTGATCACGCTCGCGCTTCCTCTCTCACACGCTGCTGAGACCATCCTCGGAGTCTACATCTTCTCTCGTCATGGAGATCGCACAGCAAAGTCTACCCCACCAGCCAATCTGACAGAATTGGGATATGAGGAAGTCTTCACCTCCGGTACCTACTTCCGCAACCGCTACGTTGCCTCCAATGCGACCTCAAGGATCGCTGGCATCAACTCCGATCTTGTCAGGCAATCGCAGATTACGGCTTCCGCTCCACTCGATACAGTGTTGATGAACTCTGCGCAAGGCTTCCTGCAAGGATTGTATCCTCCGGTGGGCTCAATACGAGGGTCTACGCCCCTCCGTAATGGCACAACCGTGCAGACACCACTCAATGGCTATCAGCTCATCCCGCTGCAAACAGTCACCTCCGGAACCGGCAGCGAAGATTCAGCATGGCTCCAAGGCTCTAGTAACTGCGCAAAAGCACTCGTCAGCTCAAACGGCTATTACACCTCCGCCGAGTACACGAACCTCCTGACCACCACTGCCGACTTTTACAAGTCGCTATCACCCCTGGTCAACAACACTTTTAGCCCCAACGATGTCAGCTTCAAGAACGCCTATACTAGTAAGTTGTTCCTCCTCCGTCCCTATCATCTCTTGACTCGAACTGACTCGCTCTTACCAGTCTACGATCTTCTCAATGTCGCCTCAATCCACAACTCCACCATATCCTTCCCGCCCTCCGATCTCTACACCCCTTCATCTGCGCTTCAAGCTCGCACCCTAGCCGACACCCACGAATGGAACCTCGCCTACAACGTCTCTGACTCCATCCGCGCCATCACCGGCGCCACTCTTGCGGGCCAAGTCTTGCAAGCTCTCAATAACACCATCACCGGCGCTGGAAAGTCAAAGATAAACATCCAATTCGGCGCCTACGCAGGCTTCCAGTCCTTCTTCGGCCTCGCCCAACTGCCACAAGTCAATGCAGACTTCTACGGCGTACCCGACTACACATCAACCATGACCTTTGAACTCTTCACCAACGGCCCCGCAACCCCATTCCCCGCAGCTGCAGACATCAACGTCCGCTTCCTCTTCCACAACGGCACCACTTCCCCCGCCAGTGAGCCAAAGACTTACCCGTTATTCGGCCAGCAAGAGACTACCATCCCCTGGAACACCTTCGTCGACAGCATGAACAAATTCGCCATCGGCTCCCAAGCACAATGGTGCCAAGCCTGCGGCAACAGCACCGCCGTTTGCGCCACCGTAGCCACAAACCCCACGTCCAGCAGACAGGCAGATGCTTCATCTTCCGGGGGCCTTTCCACAGCAGTAGCAGGAGTCATCGGCGCTATGGTAACGCTGGCGGTGATTTTGGGACTCGAAGCGCTGGTGATGCTGGTTGCGGGATTGAGACTAGTGAGTAAGAAGAGGCTGGCGGCGCCGGTTGAGGGTTCTTTGGGTGGAAAAGCGTAGAGTATGCGTTGGTGACAGGGGGAGGAGTGGAGGTGAGGGGGTGGTTGAGAGATATGGTGGATGTGTGAGGGTGCCGGGGTTGGGGGGATTGACGGGATGGGCGGTGGTAGGTAGTGGGGGAGGCGTATGGTATACGATATAGTGGGGGAGGCAGTAGAATTACGATCTATACAATTTTCGGGCCACAAAAGCAATGACTATTCTTGAAATCATCGCACTCCACACAATCGCAGCATGAAAAGACTCCCACCACCATTCCCTGATATCCAACTCATCAACTATCTCAACACCACCACAACCACTCCCAGCGAGGAAGTCCCCCCCACCACACCCCTCCCTCCTACTAATCCTTTCGCATCACCACCAAACCCCCTCCCCACCCCCTCAGGCCACAACCAAGCGCCCTCCCACGCCAGCCAAGCCAAGCCTGACAACAACCCTTGCGGGAGCCAACGCCGCAACTCACCCTCCAAGATGAAGTGTAGGCGATAACGGCAAGTGGGAGGGCAGTGATGGGGACGGAGGATGAGCGTTAGACATGGCAGCGGCTCAGTCGTCCTAGTCGAGTGGATTAGCGGATCGGCGTTTCGAACGACGACGCTCGAGACAGAGGGATGGTTGGTGGATCGAAGGGGTAAAGCGACGTCGAGTTTTTTCCGCGCCTTGCTTCGCGCGCCGAAGCCTTGGTTGTGGAGGAGGGGAGCGGTGTTGGGGGTTTGTGTGCTTGGGTGGTGGGTTGGAGAGGCTGCGTTGGATAGGGGGGGTGGTGGTGCTTGTCTGATCGAGGAAGGGGTCGTTGGTAGTTGTGATTGTTGGGTTGGGGGAGCGGCTGCGGTGTGTTTCTTCTGGGAGATATTAGACGGGTGGGGTGGTAGATTGCGCTTGTTGTTGTTGGGTGTTTGGGGGCTGTCGGTGGGGGTGTAGAATGTGTAAGACCGTCTTGTCGTTGTCGTTTGAGGTGGGTACCAAAGTCGTTGGATTGGGGTGATTTGTGTTGTTCTAGGTGGTTAGGTGGTTAGGTGGGGTTAAATCGAGAGAGAGAGAGAGAGAGAGAAAGAATATATACGGTTCAATAGTGATGGTATGGAGAGGGGGTGATGTTATTGGTGGAGGGTAGGTGGATGTGGGATGGGAGGTTGAGGGAAGGTGGAAGGTTTGGTGATGGGAGAGATGGGAGATTGCACAGGGATGAGGTGGAAATTGAGCGAGGAAGAGCATGACGGTTTCGTGTGGGGAGGTGGGTGGTGGAGGATTGAGTGATAGAGGGAACGGGAGGATTATTTTCAAGAATGACATTGTTAATGAAGGGGAGTGGAAGAGATGGGAGATGAGTTCGGTAGAAACAAGAGGAAAGGGAAATGAGCGAGGAGGGCTAAGGTGTGTGTTGAGGGGAAAAGGGAAGAAAGGGGTTGGAAGAAGCGAGGATGGAAGTGGATAGTGAAATGTACTCAGTATTACTTCTGGCGTACTGTAAACTGTTATGCAGTCTTCAGTCAGCGACATGGAGTATGTGACTTCCCGCCACAAAGGCGCAACGAGGACGTGTGTCTCGCAGGAGTGAGTAAGAAACCAGGCGGTTTTCAATACCCACGTTTCTACCACTTTCGAGGTATCGACGGTGTTTTGATTCATGCAGCGCTTGAGTAGCCAGGCATCACGGTTTGGGTTGAGAGGATACGACAGGATCGCGAATGATGACATCGGTTTTCGACCGTCGCAACGCTATGGAGTGGAAACCACTGCAAAGAGACAGCTTCAATCAGCTGAGGATGACGATATTAAGGTTGACTGTTCATGATCACTCCGCGTTCTGAATTGCCGGTCATACTATAGCACGATTAATCATAGAAGCTTGAGAGAGTATTTGCAAGAGTGTTTGCGAAGAGAAACGTGCAGATGCCGGGTCGATCACACCTAAAGATGTATGGAGATCGTCCTTTTGGGAGAGATGTGGGAATTCCGGCCGAGGAAATACGGAAATACGGAAATAGAGAAAGGCCATGCCAGTTGTGAGCGCGGATCGGATATTTTGGCGATTTGAGATAGTATGAGGGAATGTGCAAAGTTTTGCAAGAGGATAGCATCGGGATATCCATGAAGGGTACTATGACTTTCAACAATATGCTTCGGTAGGGAAAGGACAGGGCTATAGTCCATGGCTTTATGGGCATATGGCCGTCCTATCCCATTAGGCGGCACCGCATACTATAGAGGAAAGTAATAGGAGGCGATGGTATGGCAGCAATACGTTTATCTCATTGATAATTCACAACCTGTGAGCGATTATTGCCCTAGAAGGACAAACGAATGGGGGCTAGCGAGATATGGAGATGAAAGAGTCATAGATTGGCTACTCCCTCCAGTGAGGCGGCCTAGTCTCGTACTATTGGGAGGTACATGACATACCGGAAGATGAAGTGTCAATGCTGAGGACAAAGAGAACGCTATGTCCACATTCCTGCCGCATATATCACCCACGTGATATTGTGTCTGGAGAAATTTGTGTTTGAGGAACCCTCGGAAGTAGAAAAAGCCCAAGAGAGTAGATAGGCGATTTCATCTTGCCTCTAGTTCATAACTCTTAGAGTTACGAACGAGTATGCTCGTTGTTAGTCTTGATGACAGGATCTTTGGTATAAAATCCGATCTTTTATCCACGCACAGAGGTTTCGTTGTTCTTCTCGTACTTTGTCCAGTCAGCTGCCTGTTCCATGTCATATCCAGATATTGAATACGCGAAGGCTTCAGCATGTCCGCTAAGCCCTCGTTGTAGGCGACGTGGTTTGGCCCCCC
>JAABUL010006349.1_pt1 | contig 13696 bp, 17 predicted proteins | sample 5559151 | NCBI WGS metagenome assembly JAABUL01 (sample SAMN10711876, study PRJNA513368) | rock metagenome | isolation source: Antarctica rocks | place: Antarctica: Victoria Land, Pudding Butte sud | reverse complement strand
GGCTACCTGGCTGCTGGACCATGTGGCCAAGCCCCCCCATGGACCCCACTTCAAGGCTTGGGCCGCAGCAGCCATGACAGTACACCCCCACTTGAACATCACAACATGCCATCAGTATGACATCCACGTTGCATGGCGCTGGCAGTGCAGCAATCCCGAGTAAGGCCACCTGCCTTGGTGAATGCTCTTTGTCACTTTGTCACCTGTAATCATCAGGCATAGTGTCTGATGATGCTTTGGCCTCAGTGCCAACAACAAGTTGAGTCACAACCTGGCTGCGCATGACATTGCAGCAATGTGGGTGATACTGCAACACTGTCTTTGTCCCAGCACAATTGCAAACATGCTCTCAAGTAATGGCTCAGCCCCAAAGGCATGTGTGCTCGCAAGACACTTGACAGGGCCTATAAGAGTCGTTGCATGCTCACAGGTGTCAGCAGATGTACAAGCGGCACTCCAACTCCATAGACACCTCCAAACAGGTAACGTTTTTGGCAACAACAAAATGGCCTTGTTGGTGTGCACACACTGCTCACCAGTTTACCTTCTTTCTAGCCCGCGGCCAATCTGACATCACGCTTGACTGTTCATTCTGTGTACTAGCATTATCTATCTGCAAAGTGCACATTGAATGCAACATGATGCATGCTGACTTGACAAATGCATGCAGCTTGCACACACATATCCAGTCCTTGTTAGGCTGCTGGGAAGGGATAGGACTGCCTGTATGTTGTCAAAGTGACCTCAACTTGCTTGCTTGCTGAGACCTCACAAGGTGTGGTGTGACAAGTATTGTGATCTTCTGGCAGGTTTGCAGTGCATGCAGAGGACAGTTGCAGGCTCTGGGGCGCTTCAACGCAGATGGTACGCATGCCAAGGTCAGAGCTCCCAGCCAGTACAGTCTGTTTGTGAAGGACAATTTTGCATCCCAAAAACAGAAGTGTGGGCCTGGCACACCACATAAGGAGATCATGCAGGCCCTCTCAGCTAGCTGGAAAGCACGTGCAGCATCATGTGCTGCTGATGATGCCTCTGCCCTTGTAAAGAAACTGTCCTTTGCTGAAACAGCAAACCTCTAGAAATGCTCTAGAGTGCATCTTTTGCCTACACAGGCAAAGCGTTTGCTGGCATTACAGATTAGGCCATCAACAATGACCTACATGTATGCACAGCTGGACAAGGTTGTTTATTAGCAGCCTACTTGTTAAAGTCTGAATGACTCATTATGGTCTTGCAAGTTAAGTAAACAAGTTTGATAGCCAAAGCTTCGTTCAAGAGGTGGGGCAGGCGCTGCGCAAATGCTGCTGGCGCATTAAATGTTTTTAAGTCAAGCAGCAAGGGGAGGGCTAATCCCTCAGGCTGACAAATTTTGGCAATTGGTGAATAGATATTGTTGTGCCAATACAAGTGACGGCACATCTGACTGTGCAGGCTTTTCCTCCTTCAGAGGCAAGCTTGTGCAGGCAGCAGGGTTTTGGTGGCTTCTTGAGACTACATCGGTACTGATGGTGTATGTAACAAATGCAAGCTGGACCGACATGGCATTGCTGTTGTAGATGAATTGCGGACAACAGACGGTGCAGAACAGCGCTTCTTTGTCAAACTGCACCTTTATTTTATATTGTATTGTTTACGTTTAATGTCATGAGGGCCAACAGATAGAGTTCTGTTCTTAGACCTAACAGTCAGCAGCAGACGCTACGATGGTTTTTTAGCAGCTTTCGACGTCAGCAGTTCTACCTGACTGTAAACACAGCCTCCGAGATGCGTTTCAACGCATTTCAGTGCATTGCGCAGCCTAACACAGCCTTGAATGGCTGCATACTATATCTGCCACAATTCCTATGTTCCAGGCATTTCACCGGGCTCTGCAAATCAGTGCATCCTTGGAGTCGTGTATCTGAGATCCCATCTATCAAGGAGACAGAGTTCTGTTCGTATAACTTCAGTCAGACAAAATACACTCAGGGAAAACATTCCCTGAGAACCACATGCATGTTCTTAGTGGTATGAATCCGATGACCAATTCCCGAAACTACACTCTTCAGCAAAGCTCGGTAAATCGTCGGGATCAGTGTGTACGTATGAAAGTGTCACTGCAAAATATGTCGGCAGGCATGTAGGGGTTTCATATGCATGTCGGAAGTATTGTATTGCATTTGGCTCCAAGATTCACGCAGTGCGTCAGCGGCACGGGCGAAGTTTAGATGGGGAATTTCTCGACAGCCGGGTTGACCGACTTCCGTCGTACAACCAGCACGGGCACGTGGTAGCTCCGGTGTTCAGGCTCTCTCACTCATTTTCGTCGCTGTTACTCCGTACGCTCAAGTTGATCCGCAGCGGTAGCCCGCGAATCTCACAAGGCAAGCAGTAATGCGCGGCCCCACTGGTCCAGCGCTGAATGGTGTAGGTGCTGTGGTCTGATACACTTTGCAGACTGCCTGCTGGTTTGACTAGGCTGGCGCGTGAACAGGTGCACGACAAGTCGCCAGTCCAGCCCCTGCGTCGTCTCGGTACCTCGCTACACAGCTTTGCCATCAGCAGTCCAGCTTCGATTGCTATGTGTTGACCTGTTTAGGCCCGCAAGGTAGGAGAAGTCAGCGGCACGTTTGGAAAGCAGTTGACATGTTGTATGAGCGTGATCTGAATGTTTGTCTGCAAAGCTCACCATACTGGCTGAGTCGTATGTGTCGTTTAGTACAAACTGTACCCCACTGCACTGCCAACCAGGATGCAGTTGGCACGATGCTTTGATGCCGTCACCTCTCTGAACGCTTTATGACACCTAAAGTGCCTCCAGTGGACCTTGCGCAGCAGCAGCGTCCTTTCTTTACTTTCAGCCTAGAGCCGGGCTGCTCATCTTAGGACAGTTGAGAACATTGCAGATGTTATCGTAGCACAAATTCTATACCTCTACTTGTGGCTGCGGAAGACAAGTGCAACAGTGTTAGCATTTGTTCAGCAGTGGCGCCAAAACAAGCATACAACAGCCTTTATGAGGACGTGCAATGCCTTTGCAGGTCGCTGGATGACATCCACTGTGACATTGAAATACGGGGATCTCACTGAGACAATTCCCCTATTTGAAGGCAGGCTTCACATCCCTACTATCAAAGACGCGTTTACACTGCGTGTGGCAAGAATTGATGGCATTTTAGCACCAGTTGACAGTCAGGGCTTCACCTATGCAATGTTCAAGCCTGGAGACACTCTCAAAATCAGTGGCACTTCAGCGGAAGTTGCTGCTATGCCAGGTACACTGCACTCAAGGGAGCTGCTGCAATGGCAAAAACACAAAATTCACATGTTGCAATCAATCCATCTTTACCACTTTGTGCTATACATCACAGCAGTCACAGTATGATTGGTAACGCATGGTTGGACGTGCCTTTTTGCAAATGCTCGAATACCTGGCAAAGGTGGTTGCATATGTCTACAAGACGCATCTGGTCACATCAATGCAGTCAATGCAACCATATCACTATACTGCAAGTTCTGTTTTGTATAAGCACTCAGCAAAGTGGAACCTGATTATGGATTATGTAGGCAGACTTGCTGGACTTATTGAGGAAGGTCCAGCCCCCTCAAAAAAGACCAAGACAGGTAGGCCTCAAAGTCATCACTAACCATCATTGCTCATTGGTGAAGGGATTGCTCTATGAGTCTAGCACCATACTAGTCAACCTAAATGTACTGTTTTACACTTTTGCCAACAATGTAGACTAGTTGCTGCTGGGTCTCAAACGTACACCTCCACCAGCAAAGTTACACCCTCCACGTTAAGCGTCGGGCAGCAGCTTCTGATCCACGCACAGCGATGCCATGCATGCAAGCTGGAGGTCTGCGCCATCATCTAGAGCATACTCAGCAATGCTGCATTTCAACAATCTAACTGCATGCAGCTCTTGCAGCCATAGGTCTTATGTCATGCTTGTGCGTAGGTCACATTAGTGAAGCGCCACTGGTAGAGCAGTCAGAGCTCCTTGTCAAGCAGCATCTTTTTGAGCCTTTGCCAGACCCTAGGTTGCCAAGCACTGGCAGCCAGGTACAGCAGTGGCTCTTTGACTTGGAAGAGCTAAAAGTACCAGTGACAGCCATATTCTATCAGCAGATGCTTGCTCTGCAAGGGCCCCAGCGACGTTTGGTACCTGAGGTTGACGCAGCTTCAGCTGTGGTCACATTCACAGAACTGCTACAAACAGCACCAGATTTGCCATTCAGCAGTGAAATGGACACCTCTGTATACATATGCAACTTCATTGGCCGAGTCTGGAGGACCTTAGCAAAATACAGCCCAAGGCTGCAGTATAGCCTGTTGCTTAACAAGTCTTCTCAGCTGAGCAGCGTCAGCAGCCATGCCATTGCACACAAGCTGCGGCCTGACACCATGCTGGTAGCTGAGAATTGCACACTCATGCTTGGAGAGGACAAGCACACCGATCTTGCAGCTGCGTATGCAGATCTGGGAAGCAAGAGGGTTGACCTGTCTGGCATGCACTATGGTCCAGTCAAATTTATGTTGGGATATGCAGCAGCTGGCACAGTAGTGCAATGGTGTTTTCTTCCATGCCATGCAGATCAGGTGAGATCCTCTTTGTTCTGTTATTACTGTCACGGAATCTGCTGGCAATTCTTGTTGACATTGCGTTTGTAGCCTCTCGTCCAGTGGTCATTTTGCCTCTGCGCTGCAGCCTGTGCAAGCGATGGGTGACCGGCTCGATTTTCGCAGCGCCACGGATCGATTGAGCTTTCTGCTCACCCTTGTCCAAGCTTACAGACTATTGGCAGTCATGTCTGCAGTTGTCCCTCAGCTGCCTGGGAGATGGCCTCTGTACTCTGAGATTGTCAGGGAGAATAGCATGTATGTGTCAGAGCACTCATGCTATAAGCTTGTGCTTCTGGTTGCACGGCAATTGTAAGACACGCTGCTGACTGTGCTTGCTATGCACAATCTTGAACGCAATCCCTGGTAGCTCAGTGTGCGCAAAGGGCTGCATACGGCAGCCAGTTCTTCTTGACATCATTATCATACAGCAGGCTTGCTGTGAATGCAAGTGTCTGGCTTTCTCATTCAACAGAAGAATGGTGCTTTCCAAGGGATGTCTGACTCTGATTCGTTATGTCACCACTGTGGTGCTGGTGCAGAGTGCTGATGGAGGGACCGACAGTCTTCAAGCAGATCAAGAACTTTGAAGAGTATGGGAAGAGGCAGAAAACATCCCTTGTTGCTATTCAGAAGGCATATGCCACCGCTGGGAGGGCAGCTGATGAAGCCAAGCTTGCTGGTCACCCTCAGTACCTTGTGAGCTGCACATCGCTGCCTGCATTAGTGACAAAACAGCGGTATCAAGTCAGGACGCTGCCATGCGGGTACTCACCCCATGTCTCTTCCCAGCAGGTGAACTCCTGCTGTGTTGTTCAACATACCTTGAAGCATCTTGCCATAGATGCTAAATGTGGGTGCATTGTCTCCCTTTTTAGAACAGCATGTGATTGTTGATAGTGATTGTGCAAAATTGAGTGCTGGCTCAGGCTACCTGTGTCCTGCAGGATCTCCATGCCCTAGCAAGCGCTTGTTGTAGAACAGCTCATCTACTACACTCAGTCAAGCTGGTCCATCGTGACTTGCGAATGCCTAATGTGGTTCAGCTTGGTCATCAGCATTACATGGTAATTGATCTGGAGAGTGCAGCAAACTTGAAAGCAAAATGCTTACCCAAGAACTTTCATTGTGTCCTGAAAACGTGCAGTGCAGAGGCTCTTGATGCAGCTGGCTGCTTTACTGCCATGTACTGCATTGGAGCCCTCCTCAAAGAAGCACGCCCAAGTCTCAGTTCTCCTCAAGTTGATACGTTTATCCACAAGCTCATGGCCAAAGAATTGAGTGCAGAGGCAGCCTTGATGTACCTACAACATGAGTGGTCCCCATAGTGGCTGCATTAGGTGTTGGACAGGACCATAGATGACTCTGAGTGAATCATTTAAGCTAAGCTTAGTAAGCTTGTCGACATTTTGATACTGGAGCAGGTTGCATTACGTTATGTTGTACAGTGCTGAGTGTTGTTCTATCTTACTAATAGCCTGAAAGATTGCATTATGTAATGTATAGTATAGTGTCTGTATACAAGCTGATTTGCAGAAAATCACCTGTATCACAGCTTATCCTCGGTTTGTGTTTGTCTGATTGATCACAGACCAAGCCATCTGGAGGATCTCCCAGGTCACAACTTTTCAACAGTTTGTGAGTCTGCGAATGCAACTGACCCACAGCTGCGCACATGTATGTGAGTGAAATGTTGCCAATGGTTTGGCGTGCTTTTGATGCTTCAGGCCATATGAACTTGCAAGTCAATTGACGATCAACTCACTTGCCATTATTAAAATGGGTTGCATGCTTGAGGGGCTATTGATCAGCTGTCTGAGCAGTAGTTGCAACAGAAGGATGGCAGGGCGACATGCAATGGGACCTCAAATTCGTGCCCATTTGAGGCGTGGTCATGCAAGGGCATGATTAATGGGTTCAAACGCCGGGCAACGTCTGCCAGCTCATCGAGCTCAAGCGGTGTACCCCAGCGCTTTGCCCCAAGGCTCGGACATATAACACTGAGGTGACCACACAAATGTATAGCAAAAGTGTGCATCTTAATTGTGTAGCCTACAAGCACTAAGTGAGAACAGGCCTTCAAAACTTCTATTTGACTATGGGGCAGAAGCTGTATCATGTCACCAATAGACATAGTCGTTGTGACCCAAGTTCATGTTTCAAACTGGCATGCAACATCAGATCACCACTTTGATCTGGACTAATACCTAGCCACAAGTTGCCTAACATCAAAAGTGCCAGTGTGACCGCCTTGAGTATGCTCAAGGGTGCTTGCTGCTGGCTTGCTGATGCAGTTTGGCTCAAAGGCTTTCCTGTTGAAGTCCAAGTCAGTGTTGATGCTATGCTTGGCTACATTCCTGCTTCAAGCATCAGCATTGTCTGCTTCAAAGTACCTGGAAAACAGGCCAGAACCTCATCTACGGATGCCAGCTCTACCTCCTCACTTGGACTGGTTGCTGACATGTCTTGCAGTTGTCGAATTTCTCTCTGTCAGATCTTCAGTGCCTGGCTGCACAGCTGCAGCGGAGGTTGTAGCAGCTGTCAGATCAATATGTGTGCTTGCTGCAACAGCTGCTGCAGTAGCTTTTGTGGTGACTTGCTTCTTGGCAACTCCAGCTGCATAACCAAAAGTCCACCTCTCTGATTGGCTTGGGAGTGCTGCAAAGCAAGATACTGTATTTTGTTTGTGAATGCATGGAATATATTCGTCACAAATTGTGACACAAAATGCACTAGCTGCACTTATATTTACAAAGTGTACGAGCCATGAACCAGAAAGCTGTATTGCATTTGTGATGCAACACGTAAGCTGTGGTGTATCCTGCCAGTCTCTGGATCTCTGCCTGTTGTAGGGCATCTTGATCATTGCCAATGCAGTAGTGATCTTGGACGCCAGCTAACTCTTCTTGCCAAATTAGTTCAGCCCAGCGGTACTGCTGCAATCCTTTTCAGTAGGAACCACGGATTGCACTGCTGAATAGATCTTGTGGTTGCCTTGTTATGCCACAATGGCGCCTGATTACTGCAAGTGCCTCACGAGTACGACGTTCAGATCAGCCACCACCCACTTTCGTCTATTCAAATGATCTCTGAGCTGTCGTGGATAAGGAGTCCCACCTGAAAAAGCATGTGCCTGTGTTGCACACGTAGCAAAACATGGGGGCAGCTGTTGCGTTTTAAGCAGCAAGGCCTGCACTCGCTGTTCCTGCAGATAGTTCACGGCGTTCAGTAGCTCTTCTCTTGCTCGTCGTCGATTGTCTGCTGCAAGTCACTGATCCTTGCATCACGGTCTGTCGGAGCTGCTCAGCCGCCAAGTTGCGATACTGGTCGGACATGGCGCTCTATGCCAGCATCGAAACAAGGAACCAATGCGGCACACACCGGTCCGTCTAAAGTCAATCTAAAGCCTGCTGGGGTTATTGAGGCTTCGTTCGTCTCATCGACGGCCGCTGCTACACGTCATCAGTTTTTGCATATGTCATGCTGTCCACCGTAACTACGGTTCCGGCAACCGTCATCCAGAGACCTCCAGATACCATCCAGAGGCCGGGTTGACCAGATTCCAGCCGCATTGACCGGAATCGGAGGAACACGTGACCGCCATTACTAGCAAGCTCCGTGGCGGTGGAACGTACGGAGGCACGCGGGACAACCGATCTCGAACAGAGCAATACTATCGAGGCATTACCGCTGGGAGAGGTTAGCAAGATCTGGCTGCATCACTGGCGATTCCAAAAGGTCGTGCATGGCTAAGTGACAGGGACAGCTCAGGCGTAAGGACAGAAGTCAGGTCAGGAGGTACGACGCTGCGCCGTCTCACACGTTGTTGCCTGCTGCTGTGTCACTTATCTACCTGCAAAGCTACTGGACAGACTAGCGCAGACGTCACTTGGTCGAGTGCTGACGCCTTTGTTCGACTTCTTGGAACGGTGCAGCTAGGATGCCTGACCCGTCTGTGCACTCGCTGCAGCTGCTAGAATTTTCAGTCTGCCACAGTTCAAATTGCACACTGCAGTCTTAACGTTGTTTTCTGCCATTATTTCTTGCAGCTGCTGTAGATTTTCCCTTCATATGCTGTCCCTTATAGTTCAAGTTCTGTTGCAGGACGTTGACCTTTCCATTCAGATGCAGGCAGTCCAGCAGGAAATAGGCTATGTGAAGGCAGAAAAAGAGCGCAAGGAGCAGGACCTTACAATAGCAGAGCAAGCAGCAGATGAAGCTCGCGTAGGCTTCCTGCGCAAATGCCTGGAGCAGCTGAACAGGCAGCTGTCAAGTCTCCGTGAGAAGGAAAACATTTTGCTGCAAGGCCAAGCGTCAGGTCAGCATTGCTTGCCATGCTACATTTTGCCACCACTTGGCTGGGTTGCTTGCACACGATTGTTTGTCTGCGTCAGGAAGGCCCCGGACCACATGGAATTCTGTTAGCCTTATACTTGGTGTCAAATGTGATGGTTCTCTAGGACTAGTCCTTCTAGAAATCAAGGACAAATGTCCATTTTTTCAACAAACAAGTTCTTGACTTTACAACAGAGGAGCTTTGGATCTTAACGCAAAGGGTTTGCATAAGGCACACACTCAATGGGTCAAGTGCGATCTGGTAGACTCTGTCAGACATCAAGCTCTGAATCAAACGTTGCAAGGCATTTGTTCAGACTTGTTGTAGGCTTTCAGCCTGACCTGCAATGTGAGTGTTTGTTGTTGGCTGCAGTCCATAACCATAGCTGAGATGCACTTTGTCGTGGCAGTTACATAGAGTCTACATGACAAAGTTTCTCTATGGTTCCTTTTCTGACAGTCTTGTATTGGTACATGGCTGACAGTGACATTATGTTTGCAAGCAGCTAGGCCAGGCGTTTCATGTATCTTGCAGGTCTGGGTCATGTTGTTTTTACAGTGAAAGGTGAGCAAGACGAATTTCCAGAATATGACCTTAAGCTTCCCACATTCAACGACCAGATCCTTTTGGAAAGTATTGAGAAACAGCTGGACTTGCATAGACCCCCCCTCAGGCTTAGGACTGTGAATAGCATGCCGGCAACAGCGAGACCTGGCGACAAGACTCTGGCAGTCACCTTCAAGGATGGAGATAGGCTTGAGCTGGTTGCAGAGATTGCGCCAGGTGATGCAATATGAGAGCATCTGTCATAGTGGTGTTTAGTTCCATGCTGTTTGGGATCAGCTGCATGCCATGAGTTGCTTTACAATACTGAATCTTGATCATCTTGTCATGTGCAGGACACACATACTTTGATGCCTATCCAAGGCCTTATGTTGGCTTTACAAAGGGTTTGCCATGGTCCTGGATACATCAATGAGTCTGTTGCCATGTAGATCCACCGGAAGGCAGAGCCTTGCATCAAAACAGGATGTACAGACTTGCATGGACAACAACGAAGTGGGCTATAGCAGGGATTGTGGTGACAGCCTTGTATAATTGTATATCATGGACTATCAAGCTGACAACTGGGAAGGGCAAGTAGCGAATAGATACAGGGTCATGAAAAGTTATAGTAATGTTGTATGATATGATACAAGGCTTCCCTGTTCCCTGCTCAGCAAGAGAATTGAGAATTTGAGAATTTTGAACTACATCATAGACTATTTAGGTTGCATGAAGGTATGCCATGGTTGGCACGAGTGATCAATCTTGTAAGCTTCAAATTCTTAGGGTTCTGGGTTTAAAACTTCAAAACTTTTAGGTTTTAAAGCTTTAGGTTTTTAAACTTAGTCCTAAAACCTAGTTCAAAACTTCAAAATACTTTAGGCCTAAACCCTACACCCTGAGTAGCTCCAGGGCGAAGGGCAACTTGTTGGGAGTGAGAGGTTACTAATAAGTGACATCAAGCAGCGTTTCTGCAGCAAGTTCATCAAACTAAGACAACCAGACTTCGCGTAAGTAGCGTCGTTGAACAGAGCATGGCTCTAACCGCGACACAAATGACTTACCTGTCTTAATGTTGTCCAATACGAGTGCTTTGGCTCGAGTAGCTGTCAAACGATCTGGCATGTTAGCGCAAACTCTCAGCAGCTTCTGCACCTCTGCTGCGGTGATGATGTTCCTGCCTTTCTGTCTCTTGTTCTCAGCCACAGGGCGAGACCTTTCTGCTTGTGTAGTGTTACACTTGGCCATGCTCACCACAGCATGCATGAAACTGTGCTCAGACTTGCCGAACTTTGGACAGCCCGAATGGTGCAGAGCTTCTTGAACTGAGTGAAACCTCCCCGCATTTTTTCCCGGGTTTGTATGTCTAAGTCGCTCGCCTTCAAGATACTGTTCGCCTGTCTTTGCACATGGGTCATGCGATGTCTTGTCCAAGCTGTCATAGTTGGTTGTCCCACAGAATTCAACCCGTCTTCGGCAGAAGAAAGGAAGGGTCTTCTGTGTGCTTTCTTCGAAGCGGCTGTAAAGCTCTTCAACACGCTTGTCATGAACTTTCCGTTCATCAACTTCGGAGTCGAAAGCAAAGTTATCGGCATGCCGACCTTTCTACCTGCTTTCAAAGGCTATCAGCTTCTCAGTCGCGGCGTCGCCTTCCTGCGCGAGCATAATATTATTGTTCAGTGCGTAAGCGTTGAGCGGCGAGAACCAGCTTGTGCTCGAGCAATGCAGCACTTGAGTAAGTTAAGCAGCTAAAGAGTTTAATGAGTGTTGTAATTCAAATCAAGCATCATCTATATGTGCAAGCTGCATTGGCTCTAAATGGCTTGGAAGCTGGCAGAAGCTGCTTCGATGAGTTTCAGCATCGAACAGCAATGCGACGCCTTGCCGACGGCTCAAGATCAGCTAAAGACAGCACTTGCTCTCAATGTCAATTTGGGTGTGAAAATGACACCCCAGACGGGAGCTTTGAGGGCTGAAATGTGCTTGTTATCATTTTTATATGCCAAATGATAACAGCTGAAATGCCAAAAATTCGGCCCACAAACTTTTTCCAAACCTTCAGAGCTTTTTGGAGCTTTTCAAATTTTTGGAAAAGTCATCATTTGTAAGCTACAATTGATCAGGGTCAACGGTTCTTCAACGGTAGGCTCACACACACGCAAAGACCTCTAGAGATCTTTGGCATTCTTGCTTGTCATTCAGAAACGAGTTGGCCGCCTCATTGGAGGTCTGGCCGCTTCATCGAATTTTAAAAATATACCATTTTACAGTCTTTGCATAGCTACAAAATACGAAATAGAGCACGGCGAAGCGGGCTACTCGTCTTTAGGCAGCCTTTGAAGTTCGCGAACCTTTTGTCTGAGATAGGTTATATTGCATGGAATACGTGCTTGATCTGTTTCCCAATATGGCTTCCTCAAAATTGCTGCGATGCCGCGCCGGCCATACAGCCTCCCGACGTCCAGTATTAGGTTACGACTATTGGCGTCATTGTATAAGTAGGAAACAACAATGACAGTGCCCCTCACGCTACGAATTGCAGGATTTATTGGCTGTATGTCACGCCGTTCTTGGCCATCCCCGTCAAAATACAGTCTGGTATGCAGCTCGACGTCACGACTGAGCCTGTTTTCCTCGATCTTGCGGCTTCCTTGAACTTCCCAACCCCAACGTTCGGAATAGCTGCCCTCAGGTTCGTCCCTGAAACCTTGATGTCCCTCCTTGTGAAGCTCATAGATGGGGGCCATGCTTCCCGTCTGCACACAAACAGTTCAGATCTGCGCCAAACTGTTTTAGTGAAACTGAACGATTGAGGGCTTACGGTACAATACCGTGGACCCTTCGGTTTTTTGCGCTCAACAACAAAGCCAACCGAAGGCTGAGCGGGATGCATGTCATTGTTATCTCTTCTTCTTCATGCTTCAAGCTTCTTGGTTCCATCACTCAGATCAACTGAGTGCCATCTACCGGCTTCTCTCGGCTCAATCCACTGATACTGTGCTTGTGCCGCAGGAGAGTGACACATTTCGGCGGCCAACTGTTCCCGATCTCTGATGGTCAGCTGACCGTAGGCCAGCATGTGACTTATGTAGCTGTGTCTCAGCAACGTCAGCGTGCAAGGCTTTCCGAATAGTCTTTGCAAGGTACGCCTTGCATACATGGCAAATGCACTGTGAGTGTATGGCCTTGCACTGGTGCTTTCAGTGAACAAGTAAGGTCTGGGATCTGTTTCAAGACTAGCTCTCAGCTCCTTTGTCAGCTCATTTCCCAAAAACCTGGTGTACAGCACTGGATGCTTTCGGTCTTGAGTCTTGAAGTCTCTCAGGATCAGGACCCCTGCTGCACTTCTGTCAGTTGGGAGCAAGATCTCATTTGGTGTGACCTGATGCAACAGTGCCTGCTTAGCAACCTCATCATCATCACATTTCAGCAATTGTATTGCACAGGCATGGAGATCATTTCTGAGAGGAGGAATGCATCCACCATAGAAGGACAACAGCAGCCTCTCTTTGCTGCCAATGGCAAGCTTCTTCCTCACCATCTGCAGCTCACAAAACCTGCTCTCTGCCTCTCAGTTGGCACATTGTCTTTTGCTCTGTCTCTCAACTGTGCATCCAGTCTTTCATATTGCTCCAGGTACAAAGCATGGCTAGCTTTCTTGGTTGCTTTCAGGTTCAGCAGCTTGTATGCTGCAAGCACAGCTACAATCATAGTTCTCTGGGTGCCAATTCCTGTATAGCTTCTGAAGATCCAGTTGAGCACCTTTTGTGGATGCAGGTTCAGGACTGGTTGAAGTGCTTTGTTCCTGGCTGCTGTTGCAATGAGAGCCAATCTTTTGGAGTAGCCTAGTCTTGTCTCCTCTCTCAGGTGATCAGCTTTCAGGATGGCTTGTATCATGGGATCCTTATGAGCCATATCTGTCATACAATCTCTGTCTGCATGTGTGAAATTCGTTGAGGTTAGGATCCCAGCTGGATCCTAACAAAGCCAAATTTGCCAACAGTCAAATTTGTAAAATGCAGGTCATAAAAGCCAATATCACAATTTGTCAGAAATTTGGTGTACCACCTTGATTCAATTTGATGTTGTCAACTTTCAATCAGACACCACCATGTTGCAGTCTTTCAAATTTTGCTATTCAATTCCAGAAAAGTGCAAATTTGTGAAATTGGCAAATTTGCTGTTGATGACACATGCTTTCCAAGCAAGAT
>JAABUL010006348.1_pt1 | contig 13696 bp, 15 predicted proteins | sample 5559151 | NCBI WGS metagenome assembly JAABUL01 (sample SAMN10711876, study PRJNA513368) | rock metagenome | isolation source: Antarctica rocks | place: Antarctica: Victoria Land, Pudding Butte sud | reverse complement strand
TTCAGATGCTAGCAATTGATGAGTATGCTCGACTAGAGAGGCAAATTCGCCATTTCCCTTTGAAGAACACATCGCGCCTCTAGTCCTTGACCTTTTGTGTACCACGCAGCAATCCAGTTCTCCGAGCTGCAATGAGACCCGCCTTTTGACCTTGTGCCGCGTACCGTGAGATCGTCGATGCTTTACCGATATGCTGGTGATTACCACCACCGTGGGGCTAGGACAGAGATGTCAATTTCCTGTAGGGCTATGATATCTTCACAGAAACTTACATGGTCGACAGGGTTCATGGCAACACCACGAGTCTTTGGCCACGAGTTGCGCTTGACGGCGAATTTGTGTTTCGCCCGCGAAGCCTCTGGAGAAAGACATCAGCTCTGTTATCCTTTTCGTACCGGCCTGTCATTGGGGTATGACATACTCAACAGCGGCTTATCCGTACGTCCCCCGCCCGCGACGATACCAATCATACCTCTGGCTCCGCTCTTGATCACCTTTTTTGCACCACTGGGCAGCTTGACTCGAGTTTTGCCCTCGTCCGGATTGTGGCCGATGACCGTCACGTAGTTGCCCGATGTTCTTCCAAGCGCACCACGGTCGCCTTGCTGCTCCTCCACATTTGTAACGACTGTACCTTCGGGTACGGATCCTAGAGGTAGAACATTCCCGACCGTAAGTGCAGCGTTCTTGCCAGCGTATATGAATTGTCCAGTGTACATGCCCTCGTTGGCTATGAAGGTCTCGGTGTGTAGTTTGAAGCGATAAGGATCGCGGAAGGAGATTTTCGCCAGCGGTGCACCTCGGCCGGGGTCATGAATGATGTCCTTTACAACGCCGCGAATGTAGCCATGTCGTTCTGCGAAATCAAGTGTTCGAAACCTAGCTGGTGCTTTGTTGAGGCGGGTATGGGCCGCTGTTAAGTATATTAGCTGCAATCCCACACAGTCGATAATAGACTTACTGAAGATGGATCCGCGACCCTTCCTCTGATTGCGAATTACTCTACCCATGGTAACCACTACCTGTTGTATCTATTGCAGTCGATGAGGGTCAGAAGCATTGTACGGAGTTCTAAAGCCTGTGGGTTCGCTTGAGGTGACCCCCGAAGTTTAACCGGCGCTATTTCCAAGCCACCTGAATCTCAACACCACCCCTTCCCTCCTCTTTAGATCCTGCACACGCATTTGTTGCTCCCTTGATCGATGAGTATGATAACTACGATACGAGTGGTAGCATGATCGCTTGTGGCCTCTGACCGTTTGTAGTTGTCGCGCTCGTTATTTTTCATAGCCATCCATCTGAGGTAGGTAAATGATCAGATCACTGAACCATCTCCTAGAACCACATTACTCACCGCCGTCTTCGTGATCGTGAAGTGGTTTCTTGGGTTTTAAATTGATTGGTTCTTGACAGCATTGCTTCTAATCTCGCAGTTGCCGCTTGGTGCAGAGATCGCGTCGTACATTGAGCTTTACATTGTGTATAATCTATTCATTTTGTGTTGAAATACCACAGTGCGTCGCTGCTTGTCTGTGAGTCTTGCAATTTGCAAGGTATCTCGGTGGTAGGCTCCAGATTGTAAAGGGGAAATCTTAATTGAGCCTGGACCATGGCCCTTCAAGATCCCGCAACGCAGGAGGGCTGAATTCGGAATACTGCAAAGGCCAGCGCTTGGAGTGGACGAAACTATTGTTACCTTAGCCATCAATTACTCGGATTGGGAGCACTGTAAGGTAGGGTGACTCGGTTCCCTGTCGCAAAATCCGGTCACACAAAGTCACAAGTCGCACACCGAGTCTCTCGGCACAAACTCCCATGTACCGCACCAGAGCCGTGGAACCCTTAGAGTAACCGATGGCCACCGTCAGTCTCTTTGCTGGAACACTAAACAATGTGTTACATTTGATTAGTTGGAACAAGATCGTGGGCTAAAGAGGCTGGCAAGGAGTGTGGCCACTATGCGAGAATACACGGGGAACCACCACCCAGTCATCAACGGCACAAGCGGCTGCTAGGATTCCGGGTGGCTCTCGTAACACATCAGTCTTTGTAATAGGGTTAAAGCACTGTCTTGTGCCAGAATACGGTCCACACTTAAGCATGTTGAAGAAATCCAATTCAAGCTAGATCATATACGCCGTAGCCGTCGTCGCGCTTGGCTGCGCTTGAGACCTGTAGTTTGTGCTTTAGATATCTCTCCGAAGAACCTTTGCGTAGCCGTCATCAATCCCTCCCCCACCAGCTTGCTATGTCTTCTTCTGACCTCTCCGATCTTTCGTCGCCTTTGTCGACAGACGAAGAATTGGCTAATGCACCCATCCGTCCTGGGAGTCTCGAGCACTATTTCAAGAATGCTGCAGGGAAAGTCAGGCAGGCGTCACCGCCAGCGAAGAGAAAGCGGCCGCCATCCCCGCCCCATGAGTATGTCCTCGCAGACAATCCTGACATTGCTGTAAGTTCGATATCCGGACTCGATGATTTGTTCGACTAGGCGCGAGATGCTCAGAGATGGCGCGTTGCTAACGCAAGCGCTGTTCAGTTCATGGTTATGTTCCGGTCACGCTTTAGCGACGCTTTCTCTAAGTCCTTACCCCATTATGGACCGCAAGACATAGAGCTAGGGGTGGTCGAAGCATTGCCTGGCGAACAAGTGGAAAGGCTACTTTGTGCACTGATCGGTCTGGTATTGAATCGCAAAAAAGATGTGGAGTAGGTTCTTTCAGGACAGTGGGGCCGATACCCAAGATTCGTTTTACTACATCTTGCAAAGGATGGATAATGAGCTGGCGCTAAATCTAATTTAGGAGAGGGCACCATGGACGTGCGCTCGAAGAAGCTATACACGCCCATGTGGGTCAATGGCCGTTTGCATGGCAAGGTAGGAACCCGCTTCACGGAGGTGGAAACTTCAACAACATGGGTCCTGCGGAGCGTGTACGCATCAATGCCTGCTATATGAGCGCTGCTCTTGCTGACCACTTCTTAGCTCACCCTCCTCAAAGCACTGGTCATCTGGTCGCTGTCTTCTTCCGAAGCTATTCAAGCGATTATTAGGGAGTCCTACAAGCAGCAACGACATGAGGACGACCTCAATCAGCCTCTTTCTGTACAGCCCTGGGGGCGTGACGGTGATAAACGCAGGTTTTGGCTCGTAGAGGGCCAAGATGATACGCATTTTCGGCTATATCGCGAAAGTAACCCCGCGTTGAAGCATAACACATGGCGAAGCGTTGCCGGCACAATTGACGAGCTCAACGAGGTTGCGAAAAAGCTAGGCGAAGAGAGTACGCAGGCATCGAGACGGCTCCGGGATCGCATCCTGGCAGCCATCCCAAGGTTTGAAGCATCAGAAGATGTGAGTCCCCTCCTGTACAACGAGACCACAGCCTCGACCACCTCGAATAACATGAACTCAGAAACGAAAGCGCCGAGATTATCGCAACGCTCGCAAAGCTCAATTTACCCGTCCGACAGAACTGGGGTTCTCCCTTTACGAGGGACGTACACGCGGCAAGAGAATCAAGTACACCTTCTCAGACGACGAAGGAGCAGCGTCTGATGCCGTGTCGACGAGACGTTCCAACCGGCAGTCGGGTATATCGACTCCAGCAGAGTCAGCGGGGCCGACTTTTACCGCCAGTGGCCGACAAGTACGATCAAGGGTTGGTGGTGCGTATGGGGAGACAATACTAAGTGGACAACATGAGGATGGCTTGCAAAAAGCAGCTGAGAATACCGAACATGTTGGTGATGAAGATGGGCAAACCGTCCCCTATGGTCGTGGACAACGAAGTGCGGGCCGCAGTGCGCGTGTCCGAAATCACAAGAGGGATCTCAAATCTTACGATGGAACTGATGAAGATAGTGCTGCTCCAACCAGTGTGGAAGAGTGGGAAGGTGGCGACGACGACGCCGACGATCACATGATCGATAATGCAGACGAAGAAGACCTGGAAATGAGCGACGATGCGGTCAGTGTCGCTGATGATGAAGATCAAGATCAAGACAACGAAGCAAAGCGTAGCAGCCTCATCGTATCGCTGAGATATCAAGGGGACGCCAGCCCTCGTCCTTCCGTAAACGGTTTGCATCAACGTGAGGATCCGCCAATGATTGGCGTTCGAGGGCCAACACCGGTGGCAAGTAGCGACGTACAGGCGCAACCCGCCCAGCACCCGTTCCGAAATTTCACTCTCCGGCCAGGTTCACATTCGCAGGAGGCTAAGCCGGCGATGCAGGATTATCAGGGCGACCTGAAGCAAAACAACATCGTAATCAAGGAGATTCCCCCAGCGCCCGGACAAGCCAGGTATTCTCGACCACTGGCCGACGCTGCGCCAGCCTAGGCAGCAGAGATCTGCTACAGGAGGGTTACGCCAGTGATCAGATGAAGCTTGAAGATAACCTAGACTAATGCCGAAGGATATGTTGGAGTAAAGATCAGTATACCCATTTTTGTTGCATCTTTGCTGCGTCATCACGTATGGAGCATGCACCTAGGCACAGCCTTTGCAAAAGTCACATGAGCTCTATCTACTTTACCTGGTCGTCTTAATGGCGACTTAGGGTGCGAACAAACCTCTTTGCTAAATGCTAACTCTATGTCTCCACACCTTGTCTGTGACGGGTATGCTTCCGCTGAATAAGGGGTTGTAAGCCGTCCGCCAACCTTTTCACCACGCTTAAATCATTGAATCTTCTAGTCTTGTCGGGAACCATTAAGGTGCTTGTCCAGGATCGACTAATTTCTTGACCGAACCCCGCCACTCAAGGAAGCGGCTATCACGTTCCAGCTAAGGGAAAGGGAAGACCCAGGACAACACGGCACAACAACCTTTCGGTCCCTCAAAGCATCTGATTAAGCGTCCGAGAAAATGGATATCTACTTGAGAATCGCCTCGTTCGTCTGGCACAGCACATTAGGCACACTGTTGTTGCGTTGTCTCTATCCTTCTCTATTGCGCATCCAACATGACTCTCTCCTCAGTTTTACCCTCTTTTGCGCTCATCGCGTTGTCTTTCATTCAGTTCGAAGCGTCGGTCGCGCTTGGCCATGGTAAGTGGATTCTGAGCCTGGTTGCGTTTTGCTTTTCCCAAATGGTCGATGAACGATCGTGCCGAACCGAAACCCATTGAATCGTCAATGAATGCGTGAACCCATGGACTCGTACTTATCTCTTTGCTATACGTTTGATTCACTGTATTATGCCATACCATGACTGTATAATAGCTAAGATTCTTGAACAGCTGGCCATCATCACCATATTGACAAAGGCTACGGTAAAACGAGTTCAGGCGCAGCCCCTCTCATGGTATCTCGCAGAAGGAAGAAATGTTCCTCTATATCGGTAGGAACAGGTCCGGCCACCTCGGTCTCTGGCACTGGCAGCCTGGGAACGAATAGGACTGCTTTGAGCACTTCACTGCCTTCTCCCCGAACCTCGATCGCTGCCGGAGGATCGCCGGTACCAGGCAGTGGCAGCGGCGAGTCTCCATTGACTGGGGCAAGCAGCGGCAGTGGCGGATCTCCTTCGACTCGAGTCACTTCGTCAACAACGGCTCGACTTTGGGCGAGGAACTCCTCTTCGAATTAGACTGGGGATGCATCGATCTTCAGGTCAAGATGGCTCAGCGTGCCAGGGCCGCAGGCCTGAAGCGGTTCCAGCTCACGATCAACCAAGGCTTCCCCATCCCTAAAGAGCTAGAATCCTTTAATTATGCGCAAATGATTGACAACATCAAGACCGAGGCAAAGCGTCAGCTTCAGCCATTCTTAGATGTGGGGATTGTGCCGGATATCATCTTGATGGAGAACGAAGCTACAGATGGCTTTCTCATGATAGAAGAGTCCACGAACCACACCAGAGGGTTCAATGACGGAAAAGCGAGTGCCGAAAAACTAAATCAGGAGCTTTGTGGCCTCATACCGACGGGCAAGATGAACTCATACCCTCAATATTCCGGATACGTCAAAGCGGAGATTAACGCTTGTAACGAAGCCATCAGCGCAGCTGGCTTTCCGACTGACACCACCCGGTACGGACTGCACTCCCACGGCCAATTCGTACAATGGAAAGAAGGCTTTGTCCACGGTCCCGATCAGCATAGCCAGTCTGAGCTACTTGACTCTAATCAGGCTACCTGCTCCGGCCCGAACCCCATTCCAGCTGACATCCTGGCGCAGAACGCGACAACCATGCTTACGATAATGGGTTTCTCAGCGTACCCCGACCCCATGACCCCAGCAGACATCGATTCCGTCTCCAGCCAGAACGATACCCTCACCCATCTAGTCAAATCACTGACCCAGATGCAAGGCTATTCCGACGCCTGGGCAAAACACAACGATGGTCCGTTCGTCGGGCAGTACAAGTTGCAATCTATGGGGGTGGAGTATTCCACGCGATACACCTTCGAACAGATCCCGCAGGAGGTAGCGCTCACGGAGTTGATGTTCAAGACTGTAAAGCAGTTCCCAGCTTTCTTGGGGATTCTGTGGTACGAGGCTTGGTACTGCTACAGTGACTGGGAAGGTGGGGATGCGGCGCTGTGCCATAGGATCACGGACGATCCAAAGATCACTGGGGAGGCGCCGACCAATACGTTGAGGACGTGGGGTGCGCAGGCTGTGTCCCCCTGGAAGTGAGGTCGCAGGGTTAGAGTTGGATGGAGGGTGAGCTGTGCTTCTTGAGTGGATGCGGAACGCTGGACGTCGTGGTTACAGTCCGGTCGAGCTGGTCTCTTGCCGAAACATTAACTTCTTGGGGAATGTCTGAGCTTGAGTCGGACGATGCTATGTATAAACTTCGATTCGCCATGTACGGTTTTTATTTCGGATCTCCACTTAGGATTCGTGTTGTCCATTTGATCTATAGGTCGGGATTGGATCATGACCTGTGAGAGTACCCAGCCTTGGCCCTTGCGCCTGTGCTTCTTCATGATATGTACATATAAACCTCCCTAACCGTTAAGCCTCCTGCCTATCACCCATCTCTGGGTGCTGCTCGAGGCAACCAAGGATCTACACTTGGTTTCGTCCTACATGAAGACACCAGTCAGCGATCTATAGCAACAAGACAGCCCGAGCTAACGACATGCCCCTCCATTTATCATACTTCACAGATCTAGCAGCTTACGTTGAATACGTCTTGTATGCCGCCCTACTAGCTGTAAGGTTCGGCCTATGGTCTGGCAGCTCCCAGGCCCTCTGCTGCGTTCTCAGAATGGCGTCTTCCGAGGGCGGTTTGTCCACGAGATACGACATCCAGGCGTGCCACCCAGGTTCAATTTGTCCCCTACAGCAACGAAACTCCGTCAACGCGGGACTTGATCACGAAATGAGCACAGGCTGTCGGGAAGGCGACCGTACGGATCATATTCCTTCTCTTTGTAGTCTACCCATCTTGTCCGCACTGTGCTTTAGTCAGCAGCCACCCAACCGTATCCCAAGCTCATGGACGGCGTGAGCCAATGCCTGATCCAATGGCGCCAGAAGCGACGTACATGGCAGCTCCTCCTCTTGGTTCTCGTAGTACTTGTTTCCGTAGCGGTCTGAAGCAATGTAGGTGCCGGCTTTGGTGTCGCCAATGTATTGCATCTGATGGGCGTACTCTTTGATGCCGATCTTGCGGAGATTCCGCCATGTACGCAGTATGGTAGACATGCTGTTCGAGCGGCAAATGCGGATCTTCTATGTAGAAGATGGTGTAAACGATTGAGCCCACGTTCGTTGGGAGTCTTTGCTGCATTCCACTATAGGGTTGATCTTTCGAACCCTATATGTTGCCGTGCTCTTCAGAAAAGAGAGTCATACGAACGTCCGGAACACACTGCCAAATGACCGTGCACAGAAGTCCACCATGACCAAGTCCCAAAGCTTCGGTCTTCTGTCTCCACGAGCTCAGCTCTGACAGGAATATTCGATGCTCGTTCCCCGCATCGCAAGCCACCGTCTACGTACAATCCCGCAAAGAAAACCACAGCTACCATGGCATCCCCCTCGCAGAACCTGGTCCTCGACCGCGCCTGCAGCATCGCCGCAGTCATACCAGCATACCCCCGCTCTGGCCAATTTGGTGTCAGAGCTGGACCAAATAGCTCCACGTATCGACATCCGGGCTGATCAGATCGAAGTGCTCCCCGGTCCTGTAGAATTCTACGAAACACTGAAGAAGAACATATCCACAGCGAAGAAGAGAATATTTCTTGCAACGCTATACATTGGCAGAGCAGAGACGGAGCTCATCTCGACCATACGAGAAGCCCTACTAAGCAATGGCCCTGATCTTAGAGTTTCCATCCTAACAGACGCTCTGCGTGGTACTCGAGAGTCTCCAGATGCCTCCTGCGCCTCCCTACTTGCTTCATTAGCAACAGAGTTTCCAGATCAAGTCGAGATCCGCATGTATCATACACCCAACTTGACAGGTCTGCGAAAGAGGTTCGTCCCAAAGCGCATCAATGAGGGCTGGGGGTTACAGCATATCAAACTCTACGGCATCGATGATGAAATCATCCTCTCGGGCGCCAACCTTTCAAGCGACTACTTCACAAGGCGGCAGGACCGGTATCATGTCTTCTCCTCAAAACGGGTGACTGACTACTTCGCACGTATCCATCACACCATCTGCAGTGTCAGCTTCCTCCTTCAGCCCGACCCCAACCCCTCTGCATACACCCTCTGCTGGCCGATCACCAATTCTGCAAACTCGCCCATCACCTCACCCTCCGCTTATATTCGTGCCACTACTTCTCTCCTGGCACCTTTAATCACAGCCGCCCCCACCCCAAAACACCCTACCACAGATACGAGCCTCTACCCCATTTTCTGCCACCCGCCCACGCTCAACACTGAACTCCCCGCCATCCGTACGCTACTCCGCACCACTACCCTCCGCTCCTACACTTTCACGGCCGGCTACTTCAATCCACACCCCTCGATTACCGCCTCCCTGCTCGCCGCCCGCGCCCCCGGCACCGTCCTGACCGCCTCGCCCTTCGCAAACGGCTTCTATAAATCTCCCGGGATCTCAGGACTGCTTCCCGCAGCCTACTCGCACCTCTCGCTGCGGTTTCTTCAAGCCGTCCGAAAAGCGAAAGGGAACATTCGTCTCCGAGAATGGCGGCGTGGGACCGTGGGCGAGAAAGACGGCTGGACTTATCACGCGAAAGGGTTGTGGATCACCCTTCTGCAGGCGCCGCGTATGCATCAATCTTCACACTTCAAGCCTGGGGCGACGGCGCCGCCAAGAGTGCCGTCTGTGGAGGCGATGTCTGGGGAGGCGGGACCAAGTGCGATGGTGATAGGGAGCTCAAATTATACTAATAGGAGCTATGGCTTGGATTTGGAAGTTGGAGCGCTCGTCGTCACGAGCGATGAGGGGCTGAGACGTAAATGGAAGATAGAGGAGGAAGCGTTGGCGGAGCAGAGTCGAGAGGTTGGGGAGGAAGAACTAAAGAGTCCACAGAGGAGAGCGGGATGGAGGGTCAGGGCGGCTATGTGGATAGTCAAAATTGTGGGTGGGTCACTGTAGGTTGCACGGAGCATAATACAGGATGCACATGGGGATATAGACATGTTGCTTCAGGGACGGTGACGGTGGTTCTATGACATCGGATTAAGAGCTAATGGGCATAGACCGCATTTTTCTATAACCCCTCGTAATACAATTTCCGGAAGTCTACTAATCCAACTTTGTACATGCGCCTCGCTACTCGATGGCTTCATGATGCTTTAACTGTTTGCTTCTTTAGCTATAGGCTTTGGCTGGCTGTTCAGTCCATCGTCTTTCCGTCTTTCCGTCTTTCTGTCATCTCCTTTGTCCACGAGTACGAAGGAACGAGTGCACCACTTCTTGCCGTCGCACGGGATAATCCCCTCGCTGGAGTCTCGAGGCTTATCGAGACAATGGAGGCATTATTCCTCTCAAGCTCATTTCTACTTTCATTAGACGACAAATCGCTTTCAAGTTCGTCTTGAAGAAAGGTTCAAGGGGCTTTGGCTACAGGCAACGAACGTGCCACACTCGCAACTTTTGGCTTTCTGATGGGGAGGGGTTCGCATTATTGAAGACCTGCGGTACCCGATGAAAGATTTCGTACCTGAAAGATTTTTTAAAAGACGAAGGGATATCTAGGATGGTGAGAAAGCTTGAGCTGCTCAGTTTATATACCTGCTACAAGAATTATTGATAAACCCCCACGGCTCATTCAGTGATTCACCTGGTGAGAGCATTATTGAAGTTGAGACTTGTGACCGTGATTCTGCTACATGATTTTTGAGCCCCCGTCTATCGATCGAATCACATTCTCTATCAGGATTGCAACTCGGTTCTCCCTCGAATCGCTCATTTTAGCCACCAATGCTGCGTCACCAGCAATGCTCCCGTCATTCGGATTTCTCAAACCCATCATCAGTAGATTGAATGCTACCAGACCCCCTCTACTGCCCTGAGAGAGACTCATGCATGTATATCGTGAAAAGGTAGCTGAATGGAAGGACCTAGGGAGGTGACCGAAAGGCGGCAGGGACGAATGTGGCTAATTAAAATTATACTAGTGGGATATAACCCGGCAGCCGCTCAGGAAACTTCTCGTAGTAGCGCTCCTGATCACGCTCCAAGAGGATCTCATCGTCACTGAATTCGAAGTAATACTTGAAGGCCTCTCCAATACGATTGAAGCGCATCCCATGTTCCGGGTAAGATTTGTCCAGGGCGTCCTCTTTATTCGCACCTTGCAGTCCGTGAGGCAGCCAAAATCCGAACGGGCCTTTCTTGCCAAAGGAACCCTCAGGCTCCTTGGGATTGACTTCAAAGCTCTTTATGTTGCATTGATCTAGGTACTCTTGGTAGGCTTCATGATCGAGCAGACCCAAGAAATGTGATGCTCGGATTGTGTCGAAAAGTACCTCGATATCGTTGCAGCCTCGTACAATCATGGCCGCCAGCCACAGCGTCGGTTCTACAAATCCTGAGCACCACAGCTCATACGGCGGGTTGAGTCCACTGGCACCCCGCTCCTTGTTAGGTAGGTCAAAGCATGACAACAGCCAAGCGACCCGAATGACAGCAGGTGTACTGGTAGTGAGATCCATGGGGACCAAGAGCCCGTCAAAGTCAAGGAGCTTTTTGTCCACGAGAGCACAGTAGATTTCCCAGATTGCGGACTGCTGACGACCGCGGTAGTAAAGAGCGTGAAGGAGTGCCCCTAATACTGCGGTCTGTTGTTTCTTCGTGGAATTGCCACAAGCTCGTTCATACATGCATGGTCTTCTTTGCGCTGCTCAAGTTCGCAGCCGCACTTAGAGAATTCGTCTTTGATGAATCGAGTGACGAACTCCTTCAAAGGTGCTGGCAGTAAATGGTCGGTATGTTGCTCGAGGGCCTGAAAGATTGCCTCGTTACGCCTAGGCCATTCTAATCGACAGCGTCGATGTGTTACCGCCGGATCGTTGCCGATGTCTATCATGTTGTTCAGGATGAGGTTCATGACAAGGTCCTCGGGAGTGTCCGGTAGAGTGGCTGTGTACTGATGAGGATCTGGGACATAGCCAGGGGTTATGTTTCGCTTGATCTGCTCGGTTATCCACCTGTGATGCCCGCCGACCGTCACTGTGGTGTAGGATGGAATAAGATTTCCTGGCAGGGTTATACGCGCAAAAGACTGTACAAAGAAGTAGGCAGATTGGCAACAAGCGTTGTAATTGCCCTGGTCCGGTTTTGTTGAATAATGATCTAAGGCGCATTCGCCAATATTCGCAATGTCAGAAAATCGCACAAGCGTTTTTCCCCGATATATACCTGGCCCATAGCTAACGATATGATTCACTCACATGGTGACGTGAAATTGACTCACCGAGGTTATCCATCGCCTACTGGACGTTCTCGTTCTTGCCAATCTGGTGCTCGAGGAGGCGTTGTTTATGGTTGGAACCCTCATTTCATGATACTTGGGAGGTACGCCGCGAAAGAAGTGCTTCTCTCGGCTAGCGAGGGATAGCCCTTCGTCTAAGCATTGTCACGATGGTATCTGACACTAGCCGATTGCTCCATCCAGAGAGCCATAAACCTGTGTCTTTTGAATACTCCACTCAACGTCCATATGTCTAGCTAGCCAGGCCTGAGACGATTTGCCTGATCTCTTCCCCTCCTTTCCTCATCCCATTTTCCACGTGGATTAGCGTGACTACTTCTGATTCGTCTATCATCGGGTTTCTCGTCTGGTGATTCTTGGCCAAATCCACCCTGGGCAGCATCGGGACGATTCGTATCTTCAGAATGCTGAGATCTTGGTGTCGGTGGTGAATATTCAACATCAGGGCTCGTCCGTCCCTCGTCATTCGAGATGCCTGAGACATCAGATGGACCTCGGCCGTGACTTGGAGTATTACGGCTCCAATAACCATATCTGGAGGGCGGTCTCGTCGATGATGGACTTGCAGGCGGCGTGTCAAAATGTGCCGCGTATCTAGACGGGCCAGAGGAAGACTTATTGAACGCATGCTGGATCACTGGCGGTAGCTCCAGATAGGCTGAAACCGAAGACGACGAACGGGAGAATAGCACTAGACCCAGGCATACCAAGATTAACAGGAATTGAAGGACAGCGATTCGCTTCTGAAATACCACCTCATCTGCCAAGATTGTTAAGCGGCTACCTAAAGCTATGATTTCTTGCTGGCTCTGCGCTCTTTGCGAGCTCAACTCCAGCACGGTCGATTGCCATAAATGATCATACTGATGGCGAAAATCGCGCATCTCATCTAGAATCGTCATATTCAATGTATCCAGGAAAGTAGATGTCTTGGCCAACTGGCGTTTTTCTACCTTTGCAAAAGCATCGCGGAGAATGCGAGACTGCTCCTCGATGTACTGAAGCGACAAAGTAGAGTTCGACTCAAGGAGCTGCAAGCGCTTGTGGACGGATTTAAAGAACGATTCTTGCGTCGTAGGATTCGAGGGTGATGGCTGGACCGACGATGGGGTCGCTTTCACAGGTGACGATGGAGTCTGAAGAGTAGACAGGGATAACTCAGTAGAACTCTTCTGTTCGGTTCTGATCATCGTAGAATTTGGTGCCTCGGATGAGGAAGATTGTGAGGTCAGGTTTTGTCCAGATTCAATGGCTGTAGAGTTGATTTGCGTAATAGTTGAGGCTGCAATGGTATGCTGACTCTGTTGGTCTACGATAGCTGGTGAAGTGGCCGTCATTGAATGTGATGTTGCGGCCTTCCGGATTTCAGGTACTTCTCCGGCTTTGCAGACCGAACGGCAGCTGCTATCGGATGAGAACATCATCTCCATTTGCGTACGCAGAAGCAAATCTAATGATGAATACGCAGTAGCTGTACGGCTTTTCGAAAGGCAGGCTAAGCTCTCCTGAGGCTCAGAACGAGGCGTTGGTGAGGGTACTGAAGATTGGGTTGAGATAGCGCTGTCGACATCAGGAGTCTTCGTGGAACTACTTGACCATTCCGGGTTCAAGTTCTCCGCAGTGACCACATCGGTCGCTTTTCCGTCGTCTTTCTCCGGGCCTTCGGTATCGCCATCGGAATCGTCCTCAGCCCTCGAACCTTTCAGATCATGATTAAATTCTTCCATCATTGTTGTTCCGTGAACCCTAAGCAAGCTGACAGGGCAGTAGAACTCGTTGCCAAAATGCGTCAAGAATTCGATGCGCAGATATCGTGCCCAAA
>JAABUL010006346.1_pt1 | contig 13699 bp, 14 predicted proteins | sample 5559151 | NCBI WGS metagenome assembly JAABUL01 (sample SAMN10711876, study PRJNA513368) | rock metagenome | isolation source: Antarctica rocks | place: Antarctica: Victoria Land, Pudding Butte sud | reverse complement strand
GCCGACCGATTGGCTCACGGCTCTGGGTTATCCGCCTCGCGCGGATAGCGCGCCACCGCCAGCAGCGCCGCACGTCCTCCGGGCGGCTTAATGTTTCAACTGTCAAGTTCGTTTGAACCATGTCTTAGTGATAATGTGCATCAGACTGCTCTCTTTATCCCTACCGCCTACATTCATGTTCTCTTTCCGAGAACATTTTGTCAAGGGTGGATGGGCCGGTGCTGTACACTGACGGGGATAGACTCGACATAGGAGAGACGGGAGGGTCAGGACATGGCGATTGTATGGACGGCGCCGAGGCCGGGTGAGGAGGGGTCGGTGGGTCATGTGCGCGTGACAATTATAGTCACGAATCGGGCGGACCGGGTGCTGGTGGAGCGCGGCCTGATGGACGCGGGCGAGGTGCGCGCGGTCACGCTCGACGACGTGATGGTCGATACGGGGGCGACCCAACTCGCCCTACCGATCGACATCATCGAGCGGCTGGGCCTATCAGTGGGACGCGAGGTCGTCGCGCGCACGGCCGCCGGTCCACGCACGATCCGTCAGTTCCGCGACGTCGAGCTGACGGTGATGGGGCGGAGCGGCACCTTCGACTGCGTCGAAGTGCCGCAAGGGTCGCCCTGCCTGCTGGGGGTGACGCCGATGGAGATACTGGGTCTCGAGCCGGACATCCACAACCACACCCTGCGCCTGCTGCCCGAGGGGCCGGACGACAGCCACATACTCCTGCTGTAGAATAATGGCCGCGCCCCCTGTGGAGTCGTTCCGCGCAATATTTGTGTTACGGGGCCGTCTGCGCAAGGGCGACCCGGTTCAGCGTGTTGGCGCCGCCGTTGCCGAAGTAGACGGTGTGGCCGCCATTGCTGATGGCCAAGCTGAAGAGGTTGCCGGCGCCGGCGGGCTTACCGATGCCGTCTACGAGCACGGACTTCACCTGGCTGCCGTCGGGCGTGGTCCGCACCAGCTTGCCGTCGCCGCCGTTGGCCGTCAGGATATCGCCGTTGGGTGTCATCGTCAGCCCCAGCGGCGCGTTGAGGTCCCCGCCCGCCGTCAGATCGCGCCCCGTGTAGGCGTCCATCATGCGCGTCAGCGCGTTGGGGATCGCCGCGATGCGGTTCTCCACCGTGTCGGCGGCGTACAGCGTGCCGTCCTTTTTCAGGGGAAACTCCGCGTCACACCTCACGCGCTTTGACGAAGAACTCATGGAAGGAGACATCGACGTACCCATCGGATTGGATGAGAGTATGGATCTCTGCCAGTTTGTCGAAGTACAGGTCAACGGAGAAGTCGGGAATCTCCCACGAGACCGCTTTCAGGTAGTACACGATGGCGCCCACATCATAGAAGCATGTGACAGGGAACGCTTCACGCTGCTCGATGATGCGGAAGCCGGCCGCCTCCAGGTCGCGGACGGCCACGGCCAAACTCCAGTGGCCGACGGGAGTCTTGTCGTCCAGAAGCTCGTGAAGACGCCGGTTTGTCTGGCTACCCACTTGTTGCGTGATGAAGAGGCCATCCGCGGCGAGCACGCGCCGGACCTCGCGCGGCTCATAGGCGCCGTGCCGGTTCGTGACCACGTCGAACTGGCCGTCCGCGAATGGGAGGCGCGTGACATCGTGGGCCTCGACGACCTCGACGCCAAGCGGCGCTAGGCGCCGACGCGCCACCGGCACATTGGGGCCGTATCCTTCCGTTGCATACGTCTGTGGAGGACGTTGCGGCAGAGAGGCCAGGAACTCACCGCCGCCCGTGTCCATGTCCAACAGTGAGCGAGCGTGACTAATCGCGGCGCCGACACTCTGTGTGTAATTCCAGGCGTTGCGCGTCCCAAGCATGACGCGTCGCTTGGTGAGGTAGGAGAAGTCCCATCCGGCGAAAGGCTGGTTGTATTCGGCGGTCCACACCGCGCGGAGATCGTCATGAGTCGAAGGCATAGTAATTCCCTCCAAATGTACGGATCATGTACTGTGCCGCGCTGGACGCGAACGGCACGAGGTACGCCGGTGGAGGGAATGGGAGAGTGCTATGCGGTGCCGAGGGCAAGATGCGCGATAAACAATACCACCCCACGTCGCCGTAGACTGGCGAGATGAGGATACGTAGTCGCCAAAGGCGACGATCAATAGCCGCTACAAATCCCCTTCCCTACCCGGCGGATTGAGGGAAGGGGTAGCTACGCTCAGTCATTGTGCCCACTCCGCTATAAAGGGTTCACGTTTATCATACCACAGAGCCGGGACCGAACCGTGAACGATCTCGCGGCGACCCTCGCGGTGGCTGCTCAACAGACGAACGACGCGCCTGTCACGCCCACGCAGACCTTTCAAGGTCCGTCTCCTGCCATGACCTTTTAAGGTCAGGCCGACGCCCGGACAACCGATCAGTTGCCGTGGATCGAATTGCGCGAAGACGCTACAGCGTCATGGATATTATGTCCACTACAAAGAGGGCGACTTACGTCTACCCTGTCCACTATGCGTGCGCTATCGCGGCGGACTACAATGGGGGTGTCCATAAAAACGTGTTGCCACGGTTCGCCGTGCCGCCGTATAAGTGGATTGGCTGTGACGAGAAGTAGTAGGCAGCGCGGATGCTGCGAGAGAGCCGGGGACGCTGGAATCCCGGTAGAATCCGCCGCCGAACTCACCTCGGAGCCGTTCTCTGAGCAAACAGGCTGTATAGCACGTCGCGATATACGCCTGGATGGTTAGGAGAGCCGGGACGCACCGTTAACGCGCAGAGTGGGCCGGACAAACAGACCGGCCAAAAAGGGTGGCACCGCGAGAGGTCTCTCGTCCCTTGGGGATGAGGGGCTTTTTTTGTTTGTAATCGTATGTACCTAGTTGCCGCGCATGTATGCGCGCATCACCAAGGTATGTGACGGTCACGGCCAATCTCGTCCCTTTGCCCGTTCGTGGGCAAGGGGATTTTTCTGTTTTTGAGAGGTAGTGAGGGACGGTAAGAGGTAGGAGCGATGCAAAAGGAGGAAGAGGCTGTGGAAACGATGAATGGGGCGCGTATCCTATGCGCGAGCCTCGTACGCGAGGGCGTGGAGACGATTTTCGGGCTGCCGGGCGGCGTCACGATTCCGCTCTACGACGTGCTGCCCGAGTTCCCGATTCGCCACGTCCTCGTGCGCCACGAACAGAACGCCGCCCACGCCGCCGATGGCTACGCCCGCGCGCGCAACACCGTTGGCGTCTGCCTCGCCACCTCCGGCCCCGGCGCGACCAACCTCGTAACGGGCCTTGCCTCGGCCTACATGGACTCGGTCCCGGTCGTGGCGATCACCGGTCAGGTGTCGACCGCGGTTATTGGGACCGACGCCTTCCAGGAGACCGACACGACGGGTATCACCCAGCCCATCACCAAGCACAACTATCTCGTGCGCGACGTGGCCGACCTTGCGCGTACTATCAAAGAAGCGTTCCACATCGCGCGCAGCGGCCGGCCCGGTCCCGTGCTCGTGGACATCCCGAAGGACGTCTTGCAGAACCTTACGACGTTCAGTTACCCCGAGACGGTCGACCTGCCCGGCTATAAGCCGACCTTCGGCGGCAACGTGCGCCAGATCAAGGAAGCGGCCGCCCTGCTGGCCGCGGCCAAGAAGCCGCTGATCGTGGCCGGCCACGGCGTGGTCGCCGCGGGGGCCTACGATGAGTTGCGCCAGTTCGTGGAGACCACGCACATCCCGCTCCTCAACACGCTGCTCGGTATGGGCGCGCTACCGCAGAGCCATCCGCTCAACTACGGGTTCCTTGGCATGCACGGCTGGGTCCACGCCAACAAGGCCGTCGATGAGTGCGACGTGCTCGTCGGCCTCGGCATGCGCTTTGACGACCGTGTGACCGGCAAGTTGAGCCACTTCGCGCCCAACGCCAAGGTCATCCATATCGACATCGACCCCGCCGAAATCGGCAAGAACGTGCCGGCGGACGTGCCGATCGTGGGCGACGCGCGCCAGGTGCTGGCCGAACTCAACAAGCACGTCCCGCCGGCCGAACACCAGGACTGGATCGCGCGCATCGAGAGCTGGCGCACCGGCGAGGGCGTGAGCGAGTCCTACTACCTCAGCCGCCCCAGCATCTCGCCGGCTCACCCCGTCGAGGAGATATACAAGCAGTCGCCCGCCCCCCTGATCGTCACCACCGACGTGGGGCAGCACCAGATGTGGGCGGCGCAGTTCTACAACCGCGACGAGCGCAACGGCTGGATCAGCTCAGGCGGACTTGGCGCGATGGGCTTCGGCCTGCCCTCGGCCATGGGCGCCAAAATGGCCTGCCCCGACGCCGCCGTGTGGACGGTCTGCGGCGACGGCGGTTTCCAGATGAGCATCCCCGAGCTCTCCACGCTGGTGCAGGAGGGCATCAAGGTCAAGATCTGCATCCTCAACAACGGGCACCTGGGCATGGTGCGCCAATGGCAGGATTTCTTCTACAACAAGAACTACGTAGCGACCCCTATCTATAGCCCCGACTACGTCAAGCTCGGCGAGGCCTACGGTATCAAGGCGTGGACGATCAAACAGCCGGGCGACGTGGCCGGCGCGATCGCGGCGGCCCTCGCGCACGATGGCCCTACGCTGATCGACTTCCATGTGACGCAGGAGGAGAACGTGTTCCCAATGATCCCCTCCGGCATGACGGTCAACGACATGATCGAATCCGAAGAAGGAAGGCTGGTACAGGTATGACAGCGCGCTCCATGCCCTCGAACGCACAACATCACATCCTGGTGGCGCAGGTGCAGGACCAACCCGGCGTGCTCAATCGGGTGACCAGCCTGTTCCGGCGGCGCATGTTCAACATCGAGAGCCTAACTGTCGGCCACACCGACCAACCCGGCGTCTCGCGCATGACGGTCGTGGTCGATGGGGCCAGGACCTCCGTCGAGCAGGTCACGAAGCAGCTCTATAAGCTGATCGAAGTGACCAAGGTCAGCGAGGTCACGCAGGAGAGCGTGGTGGCGCACGAACTCGCGTTGATCAAGGTCAGCGCCAGCGCCGGCCACCGCCCCGAAGTGCTGCAACTCGCCAGCGTCTACAACGCCACCGTCGTGCACGTCACACCCGACGCTGTGCTGATCGAGGCCACTGGCCCCGAAGACAAAGTCGACGCGCTGGTCAGCGTGCTCCGCACCTATGGCATCAAAGAGATGGTTCGCACCGGCGTTATCGCAATGACCAAATAGTCGGAAGTCGGGAGTCGTGAGTCGTGTCTGAGAATTGCGAAGCGGTGTAGCGCTGATAGCTTCCGACTCACGACTCACGACTCATGACTCACGACTCACGACTCACGACTTCCGACTCACGACTCACGACTCACGACTCACGACTCACGACTCACGACTCACGACTCACGACTCACGACTCACGACTCACGACTCACGACTGAAGGAGCATACATGGCCCAACTCTACTACGAATCCGACGCCGATCCGCAGCGACTGGCCGGGAAGACCGTGGCCGTACTGGGGTACGGCAGCCAGGGGCGTGCGCACTCGCTCAACCTCAACGACAGCGGCGTTTCCGTCGTGGTCGGCCTGCACGAGGGCTCAAAGTCGCGCGCCAAAGCCGAGGAAGATGGTCTGACTGTGCTCCCGGTGCGCGCCGCTGTCGAGGCGGCCGACATCACGATGGTGCTCGTGCCCGACCACATCCACGGCGACCTGTTCAAGCAGCAAATCGCGCCGGCGCTGCGTCCCGGCCAGACCCTCATGTTCGCGCACGGCTTCTCGATCCACTTCGGGCAGGTTAAGCCGCCCGACTTCATCGACGTCAGTATGATCGCGCCCAAGGGTCCCGGCCAACTGGTACGCTCGGTCTATGAAGAGGGCGGCGGCGTGCCCGCGCTCATCGCCGTGGCGCAGGACGCCTCGGGCGAGGCCACCGACAACGCGCTCGCTTACGCCCAGGGCATCGGCGCGTTGCGCGCCGGCGTGCTGGCGACGACCTTCCGCGAGGAGACCGAGACCGACCTCTTCGGTGAGCAGGCCGTACTCTGCGGCGGCGTTAGCGCCCTCATCCAGGCCGGCTTCGAAACGCTCGTCGCAGCGGGTTATCAGCCCGAGAGCGCCTACTTCGAGTGCATGCACGAGCTCAAGCTCATCGTGGACCTCCTCTATAAGGGAGGGCTCTCGTACATGCGCTACGCCATCAGCGACACGGCCGAATACGGCGACTACACGTCGGGGCCCAAGGTCATCGGACCCCAGGCGCGGCAGGCCATGCAGCAGATCTTGTCCGACATCCAGGACGGCACGTTCGCCAAAGCCTGGATTCTGGAGAACCAGGCTGGCCGGCCCGCGTTCGACGCCATGCGCCGCCGCCAGCACGATACCCAGATCGAGGGTGTCGGCCGCGACCTACGCGATATGATGACCTGGCTGAAATAGTCGTGAGTCGGAAGTCGTGAGTCGTGAGTTGCGGGTAGTGGCTCCGATAATGTTTGTCGGTCACTCGCCAGTCTCTTTACTGATGACTCCCGACTCACGACTTCCGACTCACGACTTCCGACCGAAGGGAGGCCCAATGGACTACATACGCATATTCGACACAACCCTGCGCGATGGCGAGCAGTCGCCGGGCGCGACACTCAACCGCGACGAAAAGCTGGAGATCGCACGCCAGTTGGCCCGGCTCGGCGTCGACATTATCGAGGCCGGCTTCCCCGTCGCCTCCCCCGACGATTTCGCCGCCGTCCAGCAGATCGCCCAGACGGTCGAGGGACCCGTCATCTGCGGGCTGGCCCGCGCCGTCCCCGCCGACGTCGACCGCTGCTGGGACGCCGTGCGCGTGGCGCCCAAGCCTCGTATTCACGTCTTTATGTCAACAAGCGACATCCACCTGCAATATCAGTTCCATACTACGCGTCAGGGCGCGCTCGACGCGACGCGCGCCGCCGTGGCGCAAGCCTGCGCCCACACCTCAGACGTGGAGTTCTCGCCGATGGACGCCACGCGCACCGACCGCGACTACCTACTAGAGGTCATCGAAGCGGCTGTCGCCGAGGGCGCGACGACGCTGAACATCCCGGATACGGTCGGCTACGCCACGCCCGATGAGTATGGCGCGCTGATTCGGGCCATCCGCGAAAATGTTCGCGGCATCGAGAAGACGGTTATCTCGGTGCACTGCCACGACGACCTGGGCATGGCCGTCGCCAACTCGCTCGCCGGTGTCGTCAACGGCGCGCGGCAGGTCGAGTGCACGATCAATGGCATCGGTGAGCGCGCCGGCAATGCCGCGCTCGAAGAGGTCGTGATGGCGCTGCGCACGCGCGGCGACGCCTATGGCTTCACAACGGGGATCGAGACGTCCGAGATCCACCGCACCAGTCGGCTGGTCAGCGCGCGCACCGGCGTACTCGTGCAGCCCAACAAAGCGGTGGTCGGCTCCAATGCCTTCGCCCACGAATCGGGCATCCACCAGGACGGCGTGCTCAAGGAGCGCTCCACCTACGAGATCATGGACCCGCGCGCGGTGGGCCTGGGACAGAACCGCCTGGTGCTCGGCAAGCACTCCGGCCGCCACGCCATCAAGGCGCGCCTGCGCGACCTCGGCTACGACCTGACGCCAGAGGACCTGGGCCGCGTGTTCCTGCGCTTCAAAGAGGTGGCCGACAAAAAGAAGGAGATGGGCGATCTGGACCTGGAGGCGCTCGTGGCCGACGAGGTGCGCACGGTCGAGGAGGCCTTCCGCCTCGACGGCCTACAGGTCACCTGCGGCGAGCCGGGCATCCCCACCGCGGCGGTGCGCCTGCTCGACGCGGCAGGGACTCTGAGTGTGGTCGCCGCCACGGGCACAGGGCCGGTCGACGCCGCCTTCAAGGCGATCGACAGCATCGTCGGGCCGGCGCTGCCGGACTCGTATCGGCTGGAGCCGCCGCGCCTGGCCGAGTACGCCGTGCAGGCGGTGACGGCGGGGATCGACGCCATCGGCGAGGTGCATGTGCGCGTCGAAGCCGGCCCCCGCGCCTATATCGGCCGCGCCGCCAACAACGACATCGTCGTCGCCAGCGCGCGCGCCTACCTCGACGCGCTCAACCGCGTGATCGCGGCCGGCGATCAGCGACCGGCGACACCCTATCAACAGGCAGCGGCCGTGGGAGCGCCGTGATGGTAAATAGTTCCATCGTCGTCCTACCCGGCGACGGCATCGGACCCGAGGTGATAGCCGAGGCCGTCAAGGTCCTGCGCGCCGTCGGCGACCAGTACGGCCACCACTTCACCTTCGAGGAGCGTCTGGCTGGCGGCGCGGCCATCGACATCGAGGGCGTGCCGATCTCCGACGAGGCCATGGCGCGCTGCGCCGACGCTGACGCCGTGCTGCTCGGCGCGGTCGGCGGCCCCAAGTGGGACGACCCTCACGCGTCCGTGCGCCCCGAGCAGGCGCTCTTCCGTCTACGCAAAGACCTGGGGCTTTTCACCAACCTGCGTCCCGTGCGCCTTTACCCGCCGCTACGCGACGCCTCGCCGCTGCGCCCGGAGCGACTAGAGGGCGTCGACTTGCTCATCGTGCGCGAACTTACCGGCGGCCTCTACTACGGGCGGCCGCAAGGCGTCAGCGAGACGCCCGAAGGGCGGCAGGCCGTCGACACGATGGCCTATGGCGAAGGCGAGATTGAGCGCGTGCTGCGCGTCGGCTTTACCGCCGCGCAAGGGCGGCGCAAGCGGCTAACGTCCGTAGATAAGGCCAACGTTTTGGCGACCTCACGTTTGTGGCGCGATGTGGCGACGCGGCTGGCCGCCGATTACCCAGACGTAAGCCTGGAGCACCTGCTGGTCGACTCGGCGGCAATGCGGCTGGTGACCAGCCCCGCCTCCTTCGACGTGGTCGTCACCGAGAACACCTTCGGGGATATCCTGAGCGACGAAGCCAGCGTGTTGACGGGCTCGCTGGGTCTATTGCCCTCGGCCAGCCTCGGAGCGGACGGCCGGAAAGGGCTCTACGAGCCGGTCCACGGCACCGCGCCCGACATCGCGGGACGCGGCGTCGCCAACCCGCTCGGCGCCATCCTCTCCGCCGCACTACTGCTGCGTCACTCGCTCGGCCTGGAGCGCGAGGCCGCCGCCGTCGAAAAAGCCGTGGCCGGCGCGCTCGACGATGGCCTACGCACGGCCGACCTCATCAGCTATCAGCAGTCGGCGGTCGGCGGTCAGCCTAGTAGCACGAGCGCCATGGGCGACGCGATTCGCGCGCGGCTAGCGGCCGCCCCTTCGAGTAGTCAGTAGACAGTCGTCAGTAGTCAGATACGACCGCCGACGGCTTGGTCTCCTGGCTGCCAACGCTTTTCTGATTACTGACGACTGTCTACTGACTACTGGAGGAACTATGACCCGCATCGCCATCTACGACACGACACTACGCGACGGCACGCAGGGCGAGGGCATCTCGCTCTCGGCCGCCGATAAGATCAAGATCGCCCACCGGCTCGACGCGCTGGGCGTGGACTACATCGAGGGCGGCTGGCCCGGCTCGAACCCCAAGGACGCCGCCTTCTTCCGTCAGGCCCGCGCCGAGACCTGGCGGCACGCCACGATCACGGCCTTCGGCTCGACGCGCCGCCCCCACGCCCCCGTCGCGGACGACCCCAACATCCAGGCGTTGCTCGACGCTAAGACCACCTGCGTGACCCTGGTCGGCAAGAGTTGGACGCTGCACGTCGCGGAAGTCCTCGAAACGACGCGCGACGAAAACCTAGCGATGATCGCCGAGTCGATCTTCTACTTACGCGGGCAGGGGCGCGACGTGCTCTACGACGCCGAGCACTACTTCGACGGCTTCAAGGCCGATCCCGACTACACTCTGGACACCGTGCGCGCCGCCCGTGACGCCGGGGCTGCGTGCGTCATCCTGTGCGACACCAACGGCGGGACGTTGCCCGAGGAACTCGCGGCCATCGTCGAAGGGACGCGCGAAGCGCTGGGGCCGGCGGTACAACTCGGCATCCACACGCACAACGACAGCGAACTGGCCGTCGCCAACACGCTGGCGGGGGTGCGCCACGGCGCCACGCAGGTACAGGGCACCATCAACGGCTACGGCGAGCGCTGCGGCAACGCCAACCTCTGCTCTATCATCCCCAACCTACAGCTCAAAATGGGCTACGACGTGTTGCCGCCCGAGCAACTGGGCGCGCTGACCGAGTTAGCGCATTTCGTCGGCGAGACGGCCAACGTGGCGCTGCACAACGCCGCGCCCTACGTGGGCCGCTCCGCTTTCGCCCACAAGGGGGGCATCCACGTCAGCGCCATGCGCAAAGTCGCGGCCTCGTACCAGCACATCGAGCCCGCGGTCGTGGGCAACCACCAGCGCGTGCTCATCTCCGAACTATCGGGACGCGGCAACGTGCTCTCCAAAGTCGAGGAAGCCATCGCCTCCCGCGTAGGCGGCGCCATTGTGACTGAGCAGGACGCGCGCACGCTGGTGCAGCGCATCAAGGCGATGGAGAACGACGGCTATCAGTTCGAGGGGGCCGACGGCTCGTTCCACCTCCTGATCAAGCGCATGGAGAAGGGCTACCAGCCGCCGTTCGAACTAATCGACTTCATCGCTCTGGTCGAGCGGCGTGGCAGCGCGGCGCTCGTGTCCGAAGCCACAGTCAAGGTACGCGTCGGTGACGAGGTCATCCACACAGCTGGCGAGGGCAACGGCCCGGTCAACGCGCTCGACGACGCCGTGCGCAAGGTCCTGGCCGGCTTCTACCCGGCGCTGCGCGACGTCCACCTGCTCGACTACAAGGTCCGCATCGTCGACGGCTCGGCCGGCACCTCGGCCACGACGCGCGTCACCATCGAGTCAGGCGACGGCCACGAGTCGTGGACGACGGTGGGTAGTTCGGCCAACATCGTCGAGGCCAGCTGGCTCGCGCTCTCCGACAGCCTGGAGTACGCCATCCTGCGCGGGCTCGACCCAGCGATTGCCAATGCATAGGGGCACGTTGGCAGCGTGTTAAACTACGTCTAGTCTACTAATGGGAGGGCGCATGCGTCAGGTCAACATCCACGAAGCTAAAACCCACCTCTCGCGACTCGTTGAGGACGCGGCGCGCGGGGATGAAATCGTCATCGCTAAGGCGGGCAAACCGGTCGCGCGTCTAGTCGCGGTTGATGGCGCCCGTGCGCCCCGGCGGCGGGGGCTGCTCGAGGGAAAGTTCAAGGTACCCGACGATTTCGACGCGCCACTCCCGGAGGATATCCTCGACCTGTTCGAGGGCCGTGCGTGATGCGCCTGCTCCTGGACACGCACATCCTCTTGTGGTGGCTGACCAACGATCCAGCCTTGCCCGCGCAGGCCGATGCCCTGATCACCGATCCGGCCAACGAGGTATCTATCAGCGCTATAAGCTTGTGGGAGGTCGCGATCAAAGCGCATCTCGGCAAGCTGCCAGCCGACGTCAACGAGGTTCGCACGGCGGCGCTGGCGAGCGGTTTCACTCCGCTACCATTCACGCTCGATCACGCCGCCGAAGTAGCGCGCCTGTCCGACCACCACCGCGACCCCTTCGACCGCGCCTTAGTCGCGCAGGCGCGATTCGAGCCGATGCGCCTTATCACACATGACGAGGTTGTCGCCATGTATGGCGACAGCGTTCTGTTCGTCTGACGGACGCCGCTTAACAAGGGCGTAGGGAGAATCGCATGCACATGCCGACCATCGAGACCGAGCGCCTGCTGATCAGGCCCTTCACGCCGGACGACCTCGCCGTCATCCACCACATCCTCGATGGCGAATTGGCCGACGCCGAGGTCGGGACCGAGGGGACGCAAACTCTCAACGCCCGCGAACGCTGGTTGCGCTGGACGATCCTGGGCTACGAGCAGTACGCCGCGCTCTATCAACCGCCCTACGGCGAGCGCGCCATCGTTCTCAAGGAGACAGGGCAGGTGATCGGCGCGTGTGGGTACGTGCCGTGCTTGGATCAGTTCGGCCGGTTGCCCTCGTTGCGCGCGACGACCGGTGAAGATAGCGCCGGTCTCAGCACGACCGAGTTCGGCCTGTACTGGGCCGTCTCTCCAACCCAGCAGCGGCAGGGCTACGCGACCGAGGCGGCCAAAGCATTGATCGACGACGCCTTCACGCGGCTTGGCCTGCGCCGGATCATCGCCACGACGACCTACGACAACACGGCGTCCATACGCGTCATGGAGAAAGTAGGAATGCGGATCGATAAGAACCCGTCCGATGAACCGCCGTGGCTACAGGTGGTCGGCGTCATATATCACCCGGAGCTTCGACGGTGACGCGCGACGACCTGTGCGCCTACTACGCGGGCAGCGGCGGGCACGATGAGTGGACGCGGCTGGCGATACAGCCCGGCGCGGTGGAGTGGGCCGTCAACACCGACGCCATCGCCAGGCGTCTGCCGCCGGGGGCGCGTGCTCGACATCGGCGGTGGACCGGGGCGCTACGCGATCTGGCTGGCCGCGCGGGGTCACCGCGTCACGCTGGCCGATCTCTCGCCGGAGTTGCTGGATATCGCGCGTGATCGGATCGCCGCGGCCGGCGTGGGCGCGCTGGTCGAAGATATCGTCCAGGCCGATGCCCGCGACCTCGCGCGTTGGCCTGACGATTCGTTCGGCGCGGCGCTGTCGCTAGGACCGTTCTACCATCTGCCGGACCCGGCCGACCGCGAGCGCGCCGCCGCGGAATTGGCCCGCTTGTTGAAGCCTGGCGGCCTGGCCTTCGTAGCCTTGATGCCGCGCTACGCCTTGTTACGGCGCACGCTGTCCCTATCCGACGAGCGGCACCGCCTGGCAGAGCCCGCGTTCGTGCGACGGCTACTCGACGATGGCGTGTTCGTCAATGACGTGCCGGGGCGCTTCACCAACGTATACGGCGTACGCGTGGAAGAGGTCGCACCCTTCTTCGCGCGCCACGGCTTCGCGCAAGTCGCCCTGCTTGGCTCACAGGGCACCCTGGCCGGCCTGGAGGGCGCACTCTCCGACATCGCGCGCGACGACCCGGCAAGCTACCAGGCCGCGCTCGACCTCGCCATGCAGACCGCGAACGATCCGAGCATCTTGGGGCTGTGCTACCAACTGCTCTATATCGGGCGCAAGCCAGCGCAGGGCGCATAATTAGGGTAGAAATGGTACGGCTGTCTACTCGATCACGCGGAGCGCGCGCTGGGTGGCCTGCTCCGCCTCGGCCTATGAAGCGCGGCAAGCTTCGCACAGGCACTGCCTGCTTGACTATTATAGGACATTTAGCCTACTATAAGGAGGACTCGTATGTCCGTGTACTATGGCGTCATCAAGGATAATCGGGTCGTATTGGATACCGACGTGCAACTGGCCGAGGGGATGCCCGTCGAGGTCCGTCCGCGACTCTCCGCGTCCAATCCTGAAGACGCATTCAAAAAGCTCTTACTGACCGAGGGTCTGATGACGGAACTGCCGTCTCCTGAGCCGATGTCGCCTGATCGGGAGCGACGGCTTATCTCTGTCAAAGGTGAGCCCCTGTCTCAGACGATTATCGCCGAGCGGCGCTAGGTGGCCGTCTACTACCTCGATACGAGCGCCCTGGTGAAACGATACGCGCATGAGCAAGGGTCGGCATGGACCCTTGCAATAGACTCGTTGCAGAATAGGGCGAGATCGTCGTAGAGTGTAGGTATGCTTACCTATGATACACTGGCGCGCAAACCGAGCGCCTTCAAATCGATGACCGGATTGACCGTCGACGAGTTCGAGG
>JAABUL010006344.1_pt1 | contig 13704 bp, 4 predicted proteins | sample 5559151 | NCBI WGS metagenome assembly JAABUL01 (sample SAMN10711876, study PRJNA513368) | rock metagenome | isolation source: Antarctica rocks | place: Antarctica: Victoria Land, Pudding Butte sud | reverse complement strand
GTGGCAGCGGAAAGGACGGCGGAGACGGCGGAGCGGCGGGAAGGGAGTTAGTGAGTCTTCAGACTCGAGCTATGCGTGGCGTTCTTCAGGCTCTTGGGATGTGGAAACGACATTGGGCGCGAAGCGACGGCGTTGCAAAGGGGGGGGAAAAGGGGCATATGATACCATATCTGCGTGGCGAAATGGGCAATACTTTGGTGGATGCGCATTTTCAGTAGTGTTTGTATGTAACCGTCATAAGGACTTAGGTATGTGTCTTCCAAAGGAGAAATGCTGTATGATACTCTTCCTATAGATACAATTGATATAGAAGAACCTCTTCTACCACCAATCGCGCAGCTACTTCCTTGATGTTTCCTTCCCCTCACCTCCTTCCTACCTTCCTCTCTCACATTTCCAAATCACAAACCATACGGACCTAAGCCCCCCCAGCTCAACCATGCTGCTCCCAACCCCATTCACGGATGTCCACGATGGAAGGGAACGCAATGCCGAGAGCAGCTGCTGAGCAATGAAGGCGAGCTGGCCCGGTAGAGCTGGATATACATACTAGCTACATGAGACCCGCTCGACAAACACCTCACTCATTACAATGCCTGCTTGCCCCAGTTGATCCTTGGTAGTACTGCTCCTATCAGCGCATATCGACTGGTCCGTCCGGTAGTCGTTCACTATACTTGATACTTGGAACCCTTTTGGGGTGGGAGATGAGCGACTCCCGGGATAGCTGGAAGCGGCGAGAGCGCGGGTGGTGGGAACTCGTGGTATGCGCGCTCTGGGATTCGGGTATTGGACGAGAGGCGGAGGAGGGGGGCGTTGTGCGATGGTTGGGTGGTCGGGGGGCGCAGGAGCGGCCTGGTGATGTTTTGATGGTGCAGAGGGAGGGAGATGGGAAGAAGAGGTTTTGGGTTTAGGGAAGTTGGGAGAGTCAGTGGGTTGGAGGTGATGGGGTGCCGGAATTGTCGTGGGCTAAGAGAGGTTGGGGAGATTGATTTGGGGGGTTTTGATTAGTGGGGGAAGGGGGGGGGGGGGGGGGGGGCTGTGGATGGGATTCATACCGGTTTTGAGATACTGAGGTGTGAAGTGGTGAACAGCTCAAGTAGTAGCTTGACTAGGCTTTGAGGTTTTGGCTGGGCTCGTTCTGGCTTTCACGGTTTCTGCTGGGAGGAGGTGAGGAGGAGCGGGAGGAGGTGAGGAGGAGCAGGAGGAAGAGGAAGAGGAGGAGGAAGAGGAAGAGGAAGAGGAGGAGTCAGTGGAGTGAGGGATCCGTACGATGATGAGAGAAATGAGATGCTGTGCGGCGAGGAATGGGTGGATCTGAATGGCTTCCGGACTGATCCCGCAGCATAGGTGCGCCTGGGGATTGAATTGATTCTTACAGTTTTTTTGATGTTGAAGATCTGGGGTTTTTTCTAGAAACGGGTTGATCGGAAGGCGAGAGTGTGTCTTTCTCTTCGCATTGATCTTTGATGTTCTATCCGATTTTGCTATCTCTCGAACGGACGTGATGCTCTTCGTCTATCCACTGCTGACCATCTTGTCTAGCCTTAACAGCTTTTGGTAATTGTTGGGCGACTGATGTTGGCAAGATTTGTGAGTGACTGATTGACCACGTTGCGGTAATGCGAGAATTGTAAGCTATGTTTATCCTCTGTATGTCGTGTGTCGACAAGCGGCAAAACGGGGCAGCGATAATAAACGATGTAAATATGAGAGGAGATGGAAAGATAACGATTACGTGGCTTGAAGCTAAGGCGGTGGGTGGGCGCAAATCGTATGTTCTGACCCGAGTTGCCCATTGATAGCGAAGGAGAATTGGGAGTGAAAGTCATCAGGAGAAGAAAGCGATACATGAGTTCAAGATGAAAAGGGACATGACAAGTAGAGAAGACCGCCACTGAGCTTGGTCAACCAGGGATGACCTCGTCTAGAACAGTCCCTGGGACCGACTGACCGTAAAGATTGACACCTAGATAGACGGTATGGCATTGATTACTGGGCTTTGATTCAAAAGTTGCGACTGAAGGGTTGTGCTGGTCGCTCCATCGATGGAGAAAAAATTGCTGACGTAGAGGGTATGTGGGTTGCTAACCACTTGCGCCTCCATCAGGGAAGGCATTCCTCGAGAAAGCCCTCCGATAGATGATGCCGGAAAACGGTGCGGGAGGAGCGAGGGTCTGTGTAGCAAAGAGCAATGCTCGCTTAATACCATAACAAAAAGACGACGTCTCGGATGCTCATGTATCCGCCTCGAAGACATGTTTGGCTCGCGACTTGACTTGTCTGTTGCACCACGATAATTATGTCGAGCTAGCTCTGCGATTAGAAGCGCAACGCTCGGTCAATGTTGCGAGGATCAACGTAGTCCTGGACTACATTTTGGTCCCCACATCTGACGTCAACAAGAATAAGCTCTGTAGTGTCCAGTCAATAAATGTGATAGTCAAAGATCTGGACTCCTGAATACATATCTCGCAGAGACATTCAGCAATCTTCGATCAAACCCATGCGTTAGAAACTCGGAAGATAGCTTGCGACAAGCTCTACCATTCAATGTGGATTTGATTGAAATTGAGTGCGTGCTACTGCTTTCGGGACTCGAAACAGGCAGAAAAGATCTGGCAAAGGGCCAGAAAAGATGCGGCAAAGATGCCATTTCTATATATATAGGTGTTTGAGCACCGGCTATCTCGAAAAGCATCTTATCGTTGCTCTAAAAGCGTGCAGAAGAGGTCGTCGATAACATAAGACTATCGACAAAGTTATCAAAATTGCTTCGAAGTCGACTAACTTTCTTCTATCTAGACAATAGAAACAAAGAAAATAAAAAAACAAATTAAAAGAGCCAAATACAATAAAAAGAGAAGAAAAGAGAGAAGTGCAATAGACAATTGTTATACTAAATAATATAATAGACAATTAAGCACTAATTTTTTAATCTCTTTTATTTTTGACACTAGTCTCTTTGTTCTGCAGAACTTTGCTATTGTTTTTGAAACTCGAAATAGACAAAAAAGATCTAACAAAAAATCAAAAAAGATGCGACAAAAATACTATTTCTATATATATAGATATTTGAGTATCGACTATCTCGAAAAGTATCTTATTGTCGCTCTAAAAGCGTGCGAAAAAGATTGTCGATAATATAAAATTATCGACAAAATTACTAGAATTGCTTCGAAATCAACTAACTCTTTTTAAGTTTCAAAACAATATTGCTAGAACAAAAACAATAAGAACTAGCAACTCTAATAACGACGCAAAGTCTACAAAACCAAATCAAAATTAATTTCGATATAGCAAAAATAAATATTGAATTTCTATCGATCTAAAAATATTATTATTGTTTTTGATATATTAAAATTGCGTGCTTCTGTAGTTGTATCGCGACAAAAAAAATAACTAGTATAGTAATTATTGTAATCTAGTAAGCAAAGTCTTTGATAAAGAACGTCAATAATTCTTTTTTTATTAAAGATATCTTTGTCGATATTAAATAAAAGATTATTAGAACAACTAAATGCTATAAAAAATATTCTTCTTAATAAGACAATCGCACAATTGACATTGTTAATAGTAGCAATTTTAAGAGTAACGCTTTTGCGAAAAAGATTTGTTTTAAAAATAGAAATATCGAGTTCGAATCTATCTACTAGAAATCTAATAACTAATTTAATAATAAATTAATTGACAAAGTTCGTATTGTTTAAATTGTATATATCTTATATAAATTTGTTTGTTCGTAGAAAATTTGCAAAAACAAGACAAAAAATAGCATAAAAAGTAGTGTCTAAACATGTAGTTACGTCAAATATAGACAAAACGTTTAATAAAACGTTCTATATAATAATTTTGCGTTTACAAGAAACGTTGTTGTCTTAACAACGCTTAATATCGCGTATAACGCAAAGAAGAAACAAACTACTAAAAATTATATAATCAAAATAGTTTCTATCGATGTAAACAAAGCGAAGATCGTAGATATAATTTTTAATAATCTTTGTTTTAATACAATTAAGTTTTAAACAAGCAATTTAACTAGCAAGACTTTAAATAGTAATAGACAAAGTATTGTAATTAAAATAAAAACAATAGTATTGCATATAGCTCTTAAAGATAGTAGAATAAAGATTTCTAGTAATAGTAACAAATCTCTATTATAGAAAGAGAACTACATTTCGATTTAAAGATATTTTTGCATATTAGAAGTCAAGAGAGTCGCGAAAATCTAATTGACAAAATATACTAATTGTAAATATTTGTTAACAATAGTCTTGTACTTATTGCGTAAAAGCAAATCGACAAAATTATTTAACTTAAAGTTAATCTAAATCGACTCTATTAATATATTGTTAAAAGCAAGAAGTATAACAATATTTTGCAACAAATCTATAGAATTGTCGCAAATAGATTCTTTATTAAAATTGGCAATAATAACAACATTATTACTATAGATAATAATTCTATTGTCGCAAAGTTAAGATAGTTAAAAACAAAAAGTATAGAGAATTGCTTATATTTCGTGCGTATTAATATAAAGAGCTTTGCTTTTAATACAAGTAGAATAGCGCTTAGTAAAAATGTCGATAAATATATTGTTTTTATAAAATATTTAGTAACTATCTATATTTTAAAAACTAAACATATCTATCTATATATAAGAGATCGATCAAGAGATTAAATATTGTAGAATTTTAATATCGTTTCAATACAATAGAAAATAATATTATTAGACTATGTCTCTTGCTATCGAAGCAATAATATTATAATATCGCATATCTCTTGTCAAAAAGATATATAAGATGCTTAGAAAGACGCGTTTCGATACTATTATTTTAACACAAAAGAATAGAAAATCTATCAAGATTTTTAGACTTTAATACAAAAGAGTTTTTGTCTTTATTGCTACAATAATAAAATTACAAACTTGCTATAGTTTAGCAGAAAATAGACGTGTCTTTATTGTTTTACTATTTATTTTAATACTTAGAAACTCTATTTGTTAATTTAACTATCTTTTTTTTTTATTGTTTCGAAGTTTCAAAAGATTGCAAAGTATATTTTACTTTCTTTAATAAAGAGAGACGTCGATAAAAAATAGTAAAACAACAAAGAAATTGTTTAGATAGTATAGAAGAATACACTATTCGAAAAAATATATTAATATTTAATATAAGATTTTTGCAAATAAATCGAAAAAAAAAGAAACAATTTGCAATTTAAAAAGCAAAAAATTTTCTATATAGAAAACAAGATTTTACTAAAAATCTAATAGCTATTGATTAGATATCGCTATTGTTATATATTTAAAAATATTAGCGAAATTCTTTTTAAAAAGTATTGTTTTTTGTTTTTGTACAATAAGAGTTACAATATATTACAAGTCTACGTCAGTATATAGTCTGCGCACAGTATATAGCACCGGGAACGAATAGCTATATATATTTTTACAGTTCTGTAAAAAAATATTAGAAATACTGCTCTCTTTGTTTCTCGAGAGAGCAACAGAAATATAAAGATTTGCTTTTTTTGTTCTGTAAAAAAACAAAAAAAACAAAAAGAATTTTATTCAATATATAGATTCTCGAATACAATTTTTTTATAAATTGTATTTAATTTATCTATTAAGTTATTTTCTATTATTGATACAAGCTGCAAATTTTTGTTATCAAGTAATTGCTTGTATTGTCTGAAGATATCTATAGATTTCTTTAATAGTATTAATTTATTCTGATACTCTAGTTGTTTAGATAGCAGTATAATATTTTAAATATTCTAAAAATATCTATATCAGATTAACGCGTTTCTATTTCGAATACTAGTTTATCAGTACTATATTAACTATCGATTATAAAAAACAATAAAATCAGAATCAACAAACTTAATATCTATTATAGAAATTGTATCGATCTGAAAAACTAATTTATATAGATAAATATCTATTTTATTTTCTATTCTGTTTCAGCAAATCAGAAAACAATTTTTGTATTTATATTTTTTAAAAAAAAAGTCTAATACTGACTCAAATTAAATTTACAAAAGTATTTAAAAAACAATAGCAAAAATTTTTATATAATATTTACAAACTTCGACAACTTCAAAAGAGAGTTTCGAAGAATTTTTGAAATATTTAACAAAAAACAAATTGCAAAAAAAATAATTCAGTATCTAATTTAACAAATTTCTACAGCAGACTATACAGCTAGATTTCAGAAATATATTAATTTAATTAAATAAAACAATATTGTATTTATAACAATATTTCGACAAAATCTTAAAAACAATCTAAAGAACAAAATTATATATAATAGCAGAAATATCAGTAATATATTCGATTTTATCGAAATAGCTATTGATCTCGACAACAAACTGTATAAAAAAACTATAAAAAAAGATACAATTAATTTCGAGAAAAAGCAGAAATTTTTTTTAAATCAGCAATTAAATATTAGCAGAAAAAATTTTGTTCTAATCAGAAATACAGTAATTCCGATTATTGTAAATCTATATCTATAAAACTGAATTTTATTCAGCAATATAAAAAGAAGAACTTTAGAGAAAAACAAAATAACAAATTTCAGAAAATATATTATTTATATAACAAATCGAACTATTTCGCAAGAAATTGTCAATTACAGAATTTGATAAACTGTTGATAGATTAATATTATATTAAAAGAGATATTCGATAGTCAGAACAATATTAGAAAACAAATTAATACAGAAACAAATATTCTCGAAACTAAATCGAATAACAACTACTATTTAATAGAAAATTCAAATCAGTTACAGAAAGTTCTAAATAGAATATTATTAGACAAAATATTTGTATCTATACAGAAAATTAATTAAATACTTAATAAAATTATAGAAACACAACAATCAGAAACATTATATCTTTATTCAGTAATAGATTCAGATAACAAATATAGCTGAATTTTTTTTTACAAATATCTAAACAATATTACAGACTATCTTGATACTTTAACTAGTTTATCAAAAGAAAAAAAGATAAATCAAATTGTAAATAAATGCAAGAAAGCGCTAGAAAGCAATATTACTATAAAAAAAAATATTTTCGATAAAATCGAACAACAACTAAACAGTATAAGTCTATTCCGAGAGAAGATAGAGAAAGCAAAGAAATATACAATACTTAGTTAAACAGAATACTATAACAATTTATGCTGAACTTATCTAGAAGACAAAAAAGAAATCAACTGATTTTCTAGAAAGTTAAAATTATTAAATCAGTACAGAAAAAAAACTCAGTGCAAACAGATATTTGTTACGCTGCTATCTAGACAACTAGAGTATCAGAATAGATTAATACTATTAGAGAAATCTGTAGACGTTTTCAGACAATGCAAGCAATTACTTGATAACAAGAGTTTACAGCTTGTATTAATAATAGAAAATAACTTGATAGATAAATTGAATATAATCTATAAAAGAATTGTGTTCGAGAATCTATATACTGAATAAATTTTTTTTTGCTTTTTTTGTTTTTTTACAGAACAAAAAAAGCAAATCTCTATATTTCTGTTGTTTTTTCGAGAAACAAAAAAAGCAGTATTTCTAGTACTTTCTCGCAGAACTGTAAAAATATATATAGTTTATTTGTTTCCGATACTATATACTGTATATAGACTATATACTAATATAGATTTGTAATACTATTTTTTTCTTTTTAAATTTTTGTTCCGAAAACAAATTTTAATATATTTTGTATTAAATTTAAAATTTCTTTCTATTAATATTATCTTATTCAAGTTGCAGAACTTGATATTTTTTGTATTGCAATATATTTCTGTTATTAATATATTTGCTTAAGCAAACAATACTGTATTGCAAAGAGTTTCGATAAATATATAAAATATCTTTGCAATAACTGTCTGTGCAATCTGATATCTTTAAATATTGTTCGATAGTATTGTTTTAAAAAGCAGTATCGAAAACTAAAAAAAAAACTTTGTAAAACAAATACAAAACAGCAACAGCTATTTTGTTAACTCGATTATCTGAAAAAGAAACAACAAACAATAGTAAATAGCAAACTGAAAAATCTGAAAAAATTAGCTCTATCAAATTTTTTTATCGATTTTTTTTTTCTGAATTCTCTGATCGATATAACTTCGGAACAGATTGTTTTTTTCAATATTATAGAAGAATAGTTGTTTATTTTTTTAATTTTCTTTAACAGAATTGCTGCAGACAGTATTAATAGTGTTTCAAATTCTTAATAGATTTTTAAGTATTTTTAGAGATAGAATATTTTTTTTATTTAACAAAATATTTCTAACTTTTTTGTTGTAGAATTTTTTCGATTTTAAACTGTTCTTTTTTCTATTAATAGAAATAAAAAATATTCTGTAAAAATATAATTGAATTTGCTAATTTCAACAATAATATATAAAATACTGAAAATACTCTGATATTCTTGAGTAAATCGAGTTTATAATTAACTGATTTTTTAGTTTTTTTGACAAAAAACAATCCGACTTTAATATAGTTTAATTTCTTGCTTGATTTTTTTGTTCTAAGATTTTTTGTAAAAAGATATACTTTATCTCTTTTTTTCAGCTAAAATATTGTTTTTTGTTTTTTATTTTGATATTTAGCCGATTTTTCTTGTATTCTAAAAATATTGTTGTATTTTTTTTTTAATATTGCTATTTTTTCGATAACTGACTGCGCAGACAGATATATATACTTTTTTTTAAAAAAATTTGATTTCTTGTTATAGTTAACAAAAAATAGAGTTATTTTAGTAATATCCGAAATTTTTGTATTAAGTGTCAGTTGTACTATAGATAGAAATAATACTTAATTACTATAAATATTGTTAATATAGTATTTCAGATATTATTTAAGACTCTGATTTGTTTTTTTTGTCTGATTATTTGTAATCGAATAGTAAACAGTAAATATTCGAAGTCTTGTATCTAATATTGAAAAAAATATTTTTTAATAGTTAAATATAAAGAGCTTGTCTCTGTTACTGATTAGTCTTTTAAATATATTGTAATATTGTATAAATCGATTCAATATAATATATTTCAGTTGTTCTGCAATAAACTTCTTTTTGCATGCGATAATATATAAGTATTTGATAAATTTATTAACTATTATCAGTATCGAATTATATCTGTTTTCAGTTGCTGAGTCTGTCGACTTAAACAACTTGATAATAAAATCTATTGTAATTTTATTCTATAGTAATTCAGATAATTTCTGATATTAAATTTTGTTATAGCTTGCGTGCGTACTATATTTGTTCTGCTAACAGCTAAAATATTGTTTAATATATATCTTGACAGCTTGTTTTATCTGTAAAAACTGATAATACTAATATAAAAACTGAAGAGTTTTTGTTATTTCTGAATATTCTTGCAGTAATCTGTTATAATATTCTTTTATATATTTGTCGATTTTGTCGATAAATATTTGAAGTTTTTTTTTCTCTATTAGAAATTCTTCTGTATTGTCTCGGAGTATTTGTAATATAGTATTTAATTTGTATTTGTTTGCTAATAGTAATCTGTTCTTATTAATTTTGAGTATACTGTAATTAAACAATTTTTTTGTTTTTATATAATTATTTTTTCTGCTAAATATATCTGCTCTGCTATTATTTTTGTCTGAAATATACTATATTCTGAATTTGTACTGTTCGAGTTTTTCTAATTATCGCACTTGTTTTCTGTTAAACTGCTTAGTAGTAATAAAATGCACAAAATTTTTGTAATCTGTAAGAATTGTAAATTCTGATAATTCTTCTGTATATACTTTTTATAATTTCAAAAAAACTACTATAGCAAGTAGTTTCTTATTGTAGATATTATAGTTCTGTTCGGCTGACAAGAGTTTTCTCGAGAAATATATTATTAAATATTATATATTTTTATATTTCTGACTAAAATATATATCGATAGCTAAATCTGATATATCGATTTCAATTCTGCTCGATAATTGCGAATTGTATATTTTTAGTACTGATTTCTTCAAGTATTCTAGCTTAAAATTCTGAAATAATTTTTTTTCTGTAAATCTCTATATTTATAGTATATTTTTCTTTGTAAAATTTGTCAGTAATATTGTGTTTGCTAAATAATTCTTAATAAACTTTTTGTTGTAGTTTATAAAATTTAGAAAAAATTGTACTTTTTTGATATTTATTGATAATTTCTATTTTCTGACTGTTTGTAGTTTCTCGAAATCTATATATATTTTGTATTATTTAACAACAAATTTAAGAAAATTAATTTTCTCTTGATAGAATTTGTATTTCTCTGATTTAAAATATAAGTTTCTTATATTCAGATATTTCAATACTTTGAAGATATAACTAATATACTTTTTTAAGATTTTTGAGTAAATTATAATATTGTTTAAGTATACTATAACAAATCGATTCAGATATTGTTGTAGTATATTATTAATTATTTTCTGATATATTGTCGGAACGTTTGTAAGTTCGAATAGTATTATTATATATTTGTATAATTTATATTGTATATAAAAAGCTGTTTTTTACTTTTTCTCTGTCTTTATTCTAATCTGATTGTACATTTTTTGTAAATTCAATTTAATAAAATATTTTGTTCTGAATAGTCAATTCTGAAGTTTGCTGATATTAAATAGTAAATATTAATTCTTGATTGTAATATTGTTTAGTTTTCGATAATCAATATATAGATAAAGAATTCTATTTTTTTTTAATACAAAAAGAATCGAATATTCTGTCTGTAATTGAAATTTTCTAATAAATTTTTTTTTTTGTTTTCTGTCAGATATCTGCAAAGTATTTCGAGCTTTTTCTCGAATAGAATATATATAGATTTAAATATAGACTGTTTATCTGATTTAAATCTGATTTTGTAATTTTACAATTGATATTTAGAGAGAGTCTCTGCTGTTTTTTTTTCTTAAAACAGATACTTTTAACTGTTGTATATTTGTAATATATATTTTAGCAATTTCTTTGCTGTATCAGATAGTTTAAGATTTTTAAAAAATTTGTAATTTTCTTTATTTATTCTAATTTTATAATTTAATTAATTTCTGTCAGTATTTGTCGAGTCGAACTCTATTAGATTGTTTTTTTGTAAAAATACAAGTTTGCTGTTTGCAATCGATTTTCGATTTGTTTTTTTATTTACTATTGAATACTGTCGATATATAAATTAAATATAAATTATATAATTATATTGCACAAATCTAAATACTTGTATATTTCAGTCGACTTCTGAATTGTACTGCTTCAATCAAGATATTTCTAGAACAATATTGTAAATAGCTATTTTTATTATATTAAAAATTAGTTTTTTGTAATATTGCTAAATAGCTATCGATAGTAATTTTGTTTCTCTGTTTACTTTTCTATTTCTATCGGATAATAGATTTCTATTTACAACTATTAAATTGTATATATCAGACTTCTTTTAAATAGAATATTTTTCTCTTTTAACAAGAGTTCTGATTATAAAATTATCTGTTGTATTAGAATCGATTATTGCAGTAAGTTGACAACTATTAATTTTAACTAATATAATAAAATATTGTGCATATACTGTTAAATTTAGTTGCTGCTGTTAAACTAATATATTGCATTTCTCTGATATATTTTTTATTAAGAAATTTAAACTTTTCTCTGCTCTGATACTGAGACTTCTGCTTCGAGCATCTGTTTGCGCTGAGCTTTCTTTCTGTACTGATTTAATAATTTTGATTTTCTAGAGAATCAGTTAACTTCTTTCTTGTTTTCTAGATAAATTCAATATAAGTTATTATAGTATTCTGTTTAACTAAATATTGTGTGTTTCTTTGTTTTCTCTATTTTCTCTCGAGATAGATTTATACTGCTCAGTTGTTGTTCGATTTTATCGAAAATATCTTTTTTTATAATAGTGTCGCTTTCTAGCGCTTTCTCGCATTTATTTACGATTTAATTAATCTTTTTTTCTCTTAATAAACTAGCTAAAGCGTCAAGATAATTTGTAATATTGTTTAAATATTTGTAAAAGTTTTTTCAGTTATATTTGTTGTCTGAGTCTGTTGCTGAATAAAAATATAATATTTCTGATTGTTGTACTTCTATAGCTTTATTAAGTATTTAATTAATTTTCTATATAGATACAAATATCTTGTCTAATAATATTCTATCTAGAATTTTCTGTAACTGATTTGAATTTTCTATCAGATAGTAATTGTTGTTCGATTTAGTTTTAAAAATATTTGTTTCTGTATTAATTTGCTTTCTAATATTATTCTGATTATCGAATATTTTTTTTAATATAGTATTGATTTGCTGACAATCTATTAAATTCTGTAATTGGCAATCTTTTGCAAAGTAATTCGGTTTGCTATATAAATAATATATTTTCTGAAATTTGTTATTTTGTTTTTCTCTAGAATTCTTTTTTTTATATTGCTGAATAAAATTCAGTTTTATAGATACAGATCTACAATAATCGAGATTATTGTATTTCTGATTAAAACAAAATTTTTTCTGCTGATATTTAATTGTTAATTCAAAAAAGATTTCTGCTTTTTCTCGAAATTAATTGTATCTTTTTTTTATAATTTTTTTATACAGTTTGTTGTCGAGATCGATAACTATTTCGATAAAATCGAATATATTACTGATATTTCTGCTATTATATATAATTTTGTTTTTTAGATTGTTTTTAAGATCTTGTCAAAATATTATTATAAATACAATATTGTTCTATTTAATTAAATTAATATATTTCTGAAATCTAGTTTTATAGTCTGCTGCAGAAATTTGTTAAATTAGATACTGAACTATTTTTTTTGCGATTTGTTTTTTGTTAAATATTTCAAAAATTTTTCGAAACTCTTTTTTGAAGTTGTCGAAGTTCGTAAATATTGTACAAAGATTTTTGTTATAATTTTTCAGATATTTTTATAAGTTTGACTTAAACTAGTATTAAACTCTTTCTCTGAAAAATATTGATACAAAAATTGTTTTCTGATTCGCTGAAACAGAATAGAAAATAAAATAGATATCTATTTGTATAAATCAGTTTTTCAGATCGATACAGTTTTTATAATAGATATCGAATTTGTTAATTCTGATTTTGTTGTTTTCTATAATTAATAGTTAATATAATACTAATAAACTAGTGCTCGGAATAGAGACGCGTTAATCTGATACAGATATTTTTAGAATATTTAAAATATTATACTGCTATCTAGACAACTAGAATATCAGAATAGATTAATACTATTAAAGAAATCTGTAGATATCTTCAGACAATACAAGCAATTATTTAATAACAAAAGTTTGCAGTTTGTATCAATAATAGAAAGTAATTTAATAGATAAATTAAATACAATTTATAAAAAAATTGTATTCGAGAATCTATATACTGAATAAAATTCTTTTTGCTCTTTTTGCTTTTTTGCAGAACAAAAAAAGCAAATCTCTATATTTCTGTTGTTTTTTTGAAAAACAAAAAAAGCAGTGCTTCTAGTACTCTCTCGTAGAACTGTAAAAATATATATAGCTTATCTGTTCCCGATACTATATACTGTGTGTAGACTATATACTGGCGTAGACTTGTAACAATATTCGAAACAGAAATCTCAGTATCAGAGCAGAAAAAAGTTTAAATTTCTTGATAAAAAATATATCAGAGAAATACAATATATTAGTTTAACAACAGCAACTAAATTTAAC
>JAABUL010006339.1_pt1 | contig 13711 bp, 2 predicted proteins | sample 5559151 | NCBI WGS metagenome assembly JAABUL01 (sample SAMN10711876, study PRJNA513368) | rock metagenome | isolation source: Antarctica rocks | place: Antarctica: Victoria Land, Pudding Butte sud | reverse complement strand
TTACTCTTTAAGTTTTTTATATAAAGGTATACTTTATCCCCCTTCTTTAGTTAAGGATATATTTTTCTCTTCTTATTAACTTATTATTAAGTCTTTATATTAACCTTATTAATAGTTTACTATATATTACTATATAGTCTTCTTATATTAGATACTAACACCGTTACTTTCTTTATCCTAGAACTCTTTCTTAGTTCTAGAAATAAGTTTACGTATCTTCTATAATTTATAAAGAATAGAGATAGTCTAGTAGTATTTAATCTCTTATTATTAAGTACTAATTATATTATAGGAAGTAATAAGACCTAGTTATTTTACTTATAATTAATATAGTACCTTAGGTATACTTCTATTATTTAGTTAGTACGTTCTATCTAATTATTTATTTCTAGATAGTAGGTAGTTAATATTCGCAGCTTTATTCTAATTACGGCGATTAGAGTCTTCTAATAGTAAGACGTAAAGAGTCTGTTCCTATCTAAAGTAATAGATTCAGGTATACTATAATCCCTTATCAGCTTATTTAATAAGATGAATCCTAGCTAATACGCTTTATATATTTCTTTATAAGGGATTAGGACCGTATACTTTATTAACTTATCAATAATTACTATTATTAAGTTAAAGATATCTCTTATAACTAGATCTTTTGATTTTAATAACTTAATAATAAAGTCCATTATTATATCTTTCTATAGTATATCTAGAACTAGTGTAAATTATATTTACCTATATTTAGCGTAGCGTGTAGACTTATTCTACTAGCATTAAATATATTCCTTAATGTATTTCTTAACGTGCGTACGTAGACGTAGCGCCGTATATTCTTATTAGAGGAGTTCTATTATCTTAGATACTCCTAGATATCCTATTAAAGGATTATCATAGTAATCCCAGATTACCTCTTCAGCGTATTTCTTAGGTAAGTACGTTTTTCCCTTATATTAGAGTAGCTCTTATCCTAGTTATTAAGTCCTTAGCTATAATACTAGATTATTATTAATATAACCTTCCTTTAGGATTAATGTAATTTCCTAGATTATAACTCGCGTCGTAGCTATTAAACTCTATATTAGTACTAGTAATCCGTCCTTTTCCTATTTATAAATTAGTTTCTCTATGATATCCTTAGATTCTATATGATTAGTATATCTACTTAAGGCGTCCACTCGACTATTATCTTTCTTTAGGGTATATAATATTTTAAATTTATACTATATAAATAATTCTAATTAATAGACTTATCTTCGGTTTAACTCCTTAATTATAATGAAGTTTAAAAGATTCTTATAATCTGTGAAGATAGTAAGTTCTAAATAACTCTCAGCGTATACCCTCTAATTCTAGAGTATATATACTACTACTAATAGTTCCTTATTATATATATTATAGTTTTATTCTACTACTAATATCTTCCGCGAGTAGTAGGTAATTAGATACTATTTAATATCCTTTTCTTAATATAAATAAGCGCTGATTATAAGATTCAAGGCATTAATTTCAATATAAGTAGGTTCGTTTACTTGAAAGGTATAGAGTACTAATAGATTTTAATAGGCTTCTTTTAATATCATGAATACTTTCTATTAATTTATTCCCTATTAAAATCCTTTTTCTTTCTTAGTAATATTTATAAGTAGTAGGGCTATCTTTAAATACCCTTTAATAAACCTTCTATTAAAGTTCATAAATCCTAAGAAGCTCTAAACTAATTTTATATTATATAATATAGGTTATTCTATTATAGCCTTAATCTTTTTAGGGCTTATACGAATACCTATAGTACTTACTATAAATCCTAGGAATTCTATTGATTCCCTATGAAATTCGTACTTTTCTAGCTTAAGGAGTAATCTGGCTTATAATAGGCAGGTTAAAATATCCTATATATACTAGATATATTCTTCCTTAGTCTTAGAGTAGATTAAGATATTATTAAGGTAAATAATTATAGTATAATCTAAATAAGCTTAAATAATATCATTAACTAATACTTAATAGGTTACTAGTACGTTAATAAGTCTAAATAATATAATTAGGTACTTATAATATCTATATTAAGTCCTAAATATAGTTTTTAATTCTTCTCCTTCTTTTATTTAGATTAAGTTATAAGCTCCTTATAAGTTAAGCTTAATAAATATTTTTACTTAAGAGAGTCTATCCTATAGCTCGCTAATATTTAGTAAAGAATATCGATTCTTAATAGTAATATTATTTAACTTCTAATAATTAACGTATAACCTAAGCTTTCTATCCTTTTTCGGTATAAAGAGGATTAGATAACCTATTAATAATTTAGATTCTTAAATAAATCCCTTTTTAAGGTTCTTATTAATATACCCGCGTAATATAGTAAGTTCCTTTTCTAATAATATATAAATTAATCTAAATATTAGTTCCTTTCCTAATTTAAGTTTAATCTTATAATCCTAAGATTAGTATATAGGTAAAGCTTTTATTATTATCTCTTTTATAAAGAGATATATCTATTCCTTATACTCTCGTAGGATGTTAGGAGGTTCGTTATTTCCCCTAATAACTTTAGCTTAGTTATCCGGCTAACCCTTACTAGTATATATTAAGTTAGACCCTCGTTTAAGGTCATCCTTCTTTAAAACTAAAGCGTAACAAGCTTTAAATAGTCTTCGGTTCCGTTTCTCATCTATCGCTATCCTCTATTGGCGTATTAGTTATATACTAGTAATATCTCTAGTATTTATAAATATAAGTACTCCTTTCTTCTAGTTAATTACTAGATTATACTTCTTTAATTAAGGTATTCTTAAAATGATATAATAAATAGCTATCCTAACTATATTAAAGGTTAATTCCTTATAGTAGCGTTAAATTATTATAGGTAGCGAGTATATCTTCTTATCTATCCTTCTTATTAATAGCGTTAACCCGTCGGCTATCTATAAGTTATACTATTCTTTCTTCTTTCAAGTTAGTAGGCCTAGCGACCGTACTAGATCTTAAGAAGCGAAGTTATTAGTTACTCCAGAATCTATTATCATAATAGTTCGTTAACTATTAATTAGTACCGGTATATTTATATATATATCGTACTAAGTAGTATATAGGAATTACTTTAGAGTTAGTATATTAATCTACTTATATCTCCCCGTAATATAAGAGATTACTCTTTTCCCTATTTAAGGAGAAAATCGTACGTCGTTTTAATTTCTTAATACTTCTTATATTTATCATGCATGCAAGTATACTACTCTAGCAGGTAGCATTCCACTGCGTTCAGGTTATACTCCAGTTAATTCTTAATACTATTATGCCATTCTATGGTAGATCCTGGAAACTATAAGTTACGTCGCTTGCTAGCTAAGTACTAGTTATAACTATCGCTTATATAATCCTTCTAGATCATTCGTTTATAAGACGCACCTACTGCCTACCTTCCTAGCTCTATTCGAACTTATAAGTAGTACCTATAGTAGTCGTTAGCGCAGGCTATCTAATATATAATACTATGTTCTAGGTATACTAAGTTAAATTAGTAATCTTTAACGTATAACTTTTCTTTATAATATGTTTCCTCTAAGTATTTTCCTTTATTTAATCCTTATAATGCGGTGGTATAAGATAGAGAGTTATCTAGAGCGTCCCTGCTAAGTCTATAGTATAGCGCTTTTTCTTCTAAGCTCTCTTAACTTTCTTATCTATATTCTAAGCTATACTTTAGGAACCTCGCCGTTATCTAAAGATTCTTATTCTATCCTCTTATCTTAAATATCTTGGAGTTATTATTATAACTAGTCCACTTCCATCTAAATATTAATAACTAGGTCCTTTAGAACTTCTTTAAGCTCTAAGTCCTCTTATCCTATTAAGATAAGATACCTCGTGGTTCTTATATTAATATCTTAGGATGATATTCTATATTCTTTTAGATTCTTAATGAATTAATATACTTTTTATACGAATTTAAAATAGTATTCTCCCTTTATAACTTCCTTTAATAGCTTTTCTACCTCTACCTACTCGTAGGTTAAGTCATAGTTCTCTAGATCCTTAGAAGGTTTATTATATAGAACTCTTCTTAGTATATTTAACTGTAGTCGCGGCACTATATTCTTTAACCGGTAGTCTCTAGTGAAGTGGCCTAGTTTATTATAACTATAGTAGGTTACTACTTTCTTACCCCTTTTAAGCTACTTCTTATCCCTAAATTTTCCCTTATCTTATTTCTAAGTGAAGTCCAGTTCCATTAGCGTATATTTATACGGGTCGCGTTGTTAATACTATTATCTTCCTAGTCTATTACTAGCGAAGATTCTTAATTATCCTATTCTAGAGGTTCTACTATTATGCCGTTTCTCTATTACTAACTTATAGAGCTTGTTATTAACTTTAATAGCTTTAGCTATTAATATATTAAGATTATCGATCTATATTCTAGTTTATATAAGTTCTTCTTTAATATTGAACTTTAATCCGCGGCGGTATATCATTATTAGTATATTATTATCCTAGTCTATCTTTATTATATATTACTAGAACTGAGTAGAATACTTAGTAGTAGACTTCTTCTAAGATAAATACTAAATAACTCGTATAACCACTTTATTTTCATTTAAAGGACTAAAGACTCGTCGTATTTTAATATAAAATCATGTAAAGCTTTCTATCTAGTTCTAGATATACTAATTATCTGGATTATCTTTATCCTTAAGGTACTTCTTAAGAGAAGGATAAACCTACTTCTAAGCTCGTCCTCTTATATATATAATAGCGAAGGCCGGCTACTATACCGTTAATAAGGTCTATCTATTAAAAGTAAAGTAGAGCTAAAGCTATATAAGCTAGTCTTTAAGCTTCTCTCTTTCACTATAGAATAAGTCGGGTCTAGTAACCTTAGATCTATCCTTACTATCTATAATTAGGCGTCGTAAACTCTAGACGCTTAGGGGGGGGTCTCTACTTTCTAAGGTACTTATTCTAAGGGTACTTAAAGTGTTATAGTTTACTCCGTCTATAGATAGGATAGACCTATGATTAGTTCTTATAAAGAGGAGTGTTAAGGAAGTAAGGTAAATAGGCTTATATTGAAAAGAGCTAGTATAAGGTATTATATTTAGTACTTAGGAGATTACTAGAATTATAATATAAGTTAAGTACGGAGCTCCTATCTACTTAAAAATATCGCTATCTATATAGATATAGGAAATCCGTGCTAAGAGGTATACTTAGTATACTTAGTCTATAAGTATACTAATTACTACTATAGCTTAGTAACTTAGCGCGCTAAGTAGTATAGCTTAGTACCTTAGTACGCTAAGTATAGTAGTCTCTTTTATACGTACTAGTTATATATATTATATTATACTTTAACGTGCGTAATATTAATTACCTGGATAATAATTATCTATTTATATAATTAAAGTATTTCGCCTTTAAATCACTAATCTTCTCTAACTTAAATCCTAGCCGCTCCGCTAAGTTAGCTAGTTTATATAATACGGACCTATTAAGATCCTTTATTATCTAGATCTTTCTCTTATTAGGTTTAGGCTCTAACTTCGTAAAGCTTAATAATAACTTACGAAGGTATTATATAATATAAAGAAACACTTATTAATAGTATAAAGCTACGCGGTTTTAAGTAATACTAGATCTAAAAGTAAAGGCCGATTCCGCTTCCTAAATAATATATTTACCTCTCTTCTAATTTATTTCAGAGTAGCTCCGCGTTATCGTTATATATAAAGTTCTCTTAAGAGATACCTTTACTAATCTCTTTACCTAATAGGCGTAGGCTTAAATATACTTAAAATCTTTAAAGAAACTTTAAAGGATAGGAATAAGACCCTTCTATACCTATAACTTCGCCTAGATCTCTATATAACGGTTTAAATTAAATACGCTAAATATCTCCCCTTTTCTTAATTAATAATATAAAATCATATTATTAGATATTAACATGCCTAGTACTTTAAGTTCTAGCGCCTTTATTATAATATAGTCTACCTTCTATATATTATACTTATTATATCGAATTAAGCCGGTCTAGAATCTCCTAATATAATTAAGGTAATAAAATATCTCCTACGGCTTAATAGTCTAGTAAGCTTATAATATATAAGATAGGTTAGTCTACCTTATTATATTTTAAACCGATTATAGCCTTTATTACGCTGAACCGTATTCCGTCTAGCTATAGACCCGGAAAAGCTAATAAAGTATTAAAAGCCGTTATATAATCTTCTCTTTATAGTAGCCTCCTTAATTCCTATTACTTATTCTTTATTAGATATGCCTATTATTAAGCCGCTATAAGCGGGTTAAGGTAATATTAACGGATCTTATAGTATACTTCACTATTAATAGGTTTCTTCTTATTAGATAGTTACTTGATTAGGTAGGTCCTTAGATTATCACTTAAATCTAGAGGTATAAGTAAGAGATATTCTACTTAGTTAAGGATCAGCTAATTATATTAGCTAGGTAGAGATCTATAGTTTATTAAAGCTAGGGAGGGGTTATCTCCCTTCCTACTTAAACCTAATACTAACCGTGAAGATATTTAAGCTGAAATCCCGAAGGTAATTATAGTTTAGGCCGTTCAGTCTACGCGCTATCAAGTAAAACGGTGGAAGAGATCCTAGTAGAGTAGGTAGTAAGGTCTAATTATTTATAATTAATTATAGCTAGTATATAATACCGGCTCTCTTACTAAAAGCAACCTCCCCCTTTAAAAATCAATACTAAATTCTTCACGTTAGATCTATTAGGCACGTCGGGTTCGCCCTTTAAGAAATCTAAATACTCGAGCTTAATTCGTACTAAGCCTTTATACTTAGTCTACTTCTCTCGCTCTAGGCTTTCTTCTTAATCTTGCACTTAGGTACGTTATATTATAAGAGTATTATTAGATAGCTAGTATTACTACCTTCATTTATAAGAGGGAAGCTTTAATATTAAGGGATTATTAATAAGACTTTATAACTAGGCCTAAGGGGGATTAAACTAGCTAGGAACTAGGATAGTTAATACCTCGTAAGAGATAGGTATACCACCGTAACTAACGAGATAAGACGCTAGAAGTAGATACTATCTTAATTAGTAAATAGCTCTCTACTACCCTGTAAATAGAACGGTATATCCTTCGATCTTCTACCGTCTCCTAAATAAGTCCCCTGTACCCTTTACTATATACTTTCCCTCCCCGTACTTTACGCACCTCCTGCTTATTCTTCATTCGTTTTAATTACTAACGATATTCCGTCGCGCGATATCTAGAATAGCTTCTTACTCCGCTAAGCGGTATATATAACTTAATTTAAAAAATCCTTAAGCCTATCTACTCGCTTTAAATGATATACTATCAGCTAGTAGTAATCCCTTACTATCTAGAAATACCTAAGACTCGTTAAATACTTATGATGATACTACTACTAAATTAAAAAGGAATAGGGTATATTCTAATAAAGAAGGCGATAGATATACCGCTAGCTCTACGGACCGAAAACATTTAACTTCTACGAGGCCTAACGTTAGGTATAATACTAGAAGGGCGGAGTTATCTCCCCTAAGTAATCTTTATCCTTTCAGTTAACCTACTCCTGCCGATGGAATATCTAGAAAAGATGGCGCTACTAGTAAGTTAAATGGAAAGGCGTCTTTTAAGGTAAAGGAAGAATCCCCTTAGCGGACGTATAATAAAGGCTATAACCTTAGGGTTAATAAGCTTATTACTATAACGAAGAAGAAACGTATAGGTTCTAAAATAATAGAAAGTCGTCTAGCTTCAGAAGTAATTATAATAAGAAAGCTCTCCGGCTTAAGTAGGAATACTAACCTCTCTACGCTCCTTTAGGTTTAAGGGGAGTATTTCGTTAAATATACTAGGGCTTATGAATTCAGAGTTAAACTTTATATTATTCTTAAATATATACTAATTTCCCTAGTTTAAGTTATCGCGGTACCCGTTTACTTAAAAGAGACTTACGTAGTAATAATAGTTAGATAGGTAAGATTTTAGCCTATTTTACCTAAACGCTAGCATTAATAAGTCTAGGTATTAAGTAGTATTAAGTTCCTCGAGTCTAAGGACCTAATTTATAGTAATATTACCTACTTATCTATCCTCTTAAATAATAATAGTAAGGTTAAAATTAGTATATAAGAGCGCTATATAATTATATTAAATAAAATTAAAAGGGGGTATCTAGATATATAAGCTATTGAAGATGTTATAATATAATTATTAGAAAGGCGTAAGAGGGGTAAAGTGAATAATTTATATTATTAGTCCTCTATAATTAAAGAGTTCTTATTAAAGATTATATCTACTTTTATAGAAGAGCTTTTATAGGTTAGTAAATTTAGCCCTCTCTAAATAATAATAATCCTAACTTTTAAAGTATACTTTTCTTTATAATTAAAAGAAGGATAACCTTAGCTTATTAATATTAATTATCTAAGTCTTCTTACGTAGATTTTATACGATAGAGTAGTAAGCTATAATAGTCCTACTTTAAGTATAGTTTATTAACTTCCTATATAACTCTATACTTTATATCCTATCCTTGATTCGTTAGGCTATTTTACATCATAGTATAGGTATAGTTATAAGCCAAAATACCGCTAAATCCATAGCGTAAATAAGCTATAGTCTTAAATATAGCCTAGAGTCTATCTTTCCAGATGTTATAATAATAATTATGGATGCTAAAGTACTTTATTCTATAGTTAGTTCTAGATGCTCTTATAATTAATTCTAGATACTATGGAGCTATTTCCTACTCCCCTACCAGCTAATTTTAGATCCTAAGTTCGTCGCTACCTCTAATATCTCCTAGTATCCTTCAATATATAGTTAATCCTCGTTACTTTATCTCTTCCTTATATTATTCGCGCTAACTTTACTTACACGTTCTTATTATATTACCGGTTTATTATGAAGATTACTTAAATCTATACTATTATTACAGGCGGCGTCTTCCTCCTTTTAATATTTATGAAAGGTCTTCCGTTTATCTAGTAAGTTCTCTAATCGCTTAATATTATTATATCTAGGTATCTCACCTATCTATTAGTTATACGACGTCACCGTCTCTTAGGGCCGTAGAGTCCCGCCGACGTTCTACTTCAGCTCTTATATATCTTACTTAACGTCTTCTACGTTACCTTTCGCGTAACCTCCTTCAACGAAGCGGGAGATAAGGCAGGAACTCTTTTGATTATTAATATGGCGCCACTTTTCTTCTTAGTAGATTTATTAGGTCTGTCGCTATTTAACTACCGACGGATCTATCGCTCCGCGGGGATAATGTCTTTCGCACTCGTCGCGCTATATATATTCGCCGCGGTCTATCACGACCCTACGTATTCTTTACGCGTGCCTAGGAACCTTTATTTACTTATCGTAAGTTATATAATCACTTCCGCCGACACGTTACTTATAGATTAATAGGGTATATCTTCTCTTAGCTTCTTAATAATACTCTCCTTACGCTTTATACGCAAGCTTTCATACGAATTCTTCCTTTATACCTACTAAGCGTTAGTATTCTTAATTAGGTATATACTTTAGCGCTATCTAAGTTCTAAATCATTTATTAATTAGGTCTATCTCTATATCTTAGCTAGGATCTTTAGCTTTATATCTGTAGTTTAGCTCTTTACTACTTTATATCAGAATAACGTATTTCAGGGACGTATCCTACGAGTAGTAGTTACTAAGGCCGGCGGCGGCTTTAAAATAAGCCTTATCATCTAGGGTAAATTAAAGGTCGACCTAGGATAATATATTAATTTATAGATACCGTTGATTAGCTTTTAATCCTTCCTATAAAGTCATCCGTTTATAGTAGCGTTATACTAAGAAGGTAAATAAATAATTCTAGACTTACTAATTAACCTTTAGAAAGGATTTACCTCCAAACTTTAGCGGCTTACTAAGTATGAAAGCGGATCTAATTAAAGCGATTTCCGTATAATATTATTTATTAATCCGTATAAGGCTAGCGCTCCTCTAAGGGGATTTAAAAGAGTTCTTATAATCGCTTCAGGATTTAGAATAGTCGCCTAATTACTATACTTATAATAACTAATCTAAGGCTATAATAACTTCACCTCCCGTATATAATGAATTCGCTTAGTCTAGCAATTAAAAAATATTAGTATATACGCAGGTTATTATTAATAGATTAGCCGTTAATAATAGTAGAGGATAAGATACTAGCGTAAGAGATTTTAAATCAAGCCTTAAAGGAAGATATACTAGATAATAGCTACGTATATAAACTATAAATATTATCCTGAGATTAATATTACTAATTTATCTAGATTTTATATATCTCTATCTATTACGCGTCTAGACGTATTAAGTATAGCTCCTTAAATTAAGGCTAATACTAGTAAGTCTCTACTTATAAGAGGATAGTAAATCTAGATAATATACTATAAGCGGAAGTATTAAGAGAATATAAATTAAATAAATTAGACGCGATACTTATAATAATAGAAAAGGGAGGAGAAGATTAGGATAGAGATATACTTATAAACGAAGTTCCTAGGCCTAATAAAATAAAGCTAATATCTATTAAAAAAATACTAAGCGGGCCTAAGGAAAGGAAGAAGGGCGGTGAAATACTTATTATAAGTAAGGCTCCTTACCTAGTTAATTATAATAACTTATTAACAGATACCGAAGTATCTAGATTTTAAGAAATTCGAGATGATTTACGAAGGCTTATATAAGATTATTTAGATGACGGATTAAGTTTATTAGAGATGGATTATCAGCTAAATAAATAATATATAAGCGTTAGCCTCCGCTTAGATAAATTTAAAGTATTCCACCTAGCCACGAATAGGGTTTTCCTTCGACCTACGCAAGATCTTTTGGATGGTTAATGAGTCGGCGCTACTGTAATTAGCCACAAGACTTCCGGTGAGTATTGCTGATGGTGTGAACAACTTTTGATGTGAACCACAACTCGTGGTATGGACCACTTTTGTTGTGCACCACAGCTGATGGTGTGAACCACGCCTCGTGGTGTAGACCATTTTGGGTGTACTCCACTGCTGGTGGTGTGGACCACGCCTCGTGGTGTAGACCACTTTGGGTGTAGACCACTGCTGATGGTGTAGACCACTTTGGGTGTACGCCACGGCTGGTGGTGCGGACCATTTTTGGTGTACACCACAGCCGCTACTTGTAGCTCATATCAGCTGTCTCTCGTCTAGTCACGTGATGAAAGCTCTTTGTTCTCGAAGCTTGTTGCGCGCCTCATCCTTCTGCATCAGCATCCACATCTTGCTCCCAGCATCCACTTCTGACTGCCTTATCTGAGCTTCGTTCACGCAAGCGCTCTACAGGATAGGTGCCGGAATTGGAGCAAGGTGCCAGTTCTGGAGCTGGTAAGTTCTTCTGGTACAAATGGGCTTCATCTGAGAATTCAGATCGAACGTCGGATCTGCTCTCTCAATTTGCCTGCGTTATGGTCCGCATATCTCTTCTGCGTATGTGAAGCGCCAACCAAATGGCTACACTTCGACCAGGTAACTTAAACCGTGCGGTTTATAGAAAAAAGTGCCGCGAGAAATTATCCAAGCACATCTGTACGATCCAGCTATCCAGTGGAGAATATCAACTGCTAACAAACTCTTGAAGTAACCAAGCTCGGAATATCAATTGAGCCGGCAGAAGTACGGCTGATCACAAGCGCTGACGATCCGTATACCTGGCAAATATTACCAGAGAAACAGTACCTCTTCACGAAATATTTAAGCAAGCATTCGGTCGGGGCTTATAAAGAATTGTGTCAAGGAGTTAGTATATCATTCGAGGCTGTTCTGGCATCTCAGTCAAGCAACAATGTGGAGGGGAAACTGCTCGAGCAAAGACGAGGAGCTATCGTAAGTATACTTACCATTGCTCAGCAATGACTGACGGAATAATAGAATTTTTATAGTCCCGAGATCAGCTTCACTACAGTAATCGAACAATTGAAGTCAGACAAGCTCGAACTGACCGCTGAGCTGAACAAGTTAAATGATCAAGCAATAAGGGCGATAGAATTGCAAGCTCTAGCCGAAGAAGAAGCGAATCAATTGAAATTAATAATACAAGCAGCTGAGATGGACAAGCAAGCATTACAGCAAGAAGTGCAAACCCTAACAGGTGTAATAGAGTACTTAAGGCATACCACAGTAAAGTCTATCGATAAGTTCCTCAACAGACTCAAGCTTGACCTGAATCTTTTTATTGGTGGATAGATATGTCGGTTGGGGGGTTCCACGGGAATAATACAAGATGAATGTTAGACCGGGAGGCTATATAAGCTGACGTGGAGATTACATCAAAGACAGCATTCTCGTCAATGCATCAGGGCAGTCCTCCCCTAGCGCCTTCTCTCTTCCGCCCAGCGCTCTCCGGTGCATCTCTTATCAGTATGTTTAAAAATATTAAATGACCTTGTACTTATCAGTTTTCGGTCCAGATAAGGTTCTCCCCACAGCGTTTCAACTATAGTTTGATCTTCGTATCCAAACCCACCCTCATTCCTAGGAGAAATCACCTGGGAGAATTTCTTGAACAGGCAAATACGGTTGGATCCCGTTCGATCCAAAGCCGGTTCACAATACCTAACCTCATTCCTAGGAGAATTCTCGAGGGGGCGGCCCCATACACGGTGCTAAGTCGAAGCCGGGTGCCAGAATAGGAGCAGGATGCCAGAATAGGAGCAGGGTGCCAGAATAGGAGCAGGGTGCCAGAAAGGAGCAGGGTGTCAGAATTGGAATTATAGTAGCGTGCCAGAACTGGGAGGCAGCGCCCAAACTACCTTTCCAAGGTGCAATCGATCCGTTCTTGCTTCTGCAACCCAATCTATAGTCTTTAGCTTATAGAGGAAAATAAGCCCTATTAGGATAACTATTAGTAAGGATACTAGAAGGGGAGTAGCAATAGCTAATCTGGATTGGATTAAAGGTACTCCTATAATATTATTATGGGTATTTTATAGCTTAAGATATATCGCCGGAGAATGAACTTGTCTAGAATGTGCCTGGTTCGCCTATGACGTGCGAGCAGTTGGGTCAATAAGTCTTCGCACAACCAAAAGGGGCCCCCAGAGAGGAAGAGGGGACCAGAAACGAACAGAAGGATCAAAAGTCTATTTTGGGAGGACCAAATATACCCGGGGGGGGGAAACCAGAAATGGAGCCCAGGGCGCCAGAGTTGGATGCCAGGGAGCTAGAGTTGGATGCCAGGAGATCTAGCGAAATCGGAGTTAAAAAGCATCCAGAAAAGAGCACGAGGCCTCAGAAGTGTATTAATATTCTGTCGCCGCCTGCTTGCTCTGTCTTGCAAAAGGGCAGCTGCAAATCAATTAAAATACTGAACCTCATCACAGAGATCATGGCGACTTCAATCATAAAACTCGAAATGCCTGGAAGCACCTCTTTACGCAACGACTCTGGAGAGGCTGTGAAAACGCTCACTAGGTATGCGACCAATTCAATCTTCGTAATATCCAAGCTGACTGCTCCAAGCTTTCTCAACAATTCCAGCTACTCCGATATCACGATCCTCCTTGGGACGACGGGAATAGAACTTCCTGCTCACCGAATAATTCTCGCACATCGAAGTCCTCGTATCCACAACTCCTTGATGAGAGTCCCAGAGACCGAGGTACTTCGATTTGATTTCAACGGTTGTAGCGCACATTCGTATTGGAGGGTTTTC
>JAABUL010006338.1_pt1 | contig 13711 bp, 11 predicted proteins | sample 5559151 | NCBI WGS metagenome assembly JAABUL01 (sample SAMN10711876, study PRJNA513368) | rock metagenome | isolation source: Antarctica rocks | place: Antarctica: Victoria Land, Pudding Butte sud | reverse complement strand
CTCTTCCTCATTCGCTAGCGCTACATACAACCATGCACGCTGCTGAGATGTATATAGATATAGATCTTTTTCTACGCGGTGCCATATGCGCGGGTCCAGTTCACAGGTGGAAGGAGGAACTGTCGGAGAGAAGATGCACACGGTCAGATCCGTGACAACTGGGTGAGCAACAACGGTCGTGGTATGGGAAGTGGACGACGTCGCCGCTTTGGAGGGCAAGACCCCAAAATACTCAAGAGTATGAAGTATTATAGTTAGTATTGCTGATGCAATCGCAAAATGGCATTTTAAGCCATAGGAGGACATGTGAAGCCAGCGTTGGACTCTAGTTCAGGGTGAGGTCGATGAGACGGTGACGAGTTGAAGGTCCGTATGGTCTCTTCGTTGTCTTATCTAAGGCTTTTGGTTCTCAATTAGGGATGTCTTGAAAGTGGAAAGAAGATCTAAATGTGATACTATCCGCAAAGACTGGATTGACGGGAAGTTCCGCCAACTCCGCCAACTCTGTCTGAAGAAACCAATCGGAGTTTATTCTGGCTAAACCTGATTAGTAAGCAATTGGATCTTGAGGACGTACAGCATCTAAAGTCGACTTCTTTCTCAAGCTCTATCCTATCATGTAGTGGTACTGAGGGAAACGTAGGATATGAATGGTGAACATGCCGCTGTGGGCGCTGCTGTCAGAAAGGAAGTCGATCAAGACCCGGAAGGGCTTCTTGGGCGAGCTCCAATACGCCGTGCAATTCTCAAAGGCAACGATCGGAACCTTTCCCGTCCGTTTAACAAAGCTCCAATCATCAAGATTCTGGTGCAGTCTTGAGAGTGATCTGTTGTGGAGGGAAACTGCCGAGGCTTCACCCAACTACACAAAGTATTTCTCAATATCGACTCAAAGTACGGCTCGATAGCCGATTATCTCAGCTCCCTCACGCAAGAGGAGCTGCCGTATTGAGGCATAGAGGTGCTTAACTTTGCTTTTCACGCACGAGAATTAAGGTTGTATCGAGGGTGGCTGATTGGTCAAATAACCCGAAGTCGGGCGGGAGCAGACCGGTCCAATCTCGAAAACCTTCTATGTTGCAAAGTGAAGGCTCATCGCAAGGAACACCACGACATACTACAGAAATTACGGAGGATGAAATGGCGGTGGACCAGAAGGATAAGAAAGAGGTGACATGATGGGCGACAATAGATTGGATGAAGATGAAGCGCCAGCAAGTCAACTTCACGACTGCCCGAATCTCACATGTTCATGAAGTCTTGTAAGCCTAGACTCCGCAAAGCAGAAGTCCAACATTCCTGCAAGATCGATGCTGACCAGCCACGTATAGATCTTCTCTGGCTGATCAGAGGTATCCGCCGTCGTCACGGTTGCATCCAGTCACGCCAGTGATTGTGCATCCCCATCCTCTGGAACGTCCACCACTACGCGATTGATATCGTGGAGCCGAACATCACTGAAATGCGCTTTGCATCAGTCTCGTGCGGTTGGAGGAGCTTCAATGTGGATTTTTACGACTTACAATTCTAACGTTGAATCTGGAGGGATTAACCCGGGAAACCTCTATTGTTAACAATTGTCATTAATCGGCCTCGGCTAAATGTGAGGCAAGGGTATTGGGTTTTGTGATATATTTATACTGGCGTGGCTTACCGTGGTCCATAGGCATAATCACTGTCCCATAAAAATCAGCATTTGGCATTTCTCGTCGAGGGAGATCTTATAGGTCTCGAATCGAAGAATTCGTACCTAGAGATTTTCAAAATGCTCCTCTCGCCCAATTTCATCTCCATGATACCTTCGTCCCAGCCTTCAGAATAAGTTAGAATCGAGCGCTCTCAGGGCTGCGTTTTATGCCTTCAGTGATATATAGGACCTTGAATAACTTTGCCGACCCCGATAGGCGTCTTGAAATGACACCCTCGACTTTGCCGACCGAAACTCACCATTGACCGCGGCATTGCATCACCTCATCATAAAGGAAGCCGGCGTATTCGACGATGATTTCGTCCCCTTTCTTTGGCTGATCGCCGTTGCCGTACTCCAAGACCGTTCGTGTAACACCCATTACGAGCCAGATACGAGAATCGATACGAAAGATGATCTTCAGATGATTTAAGACTTCGTGGTCATGCAAATATTTTCGGAAGAGAAGTGTGAAACGGTTTGTTTAAGTCGAGCAATGTGAGAGATAACGCAAGCCCACCATGGAGTTGTGGAGCACAGATCGATCGAGCGGGTGTGCGTGGAGATAAAAGTGTACAGGATCTTCAGGCCTGCGGAGCGGGTGTGCGTCCGGGATCAGAGGATGGGAATTCAATTTGAACAGTGGCTGCATTTTGAGCCAGTAAGACCATCCCAACGACTCCACGCACACCCGCTCAGCACACACACCCGCTCGGGATGAGCATGCCGGCGTCTTTTCCTTTTGGGCCAAGCGAGGATAGCATTCATTCACGATGGATCAGCGAACACGGCTTTGCAATGCAAGCTTGATGAGCTTCGCATTTATATGCAAGGCTGCGTCGCATAGCTGCCCTCCAATTCGCTCTCACTTGCGTTGTTGCCTTGTTTCGGACGCTTGTTTGTGTAGGATGCCTTCTCATCTATTCGTGAGTACTCCTGCAGCTTGCAACCAAATGGAACTAAGTCATGCTATCTACAGCCTCAACACCGCGAGCCCGAACAACGAGCCAGATACTCTCAGCCCCTTTACGACTGGCGATGGTCAGACATCTCAGAAGCGATCACTTGTACCTACGATGTGGACATTATTGTCGAAGATGCTACTTCGGACCCCCCAGCTTCTAAGACGACCTGCAAAGTCTCTGTCATTTCTGACGCCTCGGATCATTCGCTAAATGCTCTTCACACGTTCTCGTCACCTGTTTATGCTTCCCATATTGATAGTGGAGCCAAGGCAGATTCTTTGGATGCAGCTGCTTTCAAGATTTCCATAGATACTGCCAGCGCAGTGCCCGGTGAAGACAATCAGGCATGGAACGCCTCTCATGTGTCGGCCTCCTCATCTCTGATCGTCTTTTCGGAGTCTACGCCTGCATGTATTGAGGGGAGGCTTATACCTTCGCCGATTCTCTTTTGGCTCCGATCCCGATTGGCCACAGAAGGGGAATACCTCGCGCCTCCTGGTGGCGGGGAATATCAACCAAGAATCCATCTGCTAACCAGCTCAATTGGGTCTGTGGTGGTTATTGGCTCGTCTACTTGCGGACCATGGACGTACTGGACGTTGTCGAATTGAAGTCGAGCCTTCGTAAACATTAATTATATAGAAGTTATCGTATCTTCGCCATGTTTCCATTCGCGACAAACCTTTGGAAAATCCTCGTCGAACGCGACTACGTCGATCGGTTCATTGAATGCGTCAAAGCTTGTGACTACGTTGTCGAAGAGTTCGTTCGTTCGAGCAATTCTGTTGGACACCTCTTCAACTTTCGAAACCCCTTTAAGTCTTGCTTGAGAGTTCGAGAGCGACTCATTGCGCGAGCTTCGATCGCTTAGCTCGCCTTAAGCGATAACGAGCTTGCGTCTTGCGCAGCCACTATCTATCGCAATCTAGTGAAACTCTATCGATGCCATAATGTCTACAACATCGTTGTCTCAATTCTGCTTGCCACGAACCAATCTACATATTCGCCAAGATAATCTTGTATCATAGAATTTTTTTAGTACCTCATCAATGACGCAACTTACGAAAGCGTCGCGAGCAAGTCTATTTTCTAGAATCTTATTTAGGGTGATAAGATGATCCAATCTTTGGTTTTGATGACGTTCGTGTTAAATATCTTTGTCACAAAATTAATCCATTTTAATTTTCTCAATCTGCAATTGATCATTGATAAGGTCAACGTTTAACTAACACAACATCACATTAAATCTAATAAATAGCTAGCACAATATAGCGGAACCCTTCAACCAATGAATCATTTAATCGTAATACAGTTTAGGTCTAGCTTGAGTCTATTCAGAAACTTATCCACAAACTTTATTGTTGTTGTTCTCAACAATTCGACTACATTCGCCAGGTTTTGCACGATTTGCTATAACATCTGCATGTTTATTTGGGCTTCTTGTATTGTCAATCGCAATCAATTCGCTTCTTCTTTAGTCATCTCCTTCAACTCTATCGCATTTTTCATCTTATCATTCAATGATTCAAGATCAAAAGCCATTTTGAGCTTGTCTAAGTTTAATTGTTCGATCACTGTGTTGAAGCTAATTTCGAGACCAAAAAAATCCTGCTCATTCCGTCAGTCAAAGCTAGGCAATGAAAAGTACACCTACTATAGTTCCTCGTCTCTCTTCGAGCACTCTACCCTCGGCAGCGTTGCTTGATTTAGGTGCCAGGATAGCTTCAAATGATATACCAACTCCTCGACACAATTATCTGTAAGCCCCGATCGAATGCTTGCTTAGATGTTTCTTGAATAGGTGCTCTTTCTCCCGCGCGAGAAAAGTTGATCGACACAATCACAACAAAGCTTTCGAGGAAGCCAGAGAAGATCTCTTGAAATGCGTGGAGACAATGTTGAAGAGAGACAAGAATGTCGATGCCAAATGAACGATGATACTAAGATTACCTCTGCAACTGGTCAGCGCAATATAAACGATTGGGAATTTCCTTGTACAAGTAGATATTTGTGTCATTGGCGAAGAGAACTATTTAATCAATCTATAGAAGTTATTATTCTTCGAAAGGCCGAATAAGTAACGTCCTTCATGGCTAGACCGACACCCAATCATTAATCACTTCATAGTCGTCGTTCTCCTAATCCTCATCATCGCTATGATCCTCATTATCGTTGTCTTCCTCATCATTAGTCTCGTCATCTATATAATCCTCGCTCTCAAACCCACTCTTATCGCTCTCCAAAAAAGTGTTATTCTCCAAATGCCAAAAGTCATTTGCGCCACTCTTCTCACTAATATCATTCCCACTCTTGGTATTGATATCCTTATTATCTAGTTTATCAAGCTCGATCTTCATGGCCTTCTCGTATTTTTCTTGTTTTAGCAATTCCTCAATGTGGGAATGCACAATCGTTTTAAAGACATTTCGATAAGTGTTAAGCTTTTCTATCTCTTCTGCCTCTTGCACCACTTTGAATTAATCGATTTAATCAAGAGTCGATTTCTATACTTTTATCAATTTTATCAAAGGAATGACGCGATATTGATTGCCAAGAGAATACCAAGACTCGAGTGAAGAAAAACTGGCCAAATAAGGTTGCGTGCTTAGAATTTTTTTCTCTCCAACAATCTTGCGTTTCTTTGCATCTTCTTCTCGCGAAAAATCATTTTATTCGTTGAACGAAATAGATCGCTTACCTCTTTTGATCGACAAGAAGTAAAGAGTGCGCGACAAGTTCGTCTCACGATTTTTAGTCAATTGTTGCGATGATTTGAGCTTCGAAGATTGTAGAGACAATATACTAGGCCTTCGCTTTGAGCTTGCAACGTTCGATTGTTCCATTTTGTTCAAGGTTGAGAGAAGATTCGAAAGGAGATGTGGTGTTTCCACCTTCGATTAATAAATTATTTTTCATTGTTGTCGTCTGGCGAATTCTCTCAAGTCTCTATATTCATCCAGTTCTAACTCCCTTCCTCGTTCAATTAGAAATGGATGCTTAAGAAGGAGCCAAAAGTGGATGGTGACTCAATGGAACGAGTCCTGTGTCACGACCACATTTCGGTCGCGTTTGATTTAGAAACTTGAGCCCATGTTTTGAGAACCTAAAGGGCACGTGAATAAAGACACGTGGACTTGGTCTTGTACTTGAGAAGGGCATTTGCGAATGAACGTCTGGGCTATGCACTGCTAAGCCTTTCTTATTTGGGATCGACAAGGGAGAGGTAGTAGTGAATCTAGTAGAACATTTAGAGCTGAAAAGACATGGACATGTAATGGATGCTCGAGCCAGAAGTGGATGCTCGAGCCAGAAGTGAATGCTCGAGCCAGAAGTGGATGCTCGTGCCAGGATTGAATGCCATGCGAGAACGAGAATTGAGAAATCTGCCAAAAGGCGACGATTATCAAGGAATGAATTGATCCAGACGTTTATATTCTCTGGGAGACCCATATTTAGAGTCAAAGCTGCAGAAATCTAATCCACGAGTCGATATAGTACAATCCACTAGCACGTCGCAATTGCATCCATCACGTCAAGATAACCCACTACGACCAAATCTTAAGCTCAACGCAAGTAGAGAATCGAGACTCGCGACAAAACATAGAAAGACGAATCGTTCTCAAAGAAAATGATAGATTGCTTAAGATAAGAAGATTCAAAAAGGAAAGAAACTTCGCGTTCAAAATTGGGCGAAGCGACGCAAACGTCTTAACAAATTGTTCGCCTTAAATTCAAAAGTTTCGAAAGCATTAGATATGAAAGAATGCATGCTAAAGATACAAGAAATGTTGTTAAAAAAGCTCGCTATTAAAGAGAATCGCCTAAAGAGACTAGCAAAGAACTTAGACTCGTTGATCGCAAACTTCGACAAACAAGTTTAAGAGATAGAAGAAGTGATACGATCTATGTAGTATTGAGTGCCTTAATTAGGGTTCGAACTTGAGGAATTGAAATGAGAAGACTAGAGTTTTAGATGTGACGATAATCGTCTCGAATGAATGCTTCAAATATTGGCTTAAGGCGTTGCGAGATCGCTCAACGTGTTGTCGCATCTAGATAGCAATCACAAAGTCATTCCTTTGGGTTCATGCTATATGTAGACTTGTCAATGCGTATACGATTAATTAGACAAAAGTGTGTTGACAATAGCAATATTAGTTGAAAATTAAATCATGGCAAAGAACAAGAAAATATATAAACGAGATTTATAGAATTTGTTTCTTTCGTATCTAATTTTCCATAAAGATGTCATCGTTGACAACTCTTTTTCTAGTGTTATTCTTGAATGATCTAACGTTATCGCCCAATTAAGAAGTAGATGCGACGAACTACTAGAATATACAAATTCTTCTTGTTAGAAATAAAAGAATGACGTGCGTGTTATTTGTTATAGCAACTTCGAAGCATTTCGAGGAATGCAATGATCAAAGAGTCGTATCGAATAGATATCGTCTCTTCTTCGCGTGTTTTTTTGTCGTAAGTTTTATCAAAAAGGAAAGAGATAAATCGAAAAAGTATTCTTTCATTGTAATTTAATCGTCTTCGTCGCAAAAGATGAATTTGAATCGTTCTTAAAGAGATTCGTTCTTTTTCGTAGCTTTCATGAGCATTGAAGCAATTGATCAAAGAGAAGTTTCCTCAAATGAGACTCTTTCTTCGAACGAGCTCTCTTTGAGCAAGATTTCGTCTAAATAAAAGCTTGATAAAATTATAGAAGACGCCATCGAATCTCGTTTTCTCTCGTCGTTATACGTCATCAACTCTTCAATGTCGTTTATCGAAAGAGATTTCTAATTTCTCTAAACACTATGTGAACGAGACGAACTTTTAAACAAATGACTCGTGTCTTTCAATTGCTTCACATAATCTTGCCATTCGCTTATGTCTTGATTCTCTCGCGTTTCCTTCGCGTTTAATTGCTCTTAAGATACGTATATTTGATTTATGTCTTCTTGCGAGAGATCTCGTTCTTGCTCTTAATTATCGTTTTCTTTGTTCTAATCGTTTAATTTAAATTCCAAATAGAATATCTATCTGCCAAAGTAAGCTAGATAAACGAACTTCCTCACGAAAACGAGTTGAATATTGCTCTCTTGACTTTTGTCTATTTCATTCATGTTATTAAGAAAAAGAAAATTCTTGCTCTACTTATACGTCAAGTCGAATAAACATGCACATTTTCTCTTTTAACACTCTTTAAGTTCGTCGACGACGTACGTAGACTTCAATTGTTTAAACGATAATCGTTCGTTTACATAACTAAAGTATTTCGTCTTCAAATCGCTAATCTTCTTTAACTTGAACTCTAGTCGCTTCGTCAAGTTAACTAGTTTATATAATATAGATTTATCGAAATTCTTCGTCGTTCGAATCTTTCTTTCGCTAGATTTAAGCTTTAACTTCGTGAAGTTTAGCAACAACTCACGAAGATGTCGCATAATGTAGAGAAACACTTGTTAATAATGTAGAGTTATGCGATTTTGAGTCGTACTAGATTTAAAAGTGAAAATCGTTTTCGTTTTTTAAAGAATGCATTTGTCTCTCTTCTAATTCGTTTTAAAGAAGCTTTGCGCCATCGTCATATATAGAGTTCTCCTAGAAGATATTTTTACTAATCTCTTCACTTAATGAGCGCAAGCTTAGATGTACTTAAAGTCTTCGAAAAAAGTTCAAAGAGTAAAGATAAGATTCTCTTACGTCTATAGCTTCGCCTAAATCTTCATGCGACGATTCAACTTAAATGCGCTAAATATTTCGCCTTTTTTTAGTTAATAATATAAAGTTATACTATTAGATGTTAACGTACTTGATGCTTTAAGTTCTAGCGTCTTCATCGTAATGTAATTCACCTTCTACATATCATATTTATCGTGTCGAATCAAACTAGTCTAGAATCTCCTAACATAATTAAGGCAATAAAACATTTTCTACAACTTAATAATTTAATAAGCTCACAATATATAAGAAGAGCTAGTCTATCTTATTACATTTCGAATTGATCATGGTTTTCGTCACGTTAAATCGCATTTCATCTAGCCACAAATCTAGAAAAGACAACAAGACATCGAAAGTCGCTACATAATCTTCTCTTTGAAGTAGTCTTCTCAACTTCTATTGTTTGTTCTTCGTTAAACATGCTTATCATTAAGTCGCTACAAACGAGTTAAAACAATGTTGACGAATCTTACGATAAGCTTCATCGTTGATCGATTTCTTCTCGTTAGATAGTTGTTCAATCAAGTAGATTCTCAAATTGTCGCTCAAATCTAGAGATATAAGTTAGAGATGTTCTACTTAGACAAGAATTAGTCGATCATACTTGCTAAATACAAATTCACGATTCATCAAAGCTAGAAAGAGATCATCTTTCTCTCTACTTGAACTCGACACTAATCGTGAAGACATTTAAGTCAAAATTCTAAGAAAAGTTGTAATTTAAGTTGTTCGATCTGCTCGTTATTAAGTAAAACGATAGAAGAAATCCTAGCGAAGTGAATGACAACGTCGAATTGTTCTCGTTCGATCACAATCGTCACGTGATGCTAGCTATCTTGCTAAAAGCAACCTTCATCTTCGAAAATTAATATCAAATTCTTCACGTTAAATTTATCAAATACGTTGAGTTCGCTTTTTGAGAAATCAAAATGCTCGAACTTGATTCGTGCAAAGCCTATATATTTCGTTTGCTTCTTTCGCTCTAAACTTTCTTCTTAAGCTTGCACTCGAATACGTTGCATCACGAAAGCATCGTTTGATAACTAACATTATTATCTTCGTTCGCAAAAGAGAAGCTTTAGCATTAAGAGATTATTAACGAGACTTTATGACTAGACTTAAGAAGAATCGAACTAGCTAGAAACTAGAATGATCAATGTCTTTTAAAAGATAAGTACGTCGTCATAATTAACGATCTAAGACGCTAGAAATGAATGTCATGTTAATCATCAAATAACTTTGTGCTACTCTATAAATAGAAAGATATGTTCATCGATCTTTTATCGTATTTCAAATAATTCGTCTACACTCTTTTTTATTTATTTTTCGTCTTTATGCTTTACGATCTTTTTATTTATTTTTCATAAATTATTAACGACACTTCGTCTCGCAACATCTAGAATGACTTCTCACTTCGTCAAACGATATACACAAGTCAATTTAAAACGTTCTTAAAATCGTTCATTCGTTTCGAATGATGTGTCATTAGCTAATAGCAATGTCTCGTCATCTAAAAACACTTAAGTCTCGTTGAACACTTATAACGATATCGCTATTAAATTAAAAAAGAATAGAACATATCTTAATAAAGAAGACGATAAACGTATCGCTAATTTTGCGAATTAAGAACGTTTAACTTCTAAGAGATCTAACGTCGAACAAAACGCTAAAAAGGCGAAGTTATCTTCGTCGAACGATCTTTATCCTTCTAGTTAACCTGCTTTTGCTAATGTGACGTCTAGAAAAGCTAGCGCTACTAGAAAGTTAAACGAAAAGACATCTTTCAAAATGAAGAAAGAATCTTCTTGGCGATCGTACGACGAAGGCTATAATCTTAAAGTTAATGGGCTTGTTATTGTGACGAAGAAGAAACGTCTAGATTTTAAAGTGACAAAAGATCGTTTAACTTCAAAAGTGATTGCGATACGAAAGCTCTTAAGCTTAGACAAAAACATTAGTCTCTCTATGTTTCTTTAAATTTAAGAAAAGTATTTCGTCAAATGCACGAATGCTTACGAGTTCGAAGCCAAACTTTACGTTGTTTTTAAATATATGTCAATCTCTCTAATTTAAGTCGTCGCGACATTCGTTCACCCTAAAGAGACTCACGTGACAATAATAGTCGATCAAGTAAAATTTTAGTCTATTTTATCTAAACGTCGACATTGACGAGTCCAAGTATTGAGCGAAATTTAATTCCTCAAGTTCTAGAATCTAGTTCACGACAATATCACGAGCTCATCTATTCTCTTAAACAATAACAATGAGATTAAAATTAGTATGTAGAAGCGCTATACAATTATATCGAAAGAAATTAAAAGAAGGCATCTAGACGTTTAGACTATCGAAAATTTTATAATGCAATTGTTGGAAAATTGTAAAAGAAGCGAAGCGAACGATCTACGTCGCTAGTCTTCCACGACTAAAGAGTTCTTATTGAAGATTTCGTCTACTTTCGCAAAGAAACTTTTGCAAATTAATGAATTTTCTTCTTTTTAAATAACAATAATTCTAACTTTTGAAGCATGCTTTTCTTCATGATTGAAAGAAGAATAATCTCGACTTGTTAATGTTAATCACCCAAGTCTTATCGCACAGATTTTATATAATAAAGTGATAAGTCGCATTGTTCTTGCTTCTAGAATGATTCATTAACTTTCTATGCGACTTTATACTCTATATTCTATCTACAATTTGTTAGGACAAATCACGTGCAAGCATTAGTTATGGGCCAAAGTCTCGCCAAAACATGGCGCAAAATGAGTCACTATCCTACATATAACCCATAGTTTGTTCGGAAGTCATAGTAGCAATTGCGAATGTTATAGTACTTTAATTCGCAGTTAGTTCTAGATGTTATACAATTAATTCTAGATGCTTTGCAATCAATTCTAGATGTCGTGAAGCCATTTCCCAATCTCGCTCCCTCCTTCTAGTCAAGTTTGGATCTAGGTTCTTCGTCACATCTAATGTCTCCCGATGCCCTTTAGTATTTAGTTAATTCTCATTGCTTCATCTCTTACATCTTTCGCGCCAACTTTCTTTGCACGTTCTCATCATATTACTAGTTCATCATGAAGATCACTCAAATCTATGTCATTGTCGCAGGCGACGTCTTTCTTCTTTTGATGTTCATGAAAGATTTTTCATTCATTTAGCAAGTTCTTTAATCGCTCAACATTATTATATCTAAATATCTCACCTATTTATTGATCGTGCGACGACATCGTCTTTTGAGATCGTGAAGTTTCGTCGACGTTTTGCTTTAGCTTTTATATATTTTACTTAATGTCTTTTGCGTCATCTTTCGCGTAACTTTCTTCGACGAAGCGAGAGACAAGACAAAAACTCTTTTGATAATTAACATGACGTCGCTTTTCTTTAGTCTTCATCTAAGCTTCTTAATCAATCTATTAAATTTATCACTATTTAATTATCGACGAATTCATCGCTTCGTAAGGATGATGTCTTTCGCATTCGTCGCGTTGCACACATTCGTCGTTGTTCATCACGACCCTACGTACTCTTTACGCGTGTCTAGAAACTTTTATTTGCTCATCGTAAGTCACATGATCACTTTTGTCGACACTTCACTTATAGACTAGCAAGATATATCTATTTTTAGCTTCTTAATAATACTCTTATTACGCTTCATTCGCAAGCTTTCGTACGAATTCTTTCTTCATAGCTATCAAGCGCTAGCGTTCCTAATCGAGTACGTGCTCTAGCGCCATTTGAGTTCTAAATCATTCGTCAACCAAGTCTATTTCTATGTTTCGATTAGAATCTTCGACTTCACATTCGTGATTCAACTCTTTGTTACTTTCTATCGAAACGACGTGTTTCGAGAACGCCTTTCACGAACAATGGTTACCAAGACTAGCGACGACTTCAAAATTAGCCTTATCGTCCATGACAAGTTGAAGATCAATTCAAAACAATATATTAATTTATGAATATTATTGATCAACTTTTAGTTCTTTTTGCAAAGTCATTCGTTCATAGTGGCGTTTTGCGAGAAAGGCGAACAAACGAATCTAGACTTATTGGTCGACTCTCAAAGAGAATTCATTTTCAAACTTTAGCGATTGGCTAGATACGAAGACGAATCTAATGTAAGAGATTTTCGTGTAGCATTGTTCATTGGTTCGCATGGAGCCAACGCTCCTCTAAAGAAATTCGAAAGAGTTCTTATGATCGCTTCGAGATTTAGATTAGTCGCCCAATTGTTATATCTACGACAACTAATTTAAGACTACAACGACTTCATTACTCGCATACGACAAGTTCGCTTGATCTAGCAATTAGAAAACATCAATAAGTGCGCGAATCGTCATTGATAAACTAGTCGCTAACGATAACAAAGAATGAGACATTGGCGCAAGAGATCTTGAATCAAGTCTTGAAGGACGACGCATTGAATGATAGCTACGTACGTAAAATACCAATTTCGTCCCGAGTTTAACATTATTAACTCGTTTAGATTTTACGCATTTCCATTCACTACGCGTTCGAAAGTAGTGAGCATGACTCCTTAAACGACGACCAACATCAACGAGTCTCTATTCATAAGGGGACGATAAATCTAAACGATGTTTTGCGAGCGAAAGTATCAAGAGATTATAAATCGAATGAGTCAATCGCGATTACAACGTTGGAAAAGGGAGAAGAAAATTGGGATGAAGGCACGCTCGTGGGCGAAATTCCTGGGCCTAATGAAGCAAAGCTAACATCCATGAAAATGCTAAGCGTGCCAAAGGAAAGGAAGAAGGGGGGTGAAATGCTTGTCATGGGTAAGGCTCCTTGCCCGATCGACCATAATGATTCATTGATGGAAATCGAAGTGTTTGGATCCCAAAAAATTCGAGATGATTTGCGAAGGCTTGTACGAGACTATTTAAATGACGAATTGAGTTTGTTGAAAATGAATTATCAATCAAACAAATGATACGCAAGCGTTATTGTCGCCTAGATAAAATCGAAGTATTTCATCGAGCCACAAATACCTTCGACTGCATAGACAAAGAATCGTCACATTGATCAAATAATCGTGCGCGGATAGACTCGAGTCAGAGCGCAATGGAATAAAATAAAGCGGGCACTGCACTTACGGCCGCCATTGCCTACTATACTGATACGTGTCTATAGATTAAAGCTGTCAAAGAACTCATCTCTTAGACTGCTCCTCCAGATATCCTCCGCGATTGCCAGCATCATCAAGGGTTTCAGCTTCGCACATCTTCAAGAAGCCTTCCTCATCGCCCTACTGTCGATCGTTTAGACGCTGCGTCACGAACCTGGTCAAATCCGATGCTTCAGGAATTTCCACATCCAATGGTCTCGC
>JAABUL010006337.1_pt1 | contig 13713 bp, 15 predicted proteins | sample 5559151 | NCBI WGS metagenome assembly JAABUL01 (sample SAMN10711876, study PRJNA513368) | rock metagenome | isolation source: Antarctica rocks | place: Antarctica: Victoria Land, Pudding Butte sud | reverse complement strand
GCTGACACAGACTTGACTGCAGCCAATCTGACTACTCACCAACATCAACTTTCAGTTGTAACAATGCTTCTGGGCCCTGTTGGCTTGAGAATGAAGATTCTGACAAGATGTGATGCTCCATTAAATCTCAGAGACGGTCTCAAAGACAGAGCATCTTGTGCCCTTCTGAGACGATCAGTGAAGACGGGGCTTCTCGAATAGCGTCTTCAAGATCGCTCTCAAAAATAAGGATGAAATTGTCTATGTGCAAATCAGCAAGCTGCTCAGCACATAGCTTTAACTTCTTGGGTGTTTACTACCTTTTCTTGGACACCCAATATGTGGTTATTGTGGTGTTGCTATGTTTCCAGCACATGACATTGCTACGTCACTGCCTAGTCACAAAATGTCGCATGCAGCGGCAAAAGATGACACATCTGACTCACATGCACATTGGCGCCTTTGAGCAACAGCAATAAAGCAAAAGCAAACTTGAGACACTGTTACTGTGCAAGCGCGTATACACAACATGAAGTGCACTTGCTCACGTGTGTATGCCCCATTCCCAGCCGCCCACACCTGGTTTCATTACTACAACCAAAGTTGCGCACACCCTGTTTTGCCCTGGCATGCTTGCTGCTTTTACTGCTTGTTCATTGTTTGCCTTCCTTTTGCCCCATCTCTGCCGCCTGGGAGGGTGCCGAGCAACATCAGCATACACATCAGTGATCCTGGGGGTCTTGATTTGCACAGATTCTCCAATCTGGGGCCTGGACACCCCTTGGCTACCAGAGCCTGAATCTGCCCACGTTTAAAGCCATGAACATCATTTTGATATACCGGGTAAACCTTTCAGAGTGGGTGATAGTTACAAGGTGGTTGACAGCAGCAACAGCAGTGCTTTTGTCCGAGTGTTGTGTGTTCTTGTTGTGAAAGGCCTAGCAAAGCTTATTTATGCAAGAGTTCACGAAGCCATAAAGCATCTAGTCACTACAAAGCAGTTGAAATTACCAATCTAATTTGTCAATACAAGACTGATGAGTAAATGCATTACTTATGGTCATAAACAAAATGTATGACAGCCTGATGGCTGCTATGTATGATGATCATAGTACTAAGCTAACTGCTGCCTAATGCATACTTGACTGCATATCTATTGCTTCTTCACAGCTGTGACGCGTACATCCTCCCCCACGAGAATTGTAGGCACAAAAGAAGTTTACAATGCAGCAAGTGTTCACCACAAGGCCTAAGTCTAACTATATATGGTGTTGCTTTCTTCTTCTTTGTTCTTTCTTCTTCCTTCTTCTGTCTCCTTAAGTCCTCAATTACATCTTGCTACTCACACAAGCTGAGATCAGCTACTCTCTTGAACCAAGTTTTGTCATCAGCATCAGCAATGATTGCAATTTGCTTGGTGTTGTCAGTGAAGCCTTTCACCAGATAGGGCCCTTCAGCCTTGGGCACCAGTTTGCCTTTTCGGTTACCATCCTTGCGCACTACTTTGTGTACCTTTGTAACAATGAAATCTCCCTCATTGATTTCAGGTCCCTTGGGTCTTTTGTGACGGGGTGGTAAGGCGCTTACCTCTTGTTTGACATGCACAATTGGTGCATCCACTATGGGCACAGTTGGTGGCTCAACCATCACAGGAATTGTGCTACAGGAAGGCAGGTCTACTGCAGGAACTGGGGGTGGTAACGCAATTACAGCAGCACGCTGTTGAGCAGATTCAAGAGGTGTGACAGCAAGTTTTGGAGAGGTTGTCACAGGTGTTACCACTGGTTTTGCAAGTGCCGTTGCTTTGGCAATACTTGTTGCAGGCAGTGTGACAGTCACTGGCTTGACTGGCACAGCCACATGCAGTTGTTTCTTGGCATAAGTCTCCATTTGTTTCTTCTGAGCGCTGTCAATGTTCACAAGGACGTTCTCTAGTGCAGCTTGAGATGGGCCAGAAAGATTAGTCAACAGCTCTTCTGAAAGCTCGCCATGCTCAGGGTTGACTGTTCTGCCCTTGTTGTTAATGGGAAGTACCATTTCATGACCATGTAGTACAAAGAAAGGAGAGTACTTTGTAGAGGCTTGCCTGGTTGCTCGATATCCCATGAGTACAGAAGGGATTTGCTTATCCCAGTTGTCTGGGTCCTCTTTGGTCATCTTGACTAGGGATCTAGTCAGGGTCTGGTTTGCTCTCTCGGTGAGGCCATTTGCTTGAGGGTGGCAAGGGCTGGTTTTACGGTGGTCTATTCCACATTTGTCCAGTAAGGCTTGAAACTCTCCTTGAAACTCACTGCCTTGGTCTGTCACCACTTCTACAGGGGTACCATGACGGCAAACTATGTCCCTGTAAAAGAACTCTGCAGTTGTTTTTGAGCTTTTGTTCGGTACTGCTTCAGCCTCGATGTTCTTTGACATGTAACCTACTGCAGTAATGATATATTTGTTGCCCGACAAGCTGGTCTGCAGTGGCCCTATCATGTCTATGCCCACCTTATGGTAAATGCCCTGAACAGCAATGGGCTGCATTGTCATAGGCTCATTAAACATGGCCAAGCCCATCTTGCAAAGGTCACACGTCTTCACATGTTCTCTAACCTGGTCCTTCAAGCCCCACCACCAATAGTGGTTCTGCACAATGTTGCTAGTCTTGTCTATGCCAAAGTGTCCATAGCTGTGACTGTGTGCAACAATACCTTTCCTGTCAACTATTTCAGGAACTGGTTTACCTGAAGCAACATGAGTCACTTGGTCTCCCCCAAAACAGTAGCGGCAACTCTTGGCCTTTATCCTGGTCTTCTCTTGTTCTGTTGAGAGTGGTGGAAATGTGCCCTGTTTCAAGTACTGCAGAGTTGGGTGGTCTTGAGTAATATCAGTGGGTGAAGTGATTAGGTCAATTTTCTGTGGTGGGGCAGATGTGTCATTTTCACAGTGTGTGTCATTTTTTCACAGCCCTGACATAGCCATACTCCCTTAGGAATTCTAGTCAAAGGTGGAATCAAGCAAGTCGTGTGTGTGCCTTTATTACAACAGCCACAAAGCAACATAATGTCGTCTCTGCCTGGGCTCTCACACCCCTCACAAGGAAGCTCCACAGGGACTGAAGGACCTGAGTCACTCCCCCTCTCGCAGTTAAGCTCCTCATCGCCTGTAGCATAGGTGATACGGTCGTCCTGACTGTCGCTGTCAAAGCACCAAGGCTGTGTCTCAACCACAGCCAACATCGCAACAGGTTGTAAGTCAGCGCAAGCTATGGGTGGGCGGGAGAGGGCGTCAGCGTTGCCGTTTAGGCTGCCCTTCCTGTGTCTTTTGGTGAAATCATACTCCTGCAACTTCAGAGCCCACCTGGCAAGTCGGCCCGTTCTGCTGCGTACTGGTCATCAACCACTTCAAAGACCAGTGATCCATCTCTAAAGCGAAAGGCACTCCACACAGGTAAGGTCTGAAATGTTCCACAAAACTGACTACTGCAAAGCACTCACCTTCAGTAGCAGAGTATTTAAGTTCAGGACCTTATAGTATCTTACTAGCGAAAGCAAGAGGATGCTCTTCACCATGTATGTCCTCCTAAGCAAGAATGGCTCCAATGGCTGTAGGGGACCAGTCTGTCTGCAAAATGTATGGAAGAGTGGGGTCTGGGCAGCGCGACACAGACGGACTTGTCAGCTTGACCTTGATAGTGTCAAATGCTTGCTGGCATGCTGGGCTTCAGGTGGCTTCCACTCCTTTCTTGTAAAGTTTGTACAGTGGCGTAGCAATTTCTGCCAAATGTGGGATGTAGTTACCATAATACTGCACCATGCCGTTAAATGAGCGCAGTTCTGTCCAGCTTTTAGGGGCTGGGCAGTTCATCATAGCTTTAATGTTGTCTGTGTTGGGCAAAATGCCTTCCCGTGTGACTATGTGACCCAGATATTGTATAGTGGTCTGACCTAATTCACACTTGCCCGGAGATGCCTACAGTCTTGCTGCCCTGAGTCGTCTGAGCACCTCATCCAAGGTTGCTTAGCATGACTAAGCAAGTCCATCAGCAAGCTGAAATAAAGCCAGCTGAGGCAGGCACATTAGCATGTGGCTTAGCACCAAGAAGCACTGGAACCAAAGCACCCTGCTCTAAGCACTATCAACACCGCTTGTTCATGGCGTGCTTACCCCATAGCAAAGGTTGCACAATTGAGGGGCTCAAAGGTCACAGCAAGCAGTAATTGATTCTCAAACAACCCTTCAATTGACTGATAGGCAGCAATACACATGAGATGCATTAAAGCTCGATATCTAACACAGACTTAATCACAGTGCACATCACACGGCTTGAGGCGGTCTTTACCTCAATGTCAGCAACATGTGTCTTGGCCAACCACTCCCTGCGTTCTCTCCCATGTCTCACTGTACACAATGATGTCATCCAAGAACACCATCACCTTGTGCCACAAAAGGTCAGATAGCACGGTGTCCATAAGACGCTGGAATGTTGCAGGTGCCGAAGTTAAATTAAAAGGCATCACCAAGAATTCAAACAGTCCATCACGTGTCATAAAGGCTGTCTTGTGCCTGTCCTCTGGGTCAAGGACAATCTGCCAGTATCCAGCCTTCAGATCCAGTTTGCTAAACCATTGTGCCTTGCCCAACTCATTCAGTACCTCGTTTGTCCTTGGCAAAGGGTAAGAGTCTTCACGTGTGACTTCATTCAAAGCCCTGAAGTCTATACAGACTCTGGCGGACCCGTCCTTCTTCTTTACAATGACAGGGTTTGCATCCCAGTTGCTGTCAGAAGGCTGTATCTGTCTTACTGCCTTCATTTGCTCTATGTTTTCTCTAATTACCTGATGGGCAGCTAGACTGCCTGTGAGGCCGCTGCTTAATGGGAAGGGCATCACCTGTGTTGATGCGATGAGTAACCACGTTTGTTCTACCTGTTGTGTCACCAGTGGCAAATCCATTTGCATACGCTGTAAGCAGCGTCAGCAGGTCTTCCTGTTGTGTGGTTGTTAGGTTTTCGCTGAGCGTGTGTTTGACCATTTCTTCAGGGTCAACTGCTTTTGGAGGTGCATTTGCAATGGAAGGAGGTTGAGTTGGAGGCCAAGGCCCCCAAGGAATGCGCACCCCAGCCACTGCGGGCTTGCCTAGCAGCAGCATGATGACACCCCATCTGGTGGGTCCCATTACTTTACGTTGTCCTCTTCCTGTAGCCGGTGCTGTGAACAGCTGAGTGCCAGCGGGGTAGTATCCTACACAGTGACAGATGCTGCTGTTAACTATGTTGGGCCACCATCTTGCATCTGGCCAGTCAGGCAACACAAGTAATGCCCTAGTGTCCTCTGGAGATTCATAGTTACAACTTGTGGCATGACATAGTATTCCTGCAACTTCTTCAAATGGTGTATTGCACCAGACGTTTAAGCCTGCCCAAGAGTGGCTGGCATAACTGTCCTTTGAACACCAAAACTCTGCACACTGAGCGTTGTGACCATCATTGTCAGCACAAGCGTCCACTTGAAATGGCACATAGCGCAATTTGTAGCTCCTAAATAGGTCAGGGTCAAATTGCCAGTCAGTGTTGTCCCTCATTGCAGCCAGTGGCATGCTGTTGTTTGCCATCCATTATGTGTGCATGTCATCAAATGCCTCTGGGCCCATTGGGTGCATTTGTCTGTCCATGCGGAAGTCCATGTACATGTTGTCAAGTGCTGTGGTGCTGTCATCAATGGTCTCCAATTCTGCCATGCAGTCCTCGCTGTAAGTGTTAAACCAATCTGTAATGTCCTCTTCCCAAATAGGTGGCACTTCTGCTAAGCCCTCAGTGATGTCTTCAGTGTTCTGGTAGTGTACAGGAAGCATGCCTTGCTGTTGGCATATGCAGACATTTGCACTGTCATGTAGAGTCAACATTTGGTGGCCACGGCTAGAAACCACCTCCTCAGGCCTTATGTGGACACTGCTCACCTGTTCAGGGGCATCAGTTCTGGGAGTGACGCAGGCGCGCTCTTTAGTGGGTGTCGGTGAACAATCATGCAAGGTGAGCTCCTGCTGTGTAGCTTCTGGCTTGTCATCTTCCTGCTTCCGCTCCTTTGGTTCAGCCTCCACATGCTCTTGTGGTGCAGCTCCTGTCTTCACGTCTTCAAGCTCCGGCTCTGCCTCTCAAAACAACATTGAAAACTGCTGATCAACATTGCAGCTGGTAGGTGTCCTTACAGGTTTGTCATCCCAAAGCCTGAGGTTGTTGTCAACCAGCGCGTTGAAGCCCACATCACAAGCCAAGTCATATGCATCATCAGTGGATGTTTCTGAGCCGGTGTCACTTTCTCTAGGGTTGTACATTCAGGAGCCAATTGCATTTTGTCTTAAACTTACCTCTTCAGGACTGTTAAACAGTGACATATAATGGTCATGTATAAGCTCAGGTCTGAGCCGCAGCTGTTCGTATACTTCAGCAAGACCTTTCTCTGTACTGTCCCATTCCGCATCTGAGTCTGGGTCTGCATCTGACTCGGCATCTGAGTTTGATTCTATTTCTGATTCAGCATCTGAGTTTTGAGTTGAGCTTGAGTCTGACATTTCTCCTGCGTCATTCAGCAGGGGGCATTGTACTAAGCATTGTACTGCTTCGCGTCCTGCAGGCTGGTACATGTGGACCCTGAGCACGCCTCCATCGGTGTCTATGGGAATGTCCTCATACTGATATGGGGCCAGTCTGGTTCTCAGCAAGCTGCTGCTAAATAAGATGTCTGCACCTGCCATTCTTAGCCAGTCATTGCCTATAAGCACATTGTAGTTGTTTGCTTTGGTAACCATGCAATCAACGTGTAATGTCAAACTGCAAATGGTGATAGGTAGGTTAAGCAACAAACCCATTGGTTTTTCAGTCTTGCCTGCAGCTGTAAGGAAGCTAGTGTGGCTAGGCACCATTTTGTCCATCAATCCAAGGCGACGAACAACCGAGTGTGACAACACAGTGTCAGAAGCACCTGTGTCTACAATGCAGTCAAACACCTTGCCAAGGATGTCAACGTCTGTCCTGACCACAGCATTGACGTTGTCTGTGCTGCGTCATTGTGGTAGAAAGCCTCTGTCTCAAAGGTAGTTTCCATGGGCACAGGTCCGTTGTCGGCCATAACACCGGGTATGTTGAATGGACGGGTAGTGGTAGGGGTCTCATGTGATGGTGTTTGCGTTTTGGGTGCAGGCTTCTACTGTCTGTGACCTTTGTAGGTGATTTACTGAAGCTTTGTAGCTGCTTGATCAAGTTTGCACAACAGCCTGGTGCTTCCTTAACAAAAGAGCCCAGTGTCACTTTCATGGGAGTGTTGTCCAAATGTGCCATAATGTCTATAGAGCCTGCTGTGGGTGTTTTGCGAGAAGGGTAGCTACCTGCAGGCGGTGTTGGGTTCCTGTGACCAGGTCGGACTGTTCCAGGTGCTGCTGCGGGCGCGGGTCCAGCACCACTGCCACTGGCTGCTGAGGCACCATGGTTCGCACGAGCATCTTTGGCGGCTTGAATGCCTTCTGGTGTCCATGGTGTCCTGTTCTTGGGGGTCCTCTGCAGAGGGCCAGTGCGGCCGCCAGCAGCATACACTTGTGCCTCAATGGTGGAAGGCGTGTAGTCACAGGTGGGGGTAGCTATAGGGTCAGGGACACCTGACTGGTCCAAGAATGTAGTGAGGTCTGCAAAGATATCAGCAGCAGGGTTTGCTAGAATGGGTGCCGCAGGTATCACGATCCAGGGCGATGGCGCACAGGTGAGGGTCACTGTTGGGGGTGTGGAGTTGTCAGGCACTGGCACTGGATGGACAGGAAATGTTGGACTGTAAGGAACCAGCACTGGCACATCAGGCAGTGGAGTTACTGGTGAAATAGGCACAAGGGGATCAAATCCAAACTCTGAGCTCAAGCTGCGCTGGGGTCTGAGGGTGAAGAAGTGTTAGAACGTCTGCGCTTGGGTGGCAGGTCAGTCTCACCGTACAGGTCACTGTTAGGGATGTCTTACAGAGGGTTAAAGACTGCAGAGATGTCAGAATCAGGGTTTTGCACCAGATGCACTAGCTTGTATAAAGCCGACTCTACCTTGGCAAACAGGTTCCGCTTCAAGGTGAAACTTTGCTTTCTGAACTCCTGGTCAAGTGCTGCAAATGTGAAACAGAAGTCAGCCTGGACCTGAGCTAGGGCTACAGATGAGTCCTGGGATGCCCGGGGTGCTGGCTGCCAATCCCTGAAGTGCTCAAAAGCTGGTTGGTCTGCTGGGCGAAAGGCACTATGGGTCCTGTAACCAGGTCTGTTAGTGGTAGTAGGGATGTCAAAATTGTTGTGTCTGGCAGGGGGAGTTGACTGCTGGTATCTGTGGCAATCTGTAAATTTGACTGAGCGGGACGGTGGCAATAGCACCCCCCCAGCATACGCTGGGTATGCTGGGGGCAGAGGCAGGTGTGCAGAAGATACTAGAGGAGGAGCTGTACTGGGAGGGTCAAAATACTTGGGTGGTGGAGGAAGCTTGAAGCCAAATGTAGGTGTGGGTGCAGCAGAAGCACGAGATGCAACAGGAGTAGGAGACCAGCTTCCGAGATTAGCTCCTGTAACCAATGAGCCTGTGAGTGTGCAGTTACCAACAGTCTGGTGTGCGCCTGACATACAGCGGAGTGTGAGTTGCCACCTGGCGCATGGTCCGTCCAGTGGTCCGTCTTGGAGTGCCGGCTCGTACCGGTCCCTCACGATCGATGGGTTGGCGATTCCCAGATGTCCACCCTCGGGCTGCCTGTAGCAGTGGACACAGACGAGGTTTGTGCGGGCACTTGAAGGCGTCGAAGTTGAAGGTATGCTAGGTTGGAGGCAAGCGTCTCAGGCAAGTGATGTCAAAAGTTGCCGAAACTGCGGTGGGTTGTGATCACGATTCCAAGCTCAAGGCTGCTGTACAACGAGGTTGTCTGGGGCAAACTCAAGCACGGACCTGAGCAAAAAAAGGCGACGTCCTGTACGGTTCATGATGGCTCTGTAGGAGTAGACGAAGTTGCCGAGAAGGTGGGTTAAGGAGGCAAAGTCGAGACCTGCAAGGTACTACCGAAGATGACACTCAAGCAGTCAACGCAGAACAGGTGAAGACACAAGGCAAGCCTTGACAAAACAGTACCCTGCCACGGATTTTCACCTTTCGGGTCCGACGTACAATGATCGTGGAAGCGCGAAGTCGCAACTTCCCGGCGAACGGCACCAATGCCGCGCAGACTAGTATGCACGCAGACCGGGTAAAACTTTGAGAGTGGGTGATAGTTACAAGGTGGTTGACAGCAGCAGTGCTTTTGTCCGAATGTTGTGTGTTTGTTGTTGTGAATGGCCTGGCAAAAGCTTATTTATGCAAGAGTTCACGAAGCCATAAAGCATCTAGTCACTACAAAGCAGTTGAAATTACCAATCTAATTTGTCAATACAAGACTGATGAGTAAATGCATTACTTATGGTCACAAACAGGCAAAACGTGTACGACAGCCTGATGGCTGCTATGTATGAAGATTATAGTACTAAGCTAACTGCTGCCTAATACATACTTGACTGCATATCTATTGCTTCGTCACAAATTTTACATCTTCAGCCAACCAACTAGGTTGTACAGATGTGCCAGGGTTGTCAGTAACCTGGTCAAAAACATCAGTACTAAGCGTTTATCATGTCTAAACAGTCTGAAATAAACTTGTAGACAATCATGCGATCCTTCTGGCCCATGGGCAAAGAAGGATCGCATTGAAGAGGTTCGGGAATTGAAAAGGGTGTGATACTTGTCTCTGAGTGGCTGGAAAATTGGACACTCGAAGACAAGATGATATTCATCCCCAACGCTAGATAGGGGACAATGTGGGCAAAGTTTAGATGATCTGGGAATAGGTGGTCTGTGATGTCTGCCTGTCTCAATTAGTAGTTGGTAGTGACAGCTAAGTCTGAAACGTAGGAAACGCATTCCTGGTGGGCGCTGTGCATGGGTTGGATGACAGGTTGCTCCATGAAAGAGAGGCTTGATGTTCAAGTCCAGCTATGACTGTGTTGACATCTATGACAGGAGTACTTTGGACTTGAGTAGGTAAATGGTAGCCAACTCTGCGAAGGCAATGAGAGACTGACCAAGAAAAATTGTGGACACCATGAAGAAAGAAAAGAAAGGACTACACCTTTCGGCATCAATTTAATGAGAAGCCAAGTATTATACCGGGCTGCCTAGGCCCATGAAGAAACGCATCCTGTAAATTATCAATGAGAACAAGTTTATGTAAACAGGAAGCTGGAGCTGAAGCTAAGGCATTACAAAAATCTATGATTTGTTGCCACCAAAAGTGCTTCAGACTACGCATGTTCATCTCTGCCAGAATGACAGCATGAGAAGTGGTGGAAGGTACTTGTAACAGTGCAGGAATTAGCCTCCTGACACGCTAGCAACGCGCCTTTTACCTCAGCCCTGCTACATATGGTTTCGGATGCCCGGAACTTGTCGCTTTAGCAAAGCGCATTGGGCTGTGAAGCATGCGCTTCATGGTCGCAAGTTCGATTCAAGCTTCCGCATGCACAGAGGTAGGGCCGATTCCCCACTCGTGAGGCTAGCGCCCCCGTATGAGCCTCGCTCCGGGGTTGAGCACGCTAGCTGTGCCCGACGTTGAAAATGCTTCCAAGCCCTTCGGCCTTGGATTTAACGGAGGGGGAATGTAACAGTGCAGGAAATTAGCCTCCTGACACGCTAGCAACGCGCCTTTTACCTCAGCCCTGCTACAGTACTCCACATAAACGCTTAAGATATAACATATATTTCTGTTCTAACTGTTTGCGAATATTGTTGGCAGCTGAATCTGTGGGACTATGCATGCCCCAAACAGGGCAACCATGGTGAAAGGCAGGGGCAAGAATGCATTGAAACAAGCGAAACTTCTGACAAACAGTGTCACTACATTGCAACTGTGCGTGCTTTTGCTGCACAATTGCCCAAGATGCTGCTGCTTTGTTGAGCTTTGGTGTGATGAGGTGAGCAATGTGACCAGACTGATGAAAGGGCAGGCCCAAGTTATTGAAGCTTTCAACTTGCTCCAAAGGCTGGTTCGTGCATGTGAAAATGGTTTGTGTGTCATCACCAATGATCCCATTCCATGTTATAGAACGGAATTGGTTTTCCGAAACGCCAACATACGCGGTATTTTACGCCGTATTTCGCCGTACCTTACATCGTCGCTCCCGCTGAGACGACTGACTGCTGCGACTCGCTGCTGCGACGCACCAGACGGTTGTAGTCTCTCACGGCTCCTGATCTCGCAGCATGCGCATCTGTATCATGTTTGCGCTCCTTCTGCTACTGAGTTTGCAAATGAGTCGCTCGACGCCAGAATTGTTGAACGATCAGGATAGCCTCGCTGCCACTGCAACAGCAGATTCAGCAACGTGACGTCGCCGAACGCCTTCGGTGACTTTGATCATATCGATGATACGCTGATCCGCGATCTGCAATGCTAGATCGTGGCTGGCACCGATTCAAGACTGACCGTGCGAATTTGGCATACAGGCAACAGTTGCTGCGAGCTTTCCTGCCAGCTCGCGTTCAAACATACAACCTGCTGTGCCGCTCGCACCTGCATCCAGCGCTTCGGCATTGTTGAGGTGAGGTCACGCGCCAGCTGACATTGTTCACGGCGCGCTATCTTGCATGTCTATCTCATTTCTGATACATGTTTGCAGGCTGCCGGTTGTCGTTGTCAGGCCAGCGATTTCTCCTGCTAAGTACATGCTTGGGCGGCAGCACATTTTGATGAGAATCAGGTGAAGCCACACGATTCGGGCCCGATGCACTATAAGTGCCGGTGTTGCTAGGCCTTGCACTTCATGCATGAGTATCATGTTGGCAAGGCGAAGTTTGGTGAAGCAACTTTCAGCCAGTGCTGTAAGCATGGCAAGGAGGTGCTGACTGCCTTGAAGCCCACTCCTCCTGTGCTGAACAGTCTCATCTGCAAGCAGAGACCTTGGTTTTTTGCTTTCCTGAAGAACATCAGGTCTTATAGCTATGCATTCCAGATGGCATCATCAGGTGAGATTTTCCTGCACACATGTTCCTGCTACCAATACACACCTGCATACAAATGTGTATTGGTAGGAACAAGAGAGCAGTTATAGCATCATGGATAGCTGTGATTTTTTTGTGTTGTGCATCATGCACGTGTGCACCTTGCAGCTAATGTTATCAATATGTGCAGGTATCAAAGACAAAAACAGGGAACGGCTTCCAACAGGCGACACAACTTTTGGGGTTCAAGGCAATGTACATCATTACATAGGCCTCGCATAACTAGCTCCAGGTGACAAGCTTGGCTTTCTGCAAATGTACATGTATGATTCAGAGCATGAAGCGGCAAACCGCACAATCAGCTAGGGGTCCAGCTAGACAGTTATCTCATAGCATTGCTGCAAGAGGAGCTTGATGTGTTCAACGCTCATGTACAGATGTTGAGAGCATTCAGAGTGGGATCCCCGTTCTCACATTGTGCTGTTGTCTGACACAGGTGTGGATTGCTTCTAATTGCTGTTGTTAGACGTTTGTTTGCTTTGAAATGTGCCTTGAAGTTTGTTGCAAGTCGAGGAACCTGTGTGCATGTGAAATGCATAGATCTATAAACGTTACATGCTGTGACCATGCTTCGAAATAAGGATAGTGGACTTGATGTTATCTCATCTTAATAATGGCAGAGTTGGATTTGACCATCTTTTGTGCTGCTCCAGACGAAGTAGATGGCAATGTGTACAATGTCCCCTAAGTGATGAGCTAGCGGCAATCATCCCAGGCCGTTTCACCTATGGAGATCAGTTGGACTCCCACAACTTTGTGCATGACATAGTCTTGGTCCCCACGAAGGGTGGTGTGCAAAGGATTGGTGACAGGCATCCGCTGTTTGACCCTTTGCACTTTGTGTTTGCATTCCCCAGTGGAGAAATGGATTGGAGGCCTAGGATCATGAAGTGAGTAACAATTAAGTCATAATTGGTTGTGGAAGTTGGTCAGCATCTTTTGACCAAACGTGGTGCAGTGTCAAAGGAAATTTGTTGTTTTGTTTTGTCTCACTATTGCACTTCACTTCCACCTTTGTCTCAAATGGCACTTTGTATACTTTTCAGGATTATTGTTACTTCAGTGGATCAACAAAGATGTTCTTGGTTTGCAGGGCAGTAACGGCTGACAATGCAGCTGTGCTGGCGCCATGTTGGCGCAGGGCGCATCATGATCATACCCTCTTTGTGTAGTTGCATGGCAACATTGAGACTTTGTACATGGTTACAGGAGCTCGAGCTGATTTTGGATTGGTATGTGAGAATGGAGGCGCTGAATTTGGATTGGTTGCGCAAGAACCAGAGAACCATAAGAGCAGAGCTGTATGGCTGGTCATGTAATTACTTTATGGATGCTTACTCAATGTGTACCGTTGCATACAATTTTGCATTGTTCGCCCTTAGCTTCCATTTCAACGTTCCGTTATAAGCATTGCATTGCATTTAAAGTACATCTTAAGTACTTTACACCCAATAATAGCCGGCCCGAAGGGCCGGCATGTAGCTTGTGCAGATTTAGAACGCTGCTCTAGCAAACTGGAGTTCTGCTCTATACGCCGTATAGACTATCTTGACGTCTTCACGCCGTGCAAACGATGGATCTGTACGCCGTATAGATTTTGCCTTACAATTGCACACCGTATAGAATCTCTCTTACATCTACACGCCAGTCACATTAGGAAC
>JAABUL010006336.1_pt1 | contig 13713 bp, 19 predicted proteins | sample 5559151 | NCBI WGS metagenome assembly JAABUL01 (sample SAMN10711876, study PRJNA513368) | rock metagenome | isolation source: Antarctica rocks | place: Antarctica: Victoria Land, Pudding Butte sud | reverse complement strand
GACGAGTCAGGTCACAAAAACGTATCCGGCAGAAGTCAGACTCTAGATGCGCGGATTGAGTGCCCTGGACTTTGGAAGGCACACTTCGCTGCTCAAGAGCTCTTAGAAGTTGCTGTCCACGCACTGCCACGCTCTTACGTTAGCTTACACCGTCAGAGCAAGATTACGAGTGATTCCGGCGTAGGACACTGAGTAATGCTACCTGACGTAATGGTCAATGCATGCAGCTTGCCGTGAGCGACTTTCGGAAATACTTACGATATATAACTCCCGCAGAGATCGCTGCTCAAGGTGAGAAATGATGTCAGCTCTCTCAAAGAGTTCTTGTTGCACGTTTGTTGTTGGTGTCGGCAGTCTGCGCAAGGGTAGAAGTGCCTTGCCCACCGCTCGCTCTGGTGCGGTGTCGCGCATATTGTTGATGTCTTGGCTACATGTATTGTGTCGTCGCTCGTCACAACTGAAAATACCAAGGTCTGTAAGCTTCTTCAGCAAGGTCCAACTGTTAGACTGCCAAAGCATGTATACGCGTGCAGGACTGCGTTCACGCCCTGAGTACATCACGACGGCATTCGAGAAAGGCATCACACTTTACACTGCTGGTACACCAAATGGCTGGAAAGCCAACATGATTGTCGAAGAGCTGAAAGTTCCGTACAAGCTGCACGCGATCAGCCTTTCTGACAATGAGCAAAAGCAGGAGTGGTTTGAAAAGATCAATCCCAACGGCCGCATTCCCGCAATTGGTAAGAGCTTACAAGCTCACGATAGCAACTGCCGGCGAATGTTTGAGCATTCCCCTCAAGTACTGGTATCTGTACATGCAGTTGACCATGATGAGGGTGATTTGCCTGTCTTTGAGTCTGGCGCCATCATGATTCACTTAGCAGAAAAGGACCCCCAGGGCACCTTCCTACCTAAGGACATTAGAAAAAAGGCTGAGGTCATCTCATGGCTTATGTTCCAAATGGTAAAGACTATCATCTCATGTTTGACGCCTCTATTGACATAGCATAGTCTCAAACGAGCAAACAAGTGCTGCTATTATCACTATCAGGTCATGCTGCTGTAGTGCTGCTCTACATGTGAAGGCCTGGTTCCTGTTTGCAGGGCGGAATTGGTCCCATGCAAGGTCAAGCAAACCACTTTGTGCGGTACGCACCAGAGCAGATTGAGTATGGCATCAAGCGGTATACAAATGAGACAAAGAGGCTGTATGGCTGTATTGAGAAGCACCTAGCCTCAGGCAAGGACTGGCTGGCAGCAGACCAGTACACCATTGCTGACATGGCCAACTACGCTTGGATTGCATGGCATGACTGGGCAGGTGAGCCGCAAGCTGACACCAATGCATCAGGCACTTACAACCTGAAGCCTATGCAACATTGGGCATTCTGCTGCAGCATGCAATGCAACAATTGCTGCATTCAATAATGGCACTGTATGCCTCCTTTGCAATCTGGCACTGTGTTGTAGTCGTTGCTGCAGTTTTGAGGTGGCTCTTTTTTCAGAAGCTTGCAATTTGCACTACTTGTGTCAACATGCATAATGAGTTTTACACGCCTGCCTGGTTTCAAACATCACAGCCGGGCACCATTGAATATTTCACACAGGCGTCCAAATTGATGATATGCCACACATTCAGAAGTGGATGAAGCGCATTGAAGAGAGGCCTGCCATCCAGAAGGCCATGGACATACCAGATAAGAGTTTTGTGAAGCAATACCAAAATGACCCCAAGAAGAAGCAAGAGATGATTGATGGGGCCAAGAAGTTCATGGGCAGTCAGAAGTAGACTCATCTACAGTGGGTGTTATGTAGCAGGTTTTTGGTCCTGAGGCAAGTGTAATGTGAGCCATCAGATGTCATGACTACTGGAAGTTGGATTGGAGCAGCACTTCATGACTTCAGTCCTCCACTTTGCTTGACATACACTTTGTGAGGAATCTTCTTGATGGCATATTTGCCATTGCAGTTAGAGTTGCAGTGAGGTGGATTCCAACTGGTAGCCTTGTATTCGTTGGGCACAATTACAAACTCGTTTTCAGCAGTACTGTCATAGTCTTGAAGGCTGCTCATTGCAAGGGTGTGTGTCGGTGTGCATAGTGAATACATGAAGCCTTCCAATCATGGACTGATGCTGTTGCATCATGGCCAAGACCACTGTCACAGTAGTTTTCACCATAGTCAAGGTATTCCAGACGAGTACAACACAAGCAAAGATACGTGAAGCAGACAGGCGTCATTGAAGTTGAGTTGATTATGAAAAGTTGTTTGTTATGCATAGCTGTGCGATGCTCCATCAAACCGCACATTGGGCATATAATCTGGTCTACAAGGGCTTTATAGGCAGCGAGTGAGCCTATGTTTCATAAATGCATGACGCCATTATGTCATCCAGAAGCATATGCATATGGTCAACGTCAGGTGTGATGAACTCGGCGTTGCAGGTTCACGTGTGGAGAGGAAATTCTTGGCCTGAAGTCAGACGACAGTCGGACAGAATATTCCGGACGCCCTCTGCTCGGCTCAGAAAGCAGAGCGTGGACTTCTGTCCGATCCTTCAGGTCCGACATGCAGCTGCAAACGAGAACTCATCACTACCTCTCTGCTGAGTCAACAGCAGTAAGCTCAACACTGTATGCTGGTGCACTGATGAAAGATAAATGGCAGGGATGTGCAGACTGGTGCTTAGTCTCCCAAGCTCGTGCATGCCTGTGCAGATTCACTCTTAATATACCATGGCAACAGGCAAAGGCATAACGTTGTACACCTCTGGCACCCCGAATGGCTGGAAAGCAAGCATACTGGTGGAGGAGTTGCAGATACCATACAAAGTTCATGCCATTAGTCTCTCCAAGAATGAGCAAAAGGAGGAATGGTTTCTGAAGATTAACCCCAATGGGCGGATTCCTGCTATTGGTGAGCTTCTGATGATGGAAAACAGTGCGTCCATGAGCTGCATTCTGATTGTTGGTTGGGTTTTGACAGACACACTTTTGTATGAGCATGCATCAACTCACTGCACACGGTAGTAGGGTTTCTGGTCACATAGCAGCACTGTTGCGCAGTTGATCATGATGAGGGAGATCTTCCTGTCTTTGAGTCTGGAGCCATCATGATATACCTGGCTGACAAGGATCCAAACAGCAAGTTCCTGCCCAAGGACACCAGGAAGAGGGCAGAAGTCATCTCATGGCTCATGTTCCAAATGGTGACTCCTCTGTTCAATTGTACACTACAACAATCACGCGTACCGCTTATGAGCTGCTTTTGAAGCATCGCGAATGCACAATGTCCAGTAGAAGACACATTTGTTGCAGCTGCAGCGTTTGTGCGTTCTTACATTATCTCGGACAAGGCTTGCTGCTAGGAATGCAGCATTTTTGCAACACAGCATGAACCTCTCGTTCTGTTGTCGCCTGCAGGGCGGTCTTGGTCCCATGCAAGGCCAGGCAAACCATTTTGTAAGGTATGCTCCAGAGAAGATTGAGTACGGTGTCAAAAGGTATACAAACGAGACCAGAAGATTGTATGGAGTGATCGAGAAGCATCTCAGTGATGGCCGGGAGTGGCTAGCAGCTGGGCAGTATACCATTGCTGACATGGCCAACTTCTCCTGGGTCTTCATGCATGAGTGGGCAGGTAAATGCTGCACAGGCCTCCATGCTTGTTGGTAGTATTGCGGTACAGATTGAGCCTGCAAACAAAAGTTGTCCATGCCTGAATGCTTGTTTGCAAATATTGCACTGCATGACAAGGCAGCTGCAACTGATGCACTGGGCAGTGTGGGAAGCTTTGGGCAGGCATGAACGCTGTAGTCATGCAACGCCTTTGCCAACTGACAACCAAATGAGCTGACTTGTTCTGACCGTGTTGAGCATGCACAAGCGTGCTGGAAGCAGTTTGAGGTGCAGTGTGAAAAAGCAGCTGCTTGAGGACACCTCCTTTCTGCTGAACAGATGTATTTATTTATCCCAAGATCCTCCATGGCTTGTTACAGGCGTTGAGATTAATGACATGCCTCACCTGAAAGCCTGGATGAAGCGCATTGAGGAGCGGCCAGCTGTGCAGAAGGGTTTGGATATCCCAGAAGAGAATGTGAAGAAGCAGATGGCAAGAGACCCCAAAAAGAAGGAGGAATTGATTGAGGGTGCCAAAAAGATGATGATCAGCCACAAGTAGATGTGCTGAGCCAAGTACATGCGTCAAATAGCAAGAGACCTCATAAAGAAGGATGAATTGATTAAGGATGCCAAAAGAGTGATGATCAACCACAAATAGTTGCCAACACAGTGTTTCAAGCCTCGTATGTTTGAAAACAGAGCCCAGGCTTCCTGGTTGCTAATCGCATCCTCACCTGATGTTTTGACAGGCTGTGAAGACCACCTTTTGCATATGCATGCTTGCAGCTGCCCAGTTCAGTACCGTGTTCTTTGATTCATGAAAGGAGGTCTGGCTTGCATTACCATTTTTGCTAGAGCACAATTGACACTACGACATCATAATGTGCTTGGTACACCCTGTCATATTGACAGTGTCACCCGAGAGGAGACGAAACGGCATCATGCTGTGCTACGATTATGCTGTCCGCCAATAGCCTTATTGGCGGATTTAAACTGAAGGTCGGGCTGTAAAGATCACATCCTGCGCACCGGGCCTGCTGCTTCCTGCATTTGGATACAGCAAAGTGTGCTGGCCGGTGCCAGGGACTCGTCTGTTCTGCGGCGGTAGGATGTCCACGCAGACTGGAAACAAGCTGCACCCTGCCCTCAGATACGCTCTGCAGGCACACAACGACGCAGGACTGCTCGGCTCGGCATCAGCTGCCAGTGCGCCAACTGCTGGTGACAGCTACACTTTGGAGTCCAACACGCATTGCAGCTCTCCCACTGCAAGCGTGCAAGGCCCATTCAGCAGAAAGCGGCTCCCAAGTCCTGAAGTCACCACCGGTAGCCTTTCAACTCTTGCACCGTCCGGCAAGAAAGCATGCTTCTCTCTCTACTCTGACTTCAGGCAGCCACAGTCTATCCTGACAGCCATCCACCAAAACTCAAACAACAGACACACCCCCTACCCTGAGCACACAGCACTCACTTCAGCAGTCACTGTGGATGACGATGATGACCTTGATGAAGCTGTCTCTTCCTTCAGAGCTCCTCCTGGACACACTCTCCATCCCGAAGATCCTGCTCCTGATCTGTCCCTGCCCTTACCTATGTCTTTCAACCCCAGCATCCAGTCATACTACAGAAGCCAGAGAGGCACTGGCCATAGCTCAGCTGGCATCCTCTCATTCAGTTCCACTCCACAGCAATCAGGAGTGCCAATGTACTCTCCCTCCCTGGTACCAAGGCGTCAATCCATGCCAGCTCACCACACTTTTGCTACCTCTTTGGCTGCCACAGGTTCTGGATCAGGCCAGGTCAGTTGTGAAGTCATACAAAATTTCAGGCACTCAGCTTTGGTGAAACCAGATTGTGGTTTCTGCCTAAACCCTGCATATACAGCTTTTCACAGTCTCCTCTGATTGCATTCTGAGCTGTGCTCAGCAAGCTGCACTTTCTGTACTCAGCGTCCCAAGCAACTCATTCTGGACCCTTGACAGTGCAATTTCACACTGCAGACTCAATGCTCGACATGACTTGAACTGAAACACACTGTTTGCTGCACAGGGGACAGCTATGAGCCAAAAAAGTTTGAGTGTGGCTTGCAAGGACTGCAGCACATTCTGCCACCCTGCAGAGAAGGCTCTGTATCATATGCAGCCAAGGAGGCTGTCTTCTGCATACAATTTCAGGCCTCATCCTGTGCCTGGTGATCTTAACATGGAGGAGTAGACAGTCTTCATATGCAGATTGTGCAAAAGTGTTTATAGGCTTGCTTGTGGTAGACGGTGGTGAAAAAGCGTAGACATGATATCACTAGTGACAGACCCGGCTCATGATGAATCAGCAGCTTTTGTAGTCTATGGTCCTCAAGACACAGACATAATATGAGGATGTATGTGCTCTAGTCAACAAACTGTCTTCTGTAACTTTTGATCTACAGCTTAGTCTACAGTGATACAAGAATGCATTACAGCAGCAAGAGAAAGGGCCACACGATAAATTCTGGAACAAACGCGCCAATGTAAAATGAAATGTGTCATGTGTGCTATGCTAGATCATCCTTGTTTGTCAAGCCTCTCCTGGGCATCCAGGTGTCGCAGTTCTGCTTGCAGTGCTTTGCTGTGGTATATACTGTAAGGATCTGCCTGATCTGCTTTCTGCCGCTGTAGGGATTCATGAACAGCTGTTCGATCTATCTGTACCTTGTTGACGTTAGACCTGAACAAGTAGAGGAGTGTGTGAAATAGATCCTCTATGATCCGATGTATGAGTGGGAGAGAGATATCAGCACAGGCACAGGTGTGAACAAATTTGCAAAGCTATATACACAATGCTTGACACAGACCGTCTTGATGCATCTTGAATAGCTTCACACATAGATGACCATAAATCTCAGCAAAGGACAGATCTGCCCTCAACCAACCAAGAAACTTAGCATTTGAGTCAGAAATCTTGCACACCTGTCACTGCCTTTGACTGGGGTTGAGCTGCTCGATGGCAAATAGCCCTCTTGCTGCCCATGCCATTGACTGGCAAGGCCCTGGGCACTGGACCCAAATTGTCGTACAGGGGTGTTGACTACAGACCCACTCATCTTCTTTGGTCTGCCACACCAGCATGTGTCACTGCTAGATGCAGTACCCGCTGCAGCAGCTGCCGCAGAAGCCGAGTGCCGCAGAGAGTGATGTGCCTTGATGGCATCAGTCTGGTGAGACTGTGTGCCAACTGCTGGGCTAGCATAGGCAGACATGGGCAGCCTTCGGCTTGGCAGGGATCTAGGGGGTGGGGGTGGCATCATGCATTCATGCTTCTGTACTGCTGACCCATGCAGTATGGACCTACCCCTGGCGTAACTCCTTGACCCCAAAAGCTGACCACCCAAGGATGCAGACCTGAGCACAGGCTTTCTGGGCTGCTGCTGATGTTGGCAGTCATCCAGAAAGAATGAGATGGCTTTGAGATCTGTCACCTGTTGTTGCAGAGCCTGAACCAATTCGCTAGTGCTTGGGCTTGCCATAGGGCCTAAATCATTTCCTGCCATTTGATAAGGCCGGTCGATCTCCTGAGCAGCTTCAGGATACGCACTACTGTCTGCCTGATGCTGAATTTGGTCTCGCAGCACGGCTATGGTAGCCTGCATCTCATGCAGTGCTTTGTGTAAAGCCTCTTGCTGGGATACTGCTGCCAGAAGCTGCTCCTGCAGCTGTGCCACTTCTGATTGCGCCTGGATCATCATTAAAATCTGTCAGGTAAGCTGTCATTGTGTGCAGCACAAATGACATGGTGTGCAGGTAAATGTGAAATGAACAGCAAAGCCAGGCTACCCAAGATTTTATGTGGGAGTGAATTACTGTGTGATGCAAAGTCATTCAGCAATTCATACAGTCACCATGCTGAAGAGCGTCATATGCTTGGCATTCAAGAGCATGCAACACAATATGTCACTTTAGATGTTTGCAAATTGATTGGCTGAGAGGCTGGCTGCTGACTAGCCTGTGAGGACAGCAAAGCTTTGCACAAGCAAAACATCACGCAACCCACCAGTGATTGTTGTTCAGAAAGCGTGCAATGTGCTGTCATGACAATGCTGTCAAATGCAGTGGTCACCTGTATGCAGTGTGCCTGATGCACTTTGCACTCAGAAGCCATCTCAGCATTGTTTTGCAGCTCGACCTCAAGCTCCTGGGAAAGAGCTGAGTTGTGAGTGGCAGCTGAGTCTAAATGCACCTGCAAGTGCCGCTGACGGCTGACTCCAACTTCCAGTTCTGCTTCAGCTTTCTGCAGCCTTGCCTTTAAGCTTGCAGACACCTGCAGAATCAGATTTTGTGCTGTCTACGGCATCTATGACAACAGTGGACAATGTAAGCATATTGTAACTGTCAATCTCACCCCAGGATCCTCTCAGGAATTCAAGTGAGAGGAGTCATGTGTTGCAACATACATTGCATACAGCTGTTGTATGATTCACAGCAAGGAAGCTGAACGCTACAATACACATGCCTGATGAGGATTTATGCACAGCAATCAAGCAGGAAAAGCACCACTGTACTGGCAATGCATCCTGATAGTGTTTGCTTATTTGCCACAGGCACATCAGCAGCAAGACTACACCTGCCGTTCCCTGTTCAGTTGCGCAGAAACCCGGTCCAGATCCATTCCAGCCTCACGAAGGCAAGCAATCGCCGAGCTGGCGGCCTCAGCCTGGCTGCGGGAAACCTCAGCGTCAGCCTTGGCGGAGTGCACCGTGGTCTGCAGACCTCTGAGTAAGCCTTGCTTGGCTTCAAGCTCTGTGGCCAGGCGGCTGACATGGGACTCTGTAGAAGTCGACAGCGACTGCAGCTCGGCGCGCAGAGCTTTGACTGTCCGCCGCTCTGCTTCCAAATGCTCGCTTAACTTGGCAAATCGAGACTTAGCAGCGTCGGCTTTGCTGTCAAGCTGGACTTCAAGTCGCTGGCTGTGGGCCTCCTGAGCTTGCAAGAGGTTCGTCAGCTTCTCAAGCTGTGTGTCAGCTATAGTTGCTTCTTGCTGGAGCTTAGCGATCTGCTGTGCTTGCTCAGCTAGCTGACATTGAGCAGCATACAGTAGTTCCTGAAGACTCCTGACTGACAGCTGGTCTGAATCTTGCTGTTGAACAAGCATCGGCTTCTTTGCTTTGGACTGTGCCCTGCCAGATTTGATGCTGACTGCCTGAACAGCCTCTAGATGCTTATGTAGCGAGCCCAGCTGCTGACGTAGACGCGAGACCTGCTGACGCTGCTCAGCAAGGTCTGTCTGGTGCTGGGAGTTGACAGCTCTTGCAGCCTGCTCAAGGGCTTCAATGCGCTTCTGCTTGGCATTCATCTGTCTGAGAATGGTCACATTGACTGAACCAGGAGGAGGGGAGGACTGTGCTCCATGCTCCAGTTGACTGTACTTGGAGTAATGTGCTGCTGACTGTGACTCCTCCAACTGCCTGTACACATTTCACACGACTTGCTGTAAAAAAGAGGCACTCTTGCTGCAGCACAGCTTCATACGTTATTATTAAGTGCTGTCACCATGAGCAACATCATAACTTCAGCCACAGGATCAAAGTCAGTGAGTTGTCCCAACTGCTCAAACCATCATACCAATTCTCAGCGTTCTTGTGTTGTAGCTGACAAGCACACGTGATACGTGAACTGTGGGCAATGATTGTCCTGATGTGGGCAAGCAGCAATGGATCACCTGGTCAGTACAGCAACCTCTTGCGTGAGGTCTTTGACCTGAGTCAGCGCCTCTGCAAGCTCTTGCTTCTGAGCAGACTGCAGCCTTGCAGCTCTGTCAGATGCAAGCTTGGCTGCATGCAGCTCAACCTCCTGCTGGCTGACCAGCATACTCAGATTCTGCTGCATGTCCATCTGAGCTTGACTGTCAGAGGCTTTATGCCTGCAGCTCAATCCAAGCACGTTGTGAGTGTTGAATACAGCAGTGCAATAGCAGATTCATCGCAGATAGCGTTCATGGCAAACTGGACGTGATGCAGATGTGACTTGGTGATGTTAGGCTTCTCAAGTGGTCAACAGTTCCCTAAGTGCGGCTTCACAAATGCTTAAGGCCATGCAAGTAATCCAGTGTGACCTGAGCATTGTCCAAAAGCAGTTGTCTCAATTGGTTGCACAAGGTGCTGACATCTTTGCCATTTCAGCTGCCCTGTGCTTGTACATAAAGCGGCGTGTGCTCAGTGACATGATGTCTGGCAGCAGTGATGCATCTTTGGTACACTGTGCTGTGATTTGTGCTTGATCAAGATAACCATGGCAGGTCTGGTGGTAGGCATCTACATTTTTCACAAAATGCTCAAGGACCTGCAATGGGAACACTAGGATCCAATTTGACAACTATCATAGCCTCTGTTGCATGCACAAAACATAGTGACAATGATATTGGAGATTTTTCACACACTGACCTGTCCAGCTGAGCCTGTCTGTCCTGCTGCCTGACTTTGCTGAGGTAACTCAGAGCCTCTGAGTGTGCAGCATCAGCTCTCACACTTGCCTCCTCAAGCTCAGCCTTGCACTCAGCCAGCTGCTGCTGCAGGCGCTGCTGAGCTTGTTTGCTAGCATGTAGTGTACGCTCACTTTCTGACAGCCTGCAGGCACTCTGTGTGTCTTCAACAACTGCCATAGTCAAGTGACTTTCTGTTGTAGTTGCGGTGGAAAGCAAAGGGGATGCAAGAACGAATGTATGCATAGCAGCGAGCAGGCTATGTAAGAACCCCTGTACACATGAGTTGCAACTCACCTTGCAATGACAGATCCACGCCACAAGTTTTCAAAGCATGGCATGCATATCACGATACTTGTTTGAAACAGCGGGGCAACAGCATGCACCACTGTGAGAAAGGGAGGCAACCTTTGCTGAAGCGCGTCTTGGTCCGCCAGAAGGCTGTTTTGTGCCTCATGAAGATCAGCCTGATAATCCTCACGGTGCCTTTGATTGTCCAGCACTGCTGACTTGAGCTTGTGCTGTGTCTCTGCCAATGCCGCCTTGGCAGCAGCCAGCTCAGAGCTCAAACGAGTCTGCTGAGCACGAGCCTCAGCACGCACAGCGTGCAGCTCAGCCAGGCTGCTGCCCTGTTGCTCAGATGCTGGCAATGCAAGCACATGCTGTTGTGCTGCTGCCGCGGCTGTCGCTAGCTCACTCTGTGCAATGTCCAGCTGCATCTCAAGAGCTGCTGTAGCCGCAGCATCTGCTTCTATTCGGCGGTTTGCTTCAGCCAGGCGGTTTTGCAAGGAAGACATCTGAGCGTTGGTTGCCGCCACTTTGGCCTCCCCTCTGCGCAGCTGATGTTCTAAGGCAGGGATTCTGTCAGAGGCCTCCAAACCTGCTGTGGCGGCTTCCTGAGCAGCTGCCTCAGCAGCAGTCAGCTGAGCTTGCAAGGCTGAAAGCTGCTGCTCATTTTGGGCTTGCTTCACTTTAGCAGCTGAGCTCTGAGCCTGCACAGCATTCATATCAGTCAGCGTACACAAAAATGCAATGCATAGAAATTGTGATACACCATGCATTACTACATGCTCACACAACACAAGCTGGCCTTTGAACACAAGCGGCACCATGCATGACTGTCGTTCCTGAATCAAGCTGTCCTATACACGTCAACAGTGCGCACTGATACACGCAACTCGTACCTGCAAGCTTGCAAGCTTCTGCTCAGCAGTGGCACAGGCTTGCACAGCAGTGGCAAGCTCAGCCCTGAGTGCTGAGCTAGCAGCCTCAGCAGTGGCCATACCCTCCTGCCACGCCAAGTGCTGCTGATGCTGAGACTCCAAATCTGCTTGAAGCGTCGTGACTCTGTGCTGCGCAGCATCTGCTTTGGCCTTCTGAGATGCACCAAGCTGGTTGGCTGTTGCCAGCTGCAACTCTATGACTTCATGCTGTTGATGCACAGCTGGATCTGGACATGCATCATGTGTGCTCGGTTTGCTGCCAAGCTGCTTCTGCAGTCTCTGAGACGCCAACTGTGCGTCACGCATGCTTTGCTGGTGCTGATCAACGCAGATTTCAGCATCAACCAGCTGCTGCTGGGCTGCTGTGAGCTCCGCTTGCAACCTTTGTGTCTGCTTCTGCGCTGCCTCTGCTCGTGCCTTGTATGTGGCCGTCAGCTGATGTGCAGATTCTAATTCGGAGTGTAAGGCAGATGATGACTCCTCAGCTTGAGCTGCTGTGGACCTGGCCGTTTGAAGCTGCTTTTGGAGCACAGCATGCCCAGCGTGCAGGGTTGATGACTGCCTAAGGGGCGTCTGGACATCAGCTTGACTTTGCATCTCTGCAAGCTGTGCTTCAAGTGAGGAAGCTTGCTCCTGTCTGGTCCGCAGCTGAGCTTGTAGGCTGCGCACCTGCCTCTGCGCAGCGTCAGCTTTTGCCTTGTGAGACGCACTGAGCTCTTGGACAGACTCCAGCTCAGACTGTAGGCTGCCAGCAAGCTCCTGTGCTTCTGATGCTGCAGCCTTGGCTGCCTGCAACTGCTTGCGCAGACCAGCAGAATCTGACCATGCAGATTCCCTGTTTGACAAAGCTGCTCGTTCTTCTGCTTGTTGCTGCAGCTCTGTCAGCTGCCCTTCCAGTGCGGTCATTTGCTCCTGTGCATCGCGTAGCTGCCCTTGCAGACTGCGCACTTGCCTCTGCGCAGCATCTGCCTTGGCTTTGTGTGGGGATGATGCAAGGTCAATGGCTGAGTCAAGCTCCCCACGCAATGCAGCAGCCTGCTGCTGTGCCTCTTCTGCCACAGCTGTGGCCGCTTGTGCGGCCTGCTTGGCAGCCTGCAGCTGCTTACGCAATGCGGCAGCATTTTGCTGCGCAGCTTGGGCAACATGCCGTTGCTCTTCACTCAGTGCTTCTGCTTCCCTAAGCTGCTGCTTGAGACTGTTTACCTGATTCTCAGAGCTCCTGCTATGTTTCAGAGCAGAGTCTGCCTTTGCTTTCTGTGCTGTTGCCTGCTGGTTAGCTGCCTCCAGCTTCACCTGCAGCTTCTGTTGCTGTGCTTCTGAACAGGCAGCAGCTGCTTCAGCAGCTGCCTCCTGTGCTGTGGCCAAGTTTGAACGCAGCGTACATGCTTCGCTTTGCAGTCTGGCCGCTGCTGCTTGCTCGTGTCCGTTGGCAGCAGCTACTGCAGCCTGAAGCTCTTCTCGCAGCTTCTGGTGCTCTTCACTTTCAGCCTCCAGTTGAAGCTGCAGGGCGCTGATCTGGCGTAGAGCGGATTCGGCTTTAGACATCCACGACGATGTGGTGTCCTTGTTTGCTGCCAAGTGGCGCTTCAGAGAGCCTACCTCTGCATGAGCAGCTTCCAGAGACTCTTTTCCCGCATCTGCACCTGCCCTTGCAGCCTTGGCCTGCGTCACATGGGATGAGAAGCATTTGACACCTGTGACTGTAAATGTGGTCAGTCTGACAGACAGACCTGAGGCTCTGTAAAGCATTGTATCTAGTGAGTCTAGGGGAGAATGACATACAGATAAGGCCACACTGATTATCTTGTAAGAAGGGTTTAGTACAGACTCCAGATTTTCCTGCGGATTTGCGTTTCTGGGCCTTCTTTCTCAATGCGACACTTTCATTCAACAGCAAAAGGGCATATCAGTGTTGCATATTTTGCCATCACTACCTAGAGGTTATGACCTTCTGTCTGTAAGAGATACCTAGGCTTTTGTTCAAAGGCTCTCATAGGGCTTCATGCTAGATTGCCTGGCGGACAAGACATGAATGCTATATGCAGATCGCATACTGCTGGGAATTTCACGCATGCGTACCTCCCCACACAAGAAAGCAGCAGGAGTCACCTGGGCTTGCAGCTGGAAAGCTTCCTTCTGCGCTGTCTGCTTGGCAGCAGCAGCAGCCGATCTGGCGGCTGACAAGCGCTCCTTCAGCTCAGCAGCTTCCTCAGCAGCTGCCGCCAGGGTGGTACATTCCCTCCTCACAGCCTCTAGCTCCGCCTGAACTGCTGTATGCTGTGACTGCAAGTGCAAGTAGCAGACATTCGTGCATCTTGTGTGCAGCAGGTTGACAAATGCATACATTTGTCAGCATGGTCATTACATGATTCTATGTGCTTTTGTTCACACAGAAGATGTTTCTGTGTGCTCTGGTC
>JAABUL010006334.1_pt1 | contig 13717 bp, 19 predicted proteins | sample 5559151 | NCBI WGS metagenome assembly JAABUL01 (sample SAMN10711876, study PRJNA513368) | rock metagenome | isolation source: Antarctica rocks | place: Antarctica: Victoria Land, Pudding Butte sud | reverse complement strand
AGAAAAATGGCGCTGGCGACGTTCTTATGCCTCCGGGGCACAGGAAGTAAAGTGGTGAACCTCAATAACTTGTCGAGCTTGGCTTCATCTACATCGTATGAAAGGACAGGAGCCTGAGGCTGCTTTCCCTAGTCGTCCCGTGCTGCTGAATGTTGTGAACGATCCTTGCCTGTAGTCAAAAGACCCATGATACATAGGATATGGGTGGATCAAGCGACTCTCTATGACCCTATATATCTTCAAAGTTTGTCATATGTCAGGAGGCAAGCACGTCTTGCATGGCCGCCCCTTGAAAGCCCGGGTATGCATCGGGCCGGAACCCGGCTCGCTTCACTGGCTTCGGAAGGTAATCCCTGCAACAGCGTCTGTTAGAAGATCATCCGTACAAAGTCTGGTCATAGATCTCACACGCGTCGGATTGCGCTGCTGCTCAAGGCTGCTTGTCCGTACACGGAAGACATGCCCAAAGGTCTTTTTGATGACTGATTCATAGAACTTTAGCTGAGGTTCCGGTGGGTTGGAGGGGGGCCCGGAACTGATGAGAAGCCCAAACCGAATATCAACAATCCGCCCATGTCCCTTCGGACAGAACAAACCAAACTCCTCTCCTTCCTCCATCTGCAACTTCACACATTACTTGTACCTCTTCTGCTGTCATCTCGCTTCTTTCCTTGTTCATACGCCATGCATTGACGTCGATCATCAGCATTGTCACCTCGGTGTAGAGTGACGGGGCTTCAGGTTTTCTGGATTCGTGCCACGTCTGAGCTCCCGCCAGGACAAGGATTGCTCGACCTTCAGTATTCGTATCTTTCCATTTGGACACCGCCAGCACTGCAGGACTGATCGGCTCTTGCCTCTTTTAGCGTTCTCAGCATGGCAGCCATTCGGTCCAGAGCTTACCTTGGGCCTGATAATGGAGATATCATGACACGCCAGAGGGCTGATGCTGTACGCGTCGCTCGTGAACAACAGGCTGCCATCACCGAGAAGTTGAGGCGGCAGAACCATGAGTTCCCCAAGTATGAATTCTTGGAGCTTATCGGTAAAGGCGCCTATGGTCGTGTTTTCAAAGCGTAAGGCATGGCCTGCCGTCTGGCTCTCGACCGGCCATCCTCAAATCTAAGCTTTGCTGACACCGAAACATAGCCATGATCTTGTCCACAATCGTGTGGCCGCCGTCAAGGTCATCGATATTGATACGCAGGATCACAAGGGCCCCATCCTACACAAGGACAGCACCATCACCGATACTTCTCATGAAATCAAGGTTCTTCAGCAACTCCAGGATGCCAAGGCGAAGAACATCAATCCCTTCTTTGCGGCGTTTGCCATTCATTCGCAGTTCTGGATTGTGACAGACTATTGCCCCGGCGGAAGTGTTTCTACACTCGTGAGTCTTGACCCTGCTTCCTCCGGAAATAATTGCATTACCGCATCGATCAGAATCTTGTGAACTCTGACTGTTTCACTTCCAAACTCACCAATGTAAATGTTCTTCTCACCTTTTCGGGCGACTGCGTACACAGTAGCTTCCCGGGATGTTAAATCTGGGCAGAATACGCTGACGGAAAACAGAAGCGAGGAACAGGTGATAAGCTAGAAGAGAAGTACATCATCCCCATCGCTAGGGAGCTCGCAATCGGTCTGAAAGCCATCCACGAAGCTGGTATAATACATAGAGATATCAAAGCCGCCAATGTAATGATCCATGAGAAAGGGCTACTGCAGATCATCGATTTCGGAGTAGCCGGGATTCTAGAGACAAGCAAAAACAAACGATCGACCATTGTTGGCACGCCGCACTGGATGCCACCTGAGATGAACAAGCTAGCACGTTCCCAAGAGTTGAGTTATGGTACTGAGGTTAGTGCTATGTCGATTCTATGTCAATGAATGTTACTTTGAAGGTGTTTCTGACTCGTTTTGTAGGTTGATGTGTGGGCATATGGCTGCACACTGTATGAAATAGCCACGGGACTGCCTCCTTTCCATCGTACTATTGGCTCGCGTATGCTTGGGATCTCTCAATCTAGGGAGCCGCCAAGGTTGAAGAAGCTGGAGCATTCGGAGGGGTTATGTGATCTTGTTGCAGATGTTTTGCAGGCCTTGCCGGCTAACCGCCCATCCATGGAGAAGGTGCTTCAGCAAAGATACGTAGAAAACACCCTGGAGTCTCATCCCACCACGTCTTTGGAGGACTTGGTCAAAAAGTATTACCAGTGGGAGCGATCAGGTGGACAACGTATATCTTTGTTCAACCCAGGTGGAGCTCAAGCTTTAGAGTTCCCAGAAGATCTGGACGAAGGTGAAGACGAATGGATTTTCAGCACAACCGTAAATTTTGATCGACAATTTGCGGAACAACATCATGGGGCCACAACAGCAACTGAATCTACTGAATCTGCTTTTGGGAATATCACAGCACTTGATCGGCAACCCGCTCGAGATTCTTTTGATGGCTACGTACTCGAGCCAGATCTCTACACACCACTTACATCCCCCGGCTTCCCCTCGGCGGTGGCTGAAGCCTACAAAGAGGACCGGACCCTGACCAGCAAGCCTGCTAACCAGGACGATGCTATTCTGGAGGATCGCATCCAGCGTGGAGGCAAAGCCCTACAGAGTTTATTTGACAGGGAAGCAGACCCATATAAATATAACCCTGTCAGAGATGAGGCCGGAGCCCAAGGACAGAGCCACCACGAAGCTCCCAACCGTCCAGCTGTGGGCCGCGTGAAATCTGACCTGCCACTTCGCGAAACAACTCAGTCGTCCTCCTTGAGCCGTAAAGAGCTCGAGGTGATCGATACCAACAGAGCTCGAGGTGGCATTCCCAACATCGACCTGGCCAATGTCAATACCATCAAAGCCAATCGTATGAATCGGACCACAGGAGACGCAGGCTCTAACGACGAGGATGAAAATGACAACTATGGTGGCTTCAAGGAACCCAAGCGTGCTACCATGGCTTGGACTTTCGGCACTGCTGAGACCGCCAGGGACATTGAAGAGAAGGCCAAGCGAGCCACGAAGGACTGGACCTTCCCAGGAAGCTTGGACACGGATGATTCAGACACGGACAATGCCCCTATCTTTCGTGAGCCCAAGCGTGACACACGAGCGTTTGTCTTCCCTCAGATGCAGCCTGCCGACGATGTCCAACCAGAGTTTCCCAGTAGGCCGGCGCTCCTCCATGCCACTACGGCTCCCGTTGGGGAGCCCCTTCACTCCGACTCTGGCGTCATTGATCTGGACGCCCTGATGATGACCAGCACAGCAGGACCACAAGAGTGCGACCTTATGCGTGCGGCTTTCAATGAAGATGAGCCTACTCTGACTGCCCATGAGACGCCAGTTGAGAATGAACCAACGATCACCGCGTCCGATTTCGCTTTTTCGAACGACCAGGGCAAGGAAGCCCCTTATTCTGCCTCGTCTACCGACGACGAAGGCGAGAACACCCCGTTCAGCAATCCACTTGCGTGGAACTCGCTGACCGACGAGGAGCTCAAAGCCGGAATCGACGAGGAACTGACTGCCCAGGGTATACTAGACCCCATGATCCGCGGTATCAGACGTCGCGAACTGCTCAAGCAACGCAAAGAAGCCCAATCATGGCTCAACCAGGATCTAGAACAAGTCAGCATCAACGAGTGGAAAGCTCAGGGATCCCAGACTCTCCCGCTCGCGGACTTGGAAGACTTCCCGGGCAAGTAAGTCATCCGCCCTCCTTCTGAAGCGCAGCAGACAAGTAACCTCCCACAGAGACCACGCCCTCTGGGCCAAATACGACCCGCAGATCAACCCCGCCCCAGGCTGGCCAAAAGACTACAAGTTCGGGCAGAAGAACCCAGCCCCCCCTCTGTCCGATATCCTCCGCAACAACAACACCGCCTCCGACGCCCAGACCTCCGCCGCCCAAAACCCCAGCCCCGGCACTCGCCTCCCCACAGCCCGCGACATTGACGCCGAGCTCCGTGCTCTCGGCTACCCCGACCCCATCCCGCCAAGCGCAGCCGCCATGGCCCAGGACGCACCCGAGGAGATGCTGGAAGCGGAGTTGACGCGGCTGCTGAAGGACTGGACGCGGAGTTTGGAAGTCGGGAGGGGTGTCATCCGTCGCGTCCGTGAGAAACTGGAGGCGGAGGAAGGGAGTGCAGGTGAGGGCGAGGGGAGGAACGGGAGCGGGCTTCGTTATGAGGAGGGCAGCGATGCCGGTGGAGAGAGTGAGTAGGATTGTGGATGGGAGATTTGCTGAGATTTTTGTCAGCGGGCCATACTCGGTCATAATTCAATCGAATTTATGAAAGGACTTCGTCTGGGTCCTTTTTTGCAAGGTTGGTGTTTCAAAGCTGGGTTTGATGTGCTCCTTAATGATGCTAATACTTCGTTTTTGGTAATAGCGATGCGTATTTTCCTCCTTGTTGAAGTCCATTTGTCCTCGTGTCCCTACCTATCCCACGAGAAAAGCATCGGCCGCTTTACCATGGACTGAACAACGAGTCTCCGAGACCGACCTATCGCTGAAAAAGTAAAGCGTCATAGCATTTGCCCTGTTTCAATCGAAACACCTTATAGTAGGGTCCTAAGAAGGCGTCGACCAAACTTATTGAAGACGTCCTTCACCAGAAAAGGAACGACTGTAGCGTTGGAGTTATTTGATACCACGTAAAAACCCTCTTCCTCTTTTTTCACTCTCTAGCAAGGAGACAGACATGGAGATAGTCGAAAGTTCGAGCTCCAATTGATTTTGAGGTGGCTCGATGACATATATACAGCTGACTGTCTGAACGCCTTGCCCAATGTTTCCATTCCCACAAGCTTCCCGTACTCTCATCTATCTACCTCTCCAAACACTATCGCACCAGCATCGTCAGCTGCAGTCCCAAAATCAAGGAGGGGTGAAGTTTCGAAAGGATATGCTCACCGAGATCCATCGTCCCAATGATCGCCACCGCATCCGCCAACAAATGGCCCCTCGAGATCTGATCGAAACTGCCGAGATGCGCAAACCCCGGCGCCCGGATCTTGCACCTGTACGGCCGCTCACTGCCGTCGCTAACCACATACACGCCCATCTCCCCCTTGGGCGCCTCGATGGCCGAATACGTCTCCCCGGGCGGGACGGTGTAGCCCTTTGTGAACAGCAAAAAATGGTGGATCAGCGCCTCCATATTCTCCTTCATCGCCGCGCGGGGCGGGGGCGAGACCTTATAGTCCTCGACGCGCACAGGGCCTGGCGGCATCTTATTCAGGCACTGATGGATGATGCGCAGGCTCTGGCGGAACTCCTCCATCCGGCACAGGTAGCGATCATAGCAGTCGCCGTTGACGCCGACGGGGACATCGAACTCCACCTCGCCGTAGGCGTCGTACGGGGCGCTCTTGCGTATGTCCCAGGGCACGCCGGAGCCGCGCAGCATGACGCCCGAGAAGCCGTAGTTGAGCGCGTCGGCGGCGGAGACGACGCCGATGCCCTTGGTGCGCCCGATCCAGATCCGGTTGTCGGTGAGGAGCTCCTCGGTCTCGTCGATGCGGTCGCCGAATTGGGTGGCCCATTGGTAGATGTCGTCGAGGAGGCCGAGGGGGATGTCGGAGTGCACGCCGCCGGGGCGGACGTAGGCGGCGTGGAGGCGGGCGCCGGAGACGCGCTCGTAGAATTCCTTGGGAGGTGTTAGTCTGCTGTTTTATGGAAAAAAAGCAAGTGGAGGAGTGAGGAGTGGGGATGGGATTTTCAAGGGAATAGAGACCATAAGTTTCTCTCTCTCCTCAAAGCCCCATAGGAAGGGTGTCAAAGCTCCAACATCCATAGCATGGCTGAGCACACTCATCAAGTGATTCAAGACCCGCGTGATCTCTCCAAACAACGTCCGTATCCACTTCGCCCTCGTCGGGATCTCGATGTTCAGCAGCTTTTCCACCGCCAGCGAGTAACACTGCTCGTTCGTCATCATGCTCACGTAGTCAAGTCGATCAAAGTATGGCAGCGCTTGCAGGTACGTCTTGTACTCTATCAGCTTCTCCGTTCCCCGGTGCAGCAGCCCGACATGCGGGTCCGCGCGCACAATTTCTTCGCCGTTGAGCTCGAGGATGAGGCGTAGGACGCCGTGCGCGGCGGGATGTTGTGGGCCGAAGTTCACGGTGTAATGTCGAATTTTACGGTTCTTGTGGTGGTCCTCTTGGTCGGGGTCGAGACTCATATGTTGGGGCTCGTCGAGATTGACAGGTTGCCCAAATTTGGGGTCGACGGGGATCAATTTCATGCCTTGCATTTCGGCGGGTTGGGCCATACGGGTGGGAGGAGTGGTAGAGAGACATCGTGCTCTTGAGGGGGTGGAGAGGAGTGAGGATGAAGGCCGGGGGCGTGGGGTGGCGGAGGGGGGGGGGAGTCGTTTGCCGCTGCGGAGGGCAACACGGGCGAAGGGTGTTGCCATTGTGACCGATGGCTAAGAGGAAGAGGGAGGTTGGAATTGTGCGAGGTTGTACTCAGACTTGGGATAGACAGGCATTGATTGTTCGCCGCATTTGAGAATGGGGTGACGGCAACGACTTCTCTAGAGCGCTGATTGGTCGGCTCTTCTTCGGCTGCCGCGGCTAAACTTCGAGGTCTCGATATCAAAGTCCGAGGACACTCCCCACAAGGAAAATATGTGAGCCCCCCAATCGTGGCCATCATGGCACCTGAGCCTCTATCGCCTGATCAGGCGTATCGAAGAAAGGTGGGGAATAGTCAAACCGCACAAACGAGACACCGAACGCTGATCCGACGCAGATTGTGGGAGTCAATCCAGAAACCGTCACTAATGTCTCCTCTACCGACTTTCCTGGGCATTACCCTGGCGAAAACCATGTCTGGGATCTGGAACGATTCCGAAGAGTACGCGCATTCTACATCCAATCTGAATTCTCTAATGTTTTATGTAGAATTTCCGAGTAGAATTCCACAAAAACCTTCCTTACGACGCTTCATTCTCTCTCATCAACCTCGACTCCTCAATCGCCAACGCCTTCCGACGCATCCTTATCGCCGAACTCCCCACCATCGCCATCCACACCGTTTTCATCCACAACAACACCACCATAGTCCAGGACGAAGTGCTTGCTCACCGTCTCGGCCTCATCCCCCTGACTGGCAACGCGAAGGGTCTGAATTGGTTGCATTGGAAGGCCAAGCCCGTAGACGATGAGCCCGATCCTGGCCCAACCGATTATAACACCATTGTGTTGAAACTAGAGGCGAAGTGCGAATGGACAGAGAATGCGAAGAAGCTCATGGCCAAAGGTATTACCGACCCAGCGAAATTGTATAAAGGGACCAATGTCTACGCAAAGGACATCAAATTCGGACCTCCTATAGGACGGCAGATGGACTATTTCACAGAAGAGCTCGGGCCGATCAGGGCGGTGAATCCCGATATTCTGATTGCGAAGATGAGGCCCGGTCAGGAGATCAGCCTTGATATGCATTGCATGAAAGGGATAGGCGCAGACCACGCGAAGTGGAGTCCGGTGGCTACGGCCAGCTATCGATTGCTGCCGACGATTGAGATCACGAAGCCGATTGTAGGACAGGATGCGAGGAAATTTGCGAGGTGTTTCCCGAAAGGTGTGATAGGGCTGGAAGAGGTTACCGAGGAAGAAGCGAGTAGGGAAGGAAGTGGATACGAGGGTCAAGAAGGGGAGAAGAAAGCTGTGGTTAAGAATGCGTTCAAGGACACTGTGTCGCGGGAATGCCTGAGGCACAAGGAATTCGAGGGAAAGGTCAAGCTGGGAAGGGTCCGAGACCACTTCATCTTCATGGTCGAGAGCACTGGACAGTTCCAGAGCGACGAGCTCTTCATGGAGAGTGTGAGGGCTTTGAAAGTGAAGTGCGACAAGATGCTAAGGAATCTGCCCAATGTCCACCATTAGTCGAATATGTGGAGGTCTTCTATGCATTTTGCAACGAGCGGCATTGCAAGGCGTTCTCGGCACAAGTGGACGCGCGGTCCGAGCTGGTGGTGCACGAAATCCACGCTTTATGACTCTAGAGAGTCTATGGTGGCCATTGTGGCTGCCCTCATGCCAGCTAAAAACTCCGTCGCCATGCATCATGTTCTCATCAATCATTTTGGTCTGGGCGCTAAATCGAAGCTTACGACTGGAAGATGATCTTGAACTTAAAGTCGATAGTAAAAGCAGGGTCCGATACTGCTATCTGCTCTCCATCCACCACCAGGTCCGAAAGCTTCTTAGATAGGTTGGGCCGTGTCTGCTCTTCGAGCGATGGCGGCGCTTGTGAGTACAGCGAAGTCCTTTCAGTCCGCAGCGTGGGTTTCTTGAGCTGCGCCTCCGTCCTCTCGCCAAAACTTGCAACAAGATCTTGAAGCGTTGACGAGGGGTCGACAAGAAGATCTTTTGGCAAGTTCCCGCATACTGGGCAGTCCGGCATCTGCTCAAATTCCATGTTGAAGGTGTACACGCCCGCGTCTCCAGTGTATTGCATGTAATTTTGTAGAAAGGGGTTGCAGCTCGTGGCGATCTTGAGCGCTTCGTTGCAGCAGCTGGCGGCGATAATGGCATTCGTAGATGCAATTGCGGGTATGATATGCTTGATCACACCTTGCGTCAATTGATAAGTCACTCCAGGAATGCTGAATTCTTCCGCGCGCTTCTTCGCTTTGTTGTAAAGCCAATTGATATGGTTGGGGTCATCGGTGTCGATGATCTCGCCTTTTCGATGTTCTTCCCATGCCATGATCTTCGCCCATTCGATGCAATGTTGGGGCTGCCGTGGTATGGTGGCCAGCGTGCAGAGTGGTACGGCCGGTCGAGGAGGGGACAGATCGAGCTGACATTCGATACAGGAGCTGATCGTGGGTAGTATGACCCTAGCTTGACCTTTAAAACCTGTACGAATGTCAAAAGATATAGAAGTCACAAGATAGCCTGGTCTGACCTTCGGTACCACCGTCTATCAAAGGCTTCAAACTCTGCTGGTTCTCCGGATCTACCATTCCCACCAAAGTCGCATTGATCCATCGTCGTGCTTCGACACTATCGAGACCGCAGACGACGAGTTGAAATTGCATGTAGTAGTCCTCGTCTTTTTCTTGGATCTTGCCATTGTATGGCGTGATTTTAACGCCTTTAACCCGCCTCTCAACGAAGGCAGCAGCTACCTCAGCTTTGGACTTGCCGACATCTGCTTCTCGAAACAAAAACTGGCGGTTGAGGTTCGAGACATCGATCGTGTCTATCACTTTCTAAGTCTTTGCAAAAGATAACAAAGGATGGCAATGCAAACCCATGTCGATGACATGAATGTCCTTGAAACCTGAGAGCGCAAGATTCTTCAAAATCTCACAGCCGAGACCTCCGGCGCCTCTAGATATTGTGAGTATCTAGGCGGGAATGGTTTGAGATGCAACCTACATCACGCTGTACGAGATCAGTTATCGGCTAAGAATAACGAGCGTCTTTCCTCACTAACAGGACCTTCGCCTCTCCCAATCTCGTAAGTGTCTCCGGGCCAAGCTCTGCATCTGGATCGGTAAACGGTCCCTTCCGGGATAATATATTGTTGAGATACGTCCTATACGCATCTCAGCCTATTGAATCCTACAAGGTCGTAATGAAATGCCGCTGCAGTACCATCGTTTATGTGACGGCTCTACACCATTTGAGAGCGTAGAAGTCGTTGTAGTCGCCATTTGGGGTACTTTGGCGAGTGCCGTCAGAACCGTACCTCGCAGTTCAAGATATTGTAGAAGCAGCTTCTCACTTGAAGTACAGAAAGTCACAAAAGCTTGGCGCGAGATCTACCTTACTTCGTAGCCGCGCTGCATTAGCGCCGTAGATCTCCCTTTAGCCTCAATGTCCTGGGAGCGCGCTTTGATTGGGCGTCGATTTGAGTCGTCGATTTTCTTACACATGCAGCGTCTGGAGATTCTTGATTGTAGCGAGCAGGGCAAATGCCACCGCCCAACAAGTCGAGATGCAGGATCTGCTCACTCCGATCACGACCAGGGCAATAAATAGACCTGATTCAGATGCAGACGCCAGCCACATCGGCTCATCGCCAAACGAGAGGAGCATATCAGAAGTCTGCTCGCCAGATGATGCTCTCCAGGCATTGAGATCTCAACCTAGCATCGAGCAGCTCTCTGATGCCATTAATTGGCTTGATCCTCGAAAAGGGAAAGATGGGTCGTTCAATATCAAAGCGCCGAGCCCGAAAGCCTCCCAGATCATCTTTGCCATGATCAATGACGTGATTCCGAGCTACTGGAGTGTTCTGAACGACAAGAAAGTCTCAGCACATGCAAGATTGAGGAAAACCTTAGTCAGATGTCTAAGCAGTATTTCAGGCATTGGTGCCGTTGCAAGCAGGCTCGGTATCCTTCTGAAAGAGCTTTCTGCTCAGAGCCGATCAGATCGATCAGGTAAAATACAGCAGATAGAAGGCTTAGTCCAGCTTCTCGAGCAAACATTCAAGAATGATGATTTCATGCTCAGCTCCTGGAATGACCTGAATCTTCTGGTCCTAGACAAGTCCAAAAGGGCCTTGGCATGGAAGGAGCTTACTTCGCTGCTTGCCGGTGGTAGGATCCTAGCTTTAGTCGCTGAGATAGACCATACTATTGATGAGTTGAGTCCGTCCATCAGAGAAAGCAGTTGGCTTTCGGGTGGAAGCCAATACGCTGCGTGGGTGGGCAGAAATTGTGCCTGTATGGTGGATCGCTTGCGGACAGATGATCAAGACGAGCGAAAAGCAGTCATTCAATTATTCAGTAAGGCCTTGACGCTAGGCTATACAGGTAGATAGCTCTCTCTCCGAGGAATGGCTTTCTCCTAAATTCTACTTAGACAACGTCGTTGAAAGTGCTTTCTCGAGCTTGCTTGCTGGTGAGGACAGTGGGCTGGATAACTATAGAGTGGTAAAGCATCTGACAGCAAATGAGCAAAAGAATGTGCTTTTATCTTTGATACGAATTCTTTCGAGAAAACTCGGTCTCCTTGATGGAGCCTCGTTAGCCCCCTCTGAAGAGATTCCTGAGACGAACCTACTAGCTGGGGCGGCAGCTCTCTTCTTTCGCCTTAGCAATGACAGTGCAGACCTTCGAGGCGTTCTGATTCGGTGGTTGACAGGCACTGCAACATCTGGTGTGAGGCAGCGGATGAGCGTATATCGAGCCGTGATCGCAGCGCTTTCACATGATCAACGTAGGCTCATGTTCTGCTATCAAACATGAATACTGACAGTCGGATAGAGAGCATGAAAGAGGTATTTTCGCGGACCTTGTGCCAATTTGGCGATCCTCTGTATATCAAGCATACGCCTATACTACAGCAAGAAGGTCTGGTTTTCTGTCTTCTATACGATCTATAAGGCTGACAGCCTTCAGTTAACGTACAGGTTTTGCTCGTAATTGCAGGCTATCTGTACCGTCAGGATCCTACTTTCGTTTCCGCCGAGTCTAAAGCAAGTATCTACATCAACGCTATCTCCAACCGTCTTTCCGCTTCCTCGCAACGCGCATCCATTCTCGGCATGCTTGTCGGAACAGCTATCTCCGCGCTGGTCGATGCAGATGGGAAAAGGATGAACTTCAGCGCTGAAGAAGTTGATAGCGCTGATGGCCGGTGGTATCAAAGTCTAACGAGCGTGCAAGACCCCGTTGGCTCAATTAGCGATTTGAGATCCACAGAATCCAAGATTATCGATCATCCCAAGAAGAATCACTGGAAAACCACGAATGTTAAACCGCAAAGGTTGTTCGACAAGCAGAGCTCGTCAAAGATCATTGCTATTGAAGAAATCCACGGAGAGTCGGAGTCAGAAGACGACGAATTGATTGCCTACGAGAAGCCAGACTCGGACGCTTCTGACGAGGATGAGGATGCTACTCTAGTACAGCGTAATAAGCCCACGGCACCAGTGTGAGTACCAATCGGATATTGAACATGGTGACATCTTGTCTGATGCCTATCAAGCTACATACGCGAATTAATTGCAGGTCTACGAGACACAGAGAACTTCGATCGGCACAGACTCGCACTCAGCCATGCATCCAGCCTCATTCGACGGAAGGCCAACTTCGGTTCGGAAGTCTCAGAGCATATCGAGGAATTGGCAACGCTCCTCACCGGGCTCAGCGACAAGTACAACATGGACGACTTCCAGAAGATGCGACTGCATGGCATGATCGCCGTGATCATAGCACAGCCTTTGACAATGGGCCAGTGGTTCTCAAAGACCTTCTTCCATGGCGAATATTCCATGGGCCAGCGAGCGTCAATACTGACAGCTCTAGGTCTAGGGGCTCGCGAGTTGGCAGGTCTAGAAGACGAGGATGCATCTCTCACTGGCGCCGACATAATCGCTAAGAACCCATTCCCTTCGAGATTGCTCCCAGACAAGTTGCACAAACTATACGCGATCGAAGCGAAGCCAGTGGACGCCATCTCAGAGCGCATGAAGAAAATAATGATCAAGCCAATGGCAGTCGAAGCAGCAGATCAACTCAGTGGACCGAACGCCTTGAAAGTGCGCACCTTCAGCTCACGGATGGAAGTGGAGAAAAGGCGACCGAAGCCGATACCCAACGAGCTTGCGAAGATCGTCGCCGATGGCTTCTTCTTCCCGCTCACCGGCCTCTGGCGCATGCAGCTCCAAGCATAGTACGTTTCCTGACCAGAATCCCGCTGTTATATGCATACCCCCCCTGGCTTGCATCTGCTGACCCGCGCCCGCTCCACCCCAGCGGCGACCAAAACACCCATACATCCCCCTTCCTCCTCTCCCACTACCTCAAAACCCTTTCCTTGATCCTCGACGCCGCCGGCACCTCACCCCTCTCCCTCCCACAAATGACGACCGAGTTCTTTGACCTTCTCCTCTCGCTCCGTGCCCGCGCTTCGGATCCCCCCGTTCTAGAAGCGCTGCTATTCTCCCTCCTGACGCTTCTGGATATCAATTCTGGTAATCAAAGAAGGCTGGCTGAAGAGCATGCGAAGGAGCTTTTGGAGACGAGGGAGTGGGTGCAGATGGTGTTTGAGAAGTTCGGAGGGGGGAGTGAGGAGGGGGAGAGGGTGAGGATGTTGGCGGCCGGGGTGTTGATGAGGGCGGGGGAGGTGGTGGAAAGGTATCAGCGGCTTCTATTGGGGAACTTAGTGGACTTTATGTAGCCACGGGCCTCGCAAGCGTCCTGAGTAATGGAGAATGAATCGATATCTGCGTAACGTCACCGAAGGAGATTGGCTATCTGCCATTGGTCATATAACAGCCAGGCTTCTTACCCTCACGTCCCTGGCTTCTCCGCAACAACTGTCTTCACCCCCGGCATCGCCTAATACTTACTCCACTCCTAAAAGCTCTCCGCCTCCCCTTTCCACCTTGCCCCGCAATCCACCTGAGTGATCATGCCCACCGAAGCGGAGAACTAATCTATGCTGCTCAGCTCTCAATCATCCTCGACCGTTACCATTCGTTACCATTCGTCAGGCATTCATCGAGTGCAGTCCCATGTCCCACGAAATATGTTTTCAGTGCCAATAACACCAATTCAAAGCCACTTGAAACCACCATGTCCGGGGTCCAGACTTGAAAATAGATATCCACAAAGGCAGAAGCGGGCGACTTCTAGATTTGACAATCTGTATTCCCTGGTTCAATTTCGAAAACATTACTTCGGTTACGTGCAACAAGATCCATACAGCTCCTGTGATGAGG
>JAABUL010006333.1_pt1 | contig 13717 bp, 2 predicted proteins | sample 5559151 | NCBI WGS metagenome assembly JAABUL01 (sample SAMN10711876, study PRJNA513368) | rock metagenome | isolation source: Antarctica rocks | place: Antarctica: Victoria Land, Pudding Butte sud | reverse complement strand
GCATTATAGTAATGCATTACTAATTTTTAAAAAGAAAATAATTAAATCGCACCTATAGAATCTATAGAGCCTATAGATGCAAATATTGCATTTTATTAATAAATTGCATCTATAAGGTCTATAGGACCTATAGGTGCAAATAATGCATTTTATCAATAAATTGCATCTATAAGGTCTATAGGGCCTATAGGTGCAAATAACGCATTTTATTAATAAATTATTTTTGTTCTAAAATTAGTAATTCTTGGCATAATGACGTTATATTCGGTTTCTTGGCGATTCGATTCGATTCCAAATATTGGAACCGAGAATCGAGTCGGGTCGAGTCGATTCGGTTCCAAAATAATAGGAATCGAATCGGGTTTCGGGTCGATTCCTAGGGCTGAAATTCGACGGGTCGGGTCGGTTCCAATATTTGGAACCGAAACCCGACCCGACGGTTAGTCTAGCTATTAGTTAGAATTTATATTAGTTAGAATCTATCTAGCTAGCATTTGTTTCTAGTTTAATTATTAATTATTATATTATACAATTAGTTGTTTTGCTTATTTTGTATTTATAATAGTTGTTTTTCTTTTTGTATTAATTGATAGCTTTAATATTAGTTTCAAAGACGAGCAGTTTTTATTATCTAAATTATTATATTAGTTGCTAAGTATTATTAGTTACTATTTTTTTTACTTTTGTTCGAATATATTAATACAGATTTTAAGTATTTAAATTCTTGTATTAGATACTTATTTTATTAAAATTGTTAACTAATTTATTATATTAGTTTTAGACAAATATTGACAACAATATTGTCGATACAATTTACTTAATATTTTTTTAGTTATTTAGTATTGTATTTCGAGTTTTTGCTGTAAATTAATATTTACTATTAAAAAAATTCTTTTAAATACTTTTGTAGCAAACTAGACAGTTGTTAAGCTAATAAATATTAAAAATCTTTTTAAATTTGTCTATTAATTTTTTGTTTTTGCAAAAATCAATTATTTTTTTAAATTTTTTTTGTTTTTATTTACTATCGAGCTAGCTACAAAATTATTTTAACAAACTTTGTTTTCTATTTCTGTAGAATTAGAAAAACAACAAAATAATAGAAAAGCTAATTAGTTATTTATCTAATTATCGAAATAAACAATTAATAAAATTTTATTTCGAAGAATTATAAAGAGATTTATTGCAGTAACTAATAGTTAAATATTAAACTTAAACAATTTTTTTATTATTAAGATTTTCGAGTCTAAAGTTTTTTTTTTATAAATATTGTTAAAATATTCGAGTCTAAATTTTGTTTTCTTGTTAGTTTAATATTTTTAGATAAGAAATTTTTTAATTTTTAAAATACAATATAACAATTGCTATTTAAAAAATCTTAAAAAATCAAAAGTAATTAGAATATTCTTAATTAATTATTTAGCAAATCTCGAAGATATTTTTTAACAAATATTATTGCTCTTATTGTTAATATTTATTTAAGTAGCAGCTTTAACTTAATAAAACAATTATTTATTTTTTTATATTTTAATCTATCGACAATAGATAGTTAAACTTAGTTTTTATTTTTTTAAATTATTAAAAATTAGTTTTCGAATCTATTAAATAATAATTCTTAGTATAAGAATATCTTAAGATTTGACAACTATTTAATCGATAAGAATGCAAGTTTAAATTGAAAAAAATTATTTTTGTTTTTGTTTAGAAATTGCAACAATTGTTTTTTTGCTTTTAATAAATAATATTTGATAATTAAAGCAATATTAGATCTATCTATTAGTAAATCTTATTAATAAAATAGACAACTAACAGATAATTAATAGAATCAGAATATTTTTAAATTTTTTTTTTTTTACTATTTGTATTTACTGACAGTTGTTAGAAATAGAAAATCTCTATTTTTTTGTTTATTTTTATAAATAATTTCAGACAATTGATTATTGCAATAGCAATAGCTATTCTCGAGCAACAGTTAGTCTCTATTACTACTTTCGAACAGCAGTTAGTTTTAATTACTATTTTTGCACAATTAGTTTTAATTGCTAATTACAAACAGTTAATTTTTGCTATTATTTTTAAATAGCAAATCGAACAGCAAATTGTTTTTAATTAGACAACTAACTATACAAACAAAAAACAATACAAAAATTAGAATTTTAATTAGTATTTTAATTATTTAGAATATATTTATTAAAATTAATTTTAACAAAAGAATTTTATTTTTATTTTTTAAATAATTAATTAATTTCGAGATATTATATATAATAAAATTAGACAAATTATTTTGAATTTTAATAAATTTTTTTTTTGTTAGAATTGCGTTAGACAACAAATCAATTGTTTTTATAAAAAGAAGTTTTTAATTGTCGACAACAAATAGTTGTCGACTAAGTTTAGAATTACAAATATTAAATTTTTTTACTCAAATACTTTCGAAAACTATAATACAGAATTTATTATTTTTATCTATATGAAAACAATCTATTATAAGATTTTTATCTTTGTAAATTAAATAAACAACTATATTTATATTGTCAACAAAATTGTTGTTTGCAAAAATCTTTTTTTTTTGTTTTTAAAAATCGACAATAATATAGTATTTTAAAAAAATTAAGAATTTTAAATAAAGAGTTTTTTAAACAATATTGTTAATTAATTTTACAGATAATCTTTAAATACAATTTAAAATACAAATTAATAAAATTCTAAATAAACTAATATTAAAGTTTTTTATTGCAAAAAATACTATAGATAACTGCAAAACAATTAACTATTTTTAAAATATTATTCTTTACTCTTAATTTGTCGAATTATTTGATTTGCAAAGTTAACTAATTTAAATCTAACAACAATTTAATTTAAAATTTAAAATAATAATAATAATATTTATAACAACTATTACAATTTAGAACTTTATTAAGAAATTTAAAACAAAACAAAAAAATTTTAAAATTATATTTACTTAACAACAAACAAAATATAGGCTAAAGACTAACAAATATAATAAAAATCTTAAACTTAATTAATTAGTAGATTGTTAATTTTTTGTATTAATACAAATATACGCAATCTATCTCTTATATATATTATACTACAATATTTGTTAGAATTTTGCTAAATATTTATCTTGTTTCTTAGTATAAAACTCTAAATATACTATCGATTAGTATTAATTAATAATATAGTTATTGCGATTTATATTTTTACAACTTATATTGTTGCAATTTAATTCGACAAAAGAACTATTAATATTTAAATATCTAATAATTACTATTTCTAATACTAAGACTTAAATTAACAGTAAAAATAAAAATTCTTTCTTTTTTAAAATAGACAATTAACGCAATAATATTAAAAAAAATTAAAATTGCAATTTCTATTAAATTTAAGAACAGCAATTAATTTATTAACTATATAGCTATTAGCAATATTTGTATTAGTAAGAGAACTATTTATTGTTAAAATATTAGCAAAATTCTTATTAGCTCTATATTACTTTAATATATTATATAATATTTTTTATTCTCAATTTTTATAATAGATAGCAATTAGAGATTTCGATTTATTTTAATACAAAATATATTAACAAAATTTTTTTTATTAAAATTTTAGTCTATTATACTAAAAACAAACAATTAGTTAACAAAAAACAAATTAATTATACAAATTTTTCTATTATTTTAACTAATATTTATTAAGTTAATATATATTATATCGATTTTAAAATTAGTATTATTTTAGATTATTTAATTTATTAAATTTGTTAGTATATTTTTTGTTTAAAAAACAAACTATTTAGATATCTATAAAGTTGTTACAATTTTAACTATTAAATTAAAAAAAATTATATCGAAATTTTTTAGATAGATTTTAGTCTAATAAATCTGAATTAAATTGTTAATAACTTAAATATAATTAAATTTAATACAATAGTTGTTGCTAATATTAAATTAGCTTTTCGATTATATTATTATACAACAATATTTCTAAGATTTATTTAGTATAATATTATATATTCTATTGGTATTAATATAAAATATATAATATCTTTAATTAATTATTAGTTTCTAAACAAGTTTATACTAAAATATTTATTAAAAAAAATTAATACTTTTATTTTAATATATAAAGTTAATATCGAGAAATATTTTATAGATAACTATCTATTTCTAAATATATATATTAAAGAACAAATTAATAGTAAAAGTACAATAACTTATATTTGTCGAGAGATTTATATAATAAATTATTTAAAAATTAAAATATTTCTTAAAATAGATATTATAATTTCAGAGCAAATAATAGTAAATCTAAATAACACAATACTAACAATTAACAGCTGTCGAAAGCTAATAATTAATCTCAAAATTATAGCAAAAAACAATACATAAGTCTGTAGAATTTTAAAAACAAGTTAAAAGACAATTGTTAATATTAATACAATTATTAAATTATCTATTTGCTTGTTACAATTTCTATTAGACAGAAACTATCTATTTGAGTTAAAACTTGTCGATATATATATTTATATTGTCGACTTTAATATATTTTCTTACTATATCTGCAATATCGATTTAGTGCTAATAACTATTAATAAATATATCGATCTCGATCTTCTAATATAGTATAAAAAGCAGAATTGCTATTAAATTGATATTAAGAAATATTTATAAACAACAAAAAGAAAAATACAAATAGATATATCGAAAAATAATTGTTAAATTATTTTGTTAAACAATATTTATATATACAAATTTTCAAATAAAATTAGTTTTCTTCAAATATTAATTATTAAATTTGTCAATTTATAAATTAATAGTAAAAAGACAATTAATCTATTAAAAAATAACTAAATAACAATATTTTTTATAAAAAACTAAAATTCGATAGATACTTTTTATACTGTTTATAAAGTCTATTTATTAGATATCTAAAATAGATAAATAGTCGATAAGAAATTTAACAAACTTTATTAACAAAACAAAATAAAGTAATTAAGAAAACTTATTTTTTTAAATTTTAAGTATTTGTTGTCTAATATATTGTTAATAGATTAAATAAATTTAAGAGAAAATTACAAGTTGTAACAGATATTAAAGAACTTAATAAATTTGTTGTTATAGATAATTATTCTATTTCGATACAAAGTAATGTTATTGTCTATATAAGAGACTGCAATTATATTAATTTAATAAATAGTTTAACTTTTTTCTTTTAGTTTTTAGTAACTATAATAGACAAATATAAATTCTTTTTTATTAGTTATTAAGAAAAAGAAAAACTACAAATAGTTGCTATAGAATTTAAAAACTCTTTAGTATATATACAACAAATAATAGATAAACAACTGCAAAAATTTCGAAAATTTGTATATATTTATATTAACAATATTATAGTTTTTTTTAAAATATTTATTTAGTATCTAAATTATTTTAGTTAATTTTTTTTTAAGTTTATTGAATTTCGAGTGATTTTAAATTTAAAGAAAATTTTCTTAAACTATCTAAATATTATATTGTTAAAACAAAAAATAAATATTTTCGATCTATTTATAACTAAAAAGCAAATAGCTGCTATTAAAACAATTAGATTTTTAAAAAATTTAAAAATTTTCGAAATCTATTTTAATTTTTTCAATTATTAACAAAATAAAATTGCGTAATATATATAGAAAATCGATGCTTTTCAGAACAAAAAAATATAACTACTAAAAAAAACTTCGATTCTAGATAATTAAAAATACAAAATATATATTAAAACAATATTTATTAAAAAAAAATTAATATTAAAAGAATTTTATATTTAACTTTAATATACTTTAATAACTTTTAATTTCTTAATTTATTTTAATAACAATTAATATCTCTATATTAACTTAAATACAACAAAGAAACGCAACTTTAATATTAGACAATTTTAGAAAAACAAATATTTAGTATATTTTGTTTTTGTTAAAAATATTTATTACAATTAAATCTTATTATTAGTTTACTAAGTTAAAAATTGCTGCTTTAATTTAAACAATTAGAAAAACTCAATATTTTATTAAAGTTTTCAGATAATCTACTGTAATCTATACAAATTATTTGACAATAATAGAGATTGTTAAGTAGACTATTCTATTGTTTTTGTTAATCGACAAATTAAATTTAAAATTAATCAAAATTTCTCAGTATTTGTTGCAATTTATTCTAAATATTTGTTATTATTTAAATTAGCTTAATATTGTTTTAGATATTCTATTAAAACTTGTTGTTTTAATAAAAAAAAAAAGTTAAACAACAATTAAAATATACTTAACAATATTAATATTTTCTATAGCAAGACAAAAATAGTTGTCGAAATTAATATTAAAACAAATACTGTAAATAGATTTGTTAAACAAACAATTAAAAAAAAAAAAATTGCTGTACAAAATATAGCAAACAAAACAATTTCTTTTTATATTTATTTTATTAAAATAAATATTAATTTTTAAATATATTTTATTAATATCTACAATTGCTTTATTAAATAGACAAATTTTTTAAAAACTCTGCAAAAAACTTTTATATTTTTTGAAATTTAATTTATATTAAATAACAAACTTATCTATTTTATTAATTATGCGCAAAGAAGTATCTATACTTGTCTAAAAAATTCGAGAAAAAGATTTTTAAATAAATTTATAACAATAATTATTATATAGATTTCTTGAAAATATATAAAATAATTACAACAAACTTCTATTTTTAAAAGCTAACTAAGCAACTAAAACAATATATAGTTTACTGTTGTTAATATAATATATATTAAATTAAACAATATTAATTGTATAATAGTTTTAATTTAATTATTAGTTTTTTAGTACTTTTTTATACAATAAGTTTTAACTTTATTTTAGTACTATTAAATATATAAAATATAAATTCTGCTATATCTGTTATCTGTAAATTCTTAAAAAAAAAATATTATTTTTTTAGAAAAAACTATCTATATTACAAAAAACTAAACAACAATATTAGTCGATAGACTTGCAAACTAAAATATATTAAAAATATTTATTTATAATTAAGATCGAATTTTTTTTTCTAAATTTTAAAAAACAATTTTTAAAAAATTTAAAATTAATTTTCTAATTTTAATTATCTATTATTTGCAAACAGACAATTAGAGCAAACAAATTAATTAAACAATCAAAATTGTATTTTAATATACAATAGCTAACAATTTGAGTCTCGACTAAATTGTTTTTCTTTCTATACTAAGAGCAAAACTTAACAATCTTTTTAATTTATTAATTAAACTTTTGTTTAACAAACTTATTATAAATTTTAAAATATAAAACTTAATTTATTAATTAAACTTTTGTTTAACAAACTTATTATAAATTTTAAAATATAAAACTTAATATTGCTGCTAAAATTAGATAAATAGAGCAAAAATTAATTTAAAAAAAGAACAATAAATATTAGCAAAACTAAAATCTTTATAATTTAAACTAATATAATTTTCAAACTTATTTATAATAAATATTATTAATTTTTATTTTTTAAAATAGAAGACAAGACTTTTTTGCAACTATATAAAAGATACAGTTTATTATTAGTAAAATTATTTAAACTTGTTATTTAGCGCATAAATTTCTTTAAAATATTCGAAAAAAAAATTAATCTAGTCTATCGATTTAAATTATCAAAAAATTAAAAAATTTATTTAATTATTTTTATAACAAACTTAAAGCTTGTATTAGTTAATACTAATTTTTACAATTATTTAATATTAGAATACTCTAAATCGTTCGAAAAATTTAACAAAAATTAATATTTGTATAAAATCGAGATTCTAGTTAATTATCGAATATATAAATATAAACAAAAAAATCTATCTTAGAATTTTTAATTCGATAGAAAAAATATAATTTGAAATTCGATTATTAATACAATAAAAATTTGTTTAATAAAGTTAAAAAACTTGTTTAAATTTACAAAAATAAATACAATATATTTATATTAAATACTATTTGTTGTTTCAATTTAGTAAATAGTTAAGTTATTGTAAAAAAGAAAAATTAAGTTTTTTTACAAACTAATAAATAGAATAGCAATATATTATCTTTTTTACAAAATAGTAAACAAAATAGCAATCTATTATTGTTTTTATATTTTAACAAACAAAATAATAATTATTTACTACAAACTATTAAGCAAAACAATCTTTTTATTAAATATTAACAAAATAGATTTAGCAAAATAAAAACAAATAATTTTGTCTAAATCTTGCAACTATATTTAACTACATCGACGTTTTATTTTGCCACTTAGTTCCGAGCAACTAGTGCAACTTCTACTGTAATACTAGTAGAATACAAGAGCAAAAACTAGCTATCAGAATTTATTTTGTATTTTAAGCTTTTTCTATTTGTTATCTAAATATCTTTGAGTTTAATCGAGCAACTTAATTAGATAATAATATTGTTTGTATTGCAAATTAGATTGTTCAATTAAATTAATATATTTAATCGAAAACTTAATTTAATTTGTTAAAAAATCTACAGTAAATTAATATAACAAATAAGCAAAATAATTATTAAATACTTATATTTTTAAATTTAGATATTAATATTTTAAAGTTTTTAATTTTATTTTGTATTGTATTAATAAATTGTCTAATTTATAATATATATTTATAAACAAAAGTACTTTGGTTTGTATATTTAGAAATTAAGTTAGATATCTTTATTATAACAAATATAACAATAATATTATTTTCTATTTTATATTCTGTATTTTAATATAAATAAGACTTGTTTAACTTTGTTTTTAATATTTGTATTTATAATATTTTTGTTTCTATAAATAAATTCTTATTTATATTGTTTGTTGTTATAAATTTATTTATATAAATTATATTTGTATTAAGTTTAAAATTCTTATATTAGCAATTGTTATCTATTGTTTATAAAATCTTAAATATTTTATTGTTAAAATACAATATTATTGCGTTTAAATTTTTATTTAGTTTAAGTTCTCTTTATAATATATTGTTAATTATTTGTTTTATCAAATTCTATTAATAGATTACAATTATACAATTAATTTAATTTTCTTAATATACTCTTTTTTAATATATTCTATTTAATATAAAGTTTATTTACTTTTCTTTTTTATATTTCTCTTTTAATCTATTTAGATTGTTTAAATAAATTTGTTGCTAATATATAAATATAGTTATTGTCGAAATTAGTTTCTTTAATTTAGTAAACTAACAAATCTAATTAAAAGGTCCAATATATATAGAATTGTAATTGCTTTGTCTAATATTTAAGATTATTTAATTAAAAAGTATTTATTTTTAGTTATCGAATTTTATTAATATTGCAAAATAAGAAATTTGTAATTTTAAAACAATTTTCGATTAAATTTTAATTAAACTTTTTTTTAACTTAATCTGACTATCTATTGCTAGAAAAGCTATTTTTCTCAAGTTATATATATATATTTAACTTATAAATTCCGAAGATTTGTTAATACAAGAATAGAAATTGTTTATTAAATATATATAGATATGCTTGCTATTTTCGATATTAAAGTTGTTAGCTATATTAAATTTTCTAATAAATTTTTTATAATAACTAATAATATAGAATTTAAATATATTAAAATAGACTTTCTTTATCTTTATATCTATTAATTAATATTTAACAAATATCTTCTTTAATATATTAAATTGTTTTTGTGTATATTATATATATAACAAGATTGTCTTATTGTAAAAACAATATATTGCAAGTATTATAAAATTAATTATCGATTTTGTTATATAAATTGCAACTAAGATATAGTAACAAAGCAACAATATTATAATTGTTATTAGTTAATAGAAAATAGTATTTTGCTTAATTCCGATCTATTATTAAACTTTGCTAAAATACTTAAAAGTATATAGATCGAAAATCTTATAAATTAATCTAAAATTCTAATTCAATTTAAATATAGTATTTGTTTCTTTTACTTTTTTGTTTTTGTAAATATATTTATAAGTTGCTCTAATTTAAAAAATAATATTTGCAATAAATCTTTTTAGTTAATCTATTAAACTTATTAAAATATCTTTCTTAAATTAATATAACAAATCTATTATTATTATACTATAAATATTTATTTCTGAAAGCTCTTATACAAAGTTTTTTATATTATAAATATACTTAAGATTCTTCTTATTAACTCTATAATTAACTTAAAACTCGAGTTGCTATAATATATCTTTATATATTTGTAATATCTATATATTTATTAAATTGTTATATTTGTCTAAAAAAATCTTATATATAGCATAATAACAATTTTGCTTAACTTCGATTACAAATATTTGTTTTAAATAATTAATTATTAGTTTTGTTAGTACTGAATAGCAGTATCTATATTAGTTATTTGTACAATAAATTGTTAGTTCTTTTATTAAAAGATTGCACAAAACTAGTATTAAATAATTAGCGCAATAATCTTCTAGCAAATTACTCTTTACTTATATTTTGTTATACAATTTATAGTATTATAATATATCTCTATATTTAAATATTTTGTATTGTTTTTTTTAGTATATATTATTAAAATATAATCTAATAGTATTATATCTAATTAATAGCTTTGTTATATATTTTTGTTTAGATTCTTAATAATTATATATATTAATTATGCGTTCTAATTTTTTTGTTGTCTAGAGAATTGTATTTTATTTGTCGAAATAAAAATTAATATTACAATTGCTTTAACTAAATAAAAATTCTGTTTTTTCTATTAATTGTCGACTGTATAATACTGATTTCAGAATTTATTGTTCTTTGTTATATATTGTTAAATTAATATATACTATAAATAATCTATATAAACTAAATAATTAAATATAAAAGTAATAATTTTATCTATTAGTTAATAGCATATTTTGTATACTTAATTAAAGTAAGTTGTATTTTTTATATTAAATATTAATTTAAATATATTAATTTTTTACTTATTATTAGATATTTCTTACAATATATTATTTAACTTAACAAACTATATATTATTTTTTAAATAAAAGACAAATCTATAAAGTAATTTTAATTACTTATTTTTAAAAAATTAATTAATATTGTCTTTAGTATATTTGCAGTTATAAAATTAGTATATCAAAATATAGTTTGTTTTATTAAAAAAAGATTTATAGCAATTCTCGATCAGATAATAATATTTCTTGTTTTTATTTTAAATATTTAAATAATTAAGTTATTGCTAAATCTTCTTATTGTATTTAATATATATATTCGAAATTTTAAACAATCTTTTATATATTTAAAAATAGTTTAACAACAATTTTTTGATTTTTTTCTTAATTACAATTTTGTAGCTCTTGTTATATAACAAAAATAATATAAACAATAGATTAGACTTAAATTAACAATCTTTATAAAAATTATTAGTAAACTCGACTAATTTTTTGCAATTATAAAGCGTTGCAATTAGATTTATCTTAATCTACTATATTTATTAATTTAGTATCTTTTTAATTAAATAATACAATATATTGTAATTTGCAGAATAGTTATTTTCTAAAAAATTAAACAATAAATATATCGAATTAAGATTATATTTGAAAACTAAATTTAGTTTTAAGAAATTATTATTTAAAGAAATCTAATTAATATAATATCTCGAGTTTTTATCTGTTATATATACAATATTTATTATAATAGTTGTTTTTGCAATCTTTGTTAATAAATTTGTACAAAAGTACTATTTTTAGTAATAATTGTCTTATTGTATCTTTTAATTATATAAGATCTTTTTTAAATATTTATATATATTAATTTTTTTAACTTAAATACAACTTTTATAATATTTTCTTATATAATATATAAAATTGTTTATAAACTTCAGAATCTTTAAATATTTTTAACAATATATTGTACTTATATTAATTTAAATATTAAATACTATACTAAACAATATTACAAAGCAATTAAAATACAGAATAGTATATTTAGTATTAATAGAACAAATACAATTATTTATAATAAACTAGTGCAAAATTTTTGTAAATATTTGCTTAACAATTTTATAAAATTCTGATTAATTTGCTTAGTAGTTAATTTTTTTTATTTTCGAATATTTTTTTAATAAGAATATTCGAATCTCTTTTGTTTTCTTTTTACAATAATATTATTCTATTATCTAAGTTTAAACTATTCTTTCTATACTTTTATAATTATATTATTTCTTAGAAATTGCTTTTGTTTTAATTCTATTATAGTTTTTTTCGACGTAAATTGTCTAGATATTCTTAACTAATTTGTTACAGATTTTAATTTTTATTTTGCTATAAATACTGTTATAAAGTAGATAGATCTATAAAAACTATTATTAATTGTTTATTAAATTCTTAATATTAATTTAGTAAACAGAAATCTTAAAAATATAGTTCTTTTTAAAATTGCGCAATTTAAATAACTTATTATTAAATTAAACAATTTCTAAGCTTAATTCTATACAATATATAAGTATTAAGTAATTTCTTATACTATTTTTAATAAAAAACAAGACTTTTATTAGTTAAATTAAAAGAAAACTATATTATATTGTCGAAAATCTTAAATAAACTTTGATTTTTTAAAAATTTAAAAATTTAAACTAATTAAAAGTATAGATTACTATTAATTTTTATTTAATAAAAATAGTTATATAGTTTATTTAATAACTTTGTAATATTGTTGTTAGTAATAACAGCAATCTTAATTATAAAAATTAATATAAAAATATATTTAAAATTATTAATATTTAAATAAATTTTTTTTTTATATATATCTATTATCTTTTTACTAAAATAAATTATTTAATAAGTTTTTTCTTTTAAATATATTTCTTATTCTAAGTTAATAGTCTTTTTTATCTTAATCTTACGCAAAGCTAAAATATAAAAATACTTATTAACTTTGTTCTTTTTTTTTTGTTTTATATTTGTAAAATTTAGAATTAATAAAATTTGTAGATTAATTAATACAAAAAATAGAAAATCTAATAAATATAATAGTTGTTGTTTCTACTTTCTAATAAAAATAGTTTTAAAAATATATATTTAGTTGCTTTCTATTTACTAAGAATATAAATATCTAAAATACTTATATATACAATTGCAAGAATTTAATACTATAACAAAAAAGTTTTTTTTTTTATTTAATTAATAATAAAAACTACAAGTTTTTGCGCAATATTTAATTTAAAAAGCAATAATATATTTACAAATACAATATTAACTATAATTGCAATAATAGATATAAGAATTATATTATTTAATATAGTCGATAAATAAATTTAAAGATTGTTAAAATTACAAATTGTAAATAGAATAAGTTTGAAATCTTTATTCTTAGAATATTTTTATAATTTGTATTCTTTTAATACTAATTGCTAATAAACTTAGACTTACAATATTTTAAATTTCTACTAAAAGAACAATTTATTAATATATATTGCAACAAAATTATTACAAATAAGAAGTCTAATTGTTGCAATAAATTGCGCAAAATTAATAGTAATAATTATATATTTAATCTAGACAAGCTATGTACAAATGTTTTAAAAACTATTATTAAAATTGAGTTTTTAGACAACTATTTAGACAAAAAGCAATAATATTGCAATTTTGTTAAAAACAACAAATACAAAATTTACAAAAACAACAAAAAGCAGAAAATATAATA
>JAABUL010006327.1_pt1 | contig 13734 bp, 11 predicted proteins | sample 5559151 | NCBI WGS metagenome assembly JAABUL01 (sample SAMN10711876, study PRJNA513368) | rock metagenome | isolation source: Antarctica rocks | place: Antarctica: Victoria Land, Pudding Butte sud | reverse complement strand
CCGCTCGAGGTGCTCGGACAGAAACTGGGCAGCGTCAATACTGTGGTTTGCGGTCATCGCGTGGTGCTCCTTCGTCGACTTTGAGCGGTCTTCTGAAGGATCACGCGGTGGCCGCCTCACATCACGAAGCCACGCTCAACAACGCGGCCTCGTCGTACACCACGTCCGTGGACTCAACTCGCGGAGCGGATCACCGGGGAGATGCCCACCGCCGATGACCAGCTGGCGGTGATGCAGGGCGCGGGCGCGCAGCGTCTCTGCCACTTCCTCACCGACGTCCGCGACGGCAAGCGCGGCTGGATGGAGTTCGCGCTTGATCCGGGCGTCCTCGCCGCCCGGCTGCGCGAACTCCCGCCGCGGCAAGTCCCACCCCGTAGTCGCTCGGACGACGAGTCTGACGAGGTCGATCCGACGTGGCTCCAATTCGTTTTCATGGACACTCCCTTGTGATATCCAACGAGCGATGCCCCGATCATTCGGTGGAGAAGCCCGTGCGCTTGGCTCCGCGCAACCATCACTCGTGGACGACGAGTTGCTCCTCGGTCGCTGCAACAGGACGACGATGTTCTTCGGCGTCCCGGTTCCTTGGAAGTAGGACACCGAGAGCGTCGTCACGAGCGAGGTGGAAAGGCCCAGGTCGCCGCGTCCCGGTAGTTGTCTCGTTATTCCGTGTCATAACCCCCGTACGATCAGAACCTGCGGTACGGTGCCGGGTATGGCGACCCTTGGTTACGCGCGTGTTTCGAGTGTGAAGCAGTCACTCGAGCGGCAGATCCACGCCCTGACTGCGGAGGGCATTCCTCCTGAGCGCATCTATGTCGACAAGAAATCCGGGGTGACCACCGACCGGCCGGGGCTGCGCAAGCTCCTGGACTACGCCCGCGAGGGCGACGTCATCGTTTTTCACACCCTTGATCGGCTCGGCCGCACCGTGCGGGACACCCTCAACCTGATCCACGACCTCACCGACCGGGGGATCGGGGTCCGCAACCTCGCGGACCCGATCAACATCGACACCACCGACCCCGAGGACAGCATGGGACAGCTCGCGGTGCTGCTGCTGGCGATGTTCGCGCAGATGGAGCGCACCTACACCGCCGAGCGTGCCGCGCACGCCCGCGCGGTGGCCACCGCCCAGGGCCGGCGGGTTGGCCGCCCGGTTCTGGTCAACGCCAAGCAGATCAACTACGCCGCGCACCTCCGCAAGGAAGGGCACACGATGGGCGAGATCGTCGCCGAGACCGGCATCCCACGATCCAGCCTGTACCGGCACCTACCGCCTCGTCCGGTTGAGTCGGCCACCGCAGGGGAGCCGTCGCCGCCCATCACTCCGGGCGGCACCTGATGCCCGGACGACGGGCCTCAGGGCCCTGCCACAGCAGATCGGGGATGATGAGTCCCGCGGGCACGCGGGGGACGCGCAGGCGTGACCGTGTCGAGCGGGGAGACGTTGCCCTGTCGGGTGTCGATGATGCGTCCGTGGGAGAGCTGTGGCACGACCCACCAAGCGCGACGAGGACCAGCCCGACTTGTTCAGCCTCTTGGAGGAAGGATCGGCCGATGAACGAGGCGATGCAGCAGATCGTGGAGCGGGTGTGGACCGAGCACATCGGGATACCCCAGGAGTGGAGCGCTCGGGAGGCGGCGGAGTTCTTCGAGACGGAAGCGAACCGGTTGTCGGAGATGGTCGGTCAGGTGCAGATCGAGACCCAGCACGCGGTGATCCGGGTGTGGCGGGACGCGCACCAGGGGGCGGATCCGGACTACCTGACGCAGGTGGGGTTGATCAACACCGCGAGGGCGCAGGCGGAGGAGATCGTGTTGAGCCAGGAGCTCTACGAGCAGGTCCCGGAGGGGGACCTCTCGGAGCAGGAGGAAGCGGACCAGCAGGAGTGGGAGGCCCAGGTCGCGGAGGAGGAGACCTATTTTCAGCTGCCCCAGGGTCAGGACCCGACGTCGGTGCAGCGACGGACCAACCCGGATCGGTGGCGGACCGTGTACCGGTCGGAACCGACGGAGGAGACCGAGGCGGCCGTGAGGACGGTGTGGCCGGAGAGCGACGTCGCTTTCCGGTACTGGATGGACTTGCTGTGGCAGAGCCGGGTCGAGGACGGCGCCCCGGTCCCGGCGACACCGGTACCGCCGGGCGCACAGCTGCGGGTGCGGCGGGCGAGCCTGCATACCCAGCACGAGATGGAGGACCTGGTGGCAGCGGAGCTGCGCCGACGGGGGCTGGCCGCCCGGTAGGTCGCCGCGGCCGCCGCGCCGAGGTGGGGCAACCGTCGTTGTTCGACGAGCCTTTCGACGTCCCGACCGACCCGCGTGTCATCGACCCGGGCGGTACGCCGATCCCCGGTCGGGTGAAGGCGTCGTGGGACGCGCGGCGCGCCGCTCTGGCGGCCGCTGACCGCGAGGAACAGAACGAGCGGGGGCCGGCGCAGGCCGCGGAGCTTTCCCCACCGGTGGTGGCCACCGACTTCCGGCCGGGCACGACCATCCGGGTGCCCTCGGGGGCGAAGTCGCGGGCGCGGGCCAACCTGGAGGCGATTGGCCTGGTCCGCCAGCTGGACGCGGAGGAACGGGCGGCCACCCCGGGTGAGCAGGACACGTTGGCGGCCTGGTCGGGGTGGGGTGCGGTCCCGCAAATCTTCGACGGCCGGGAGGACTGGGCGGCGGAGCACACGGCCCTGCGCGGGTTGCTGAGCCCGCAGGAGTACCGCCGCGCCGAGTCCAACACCCTCAACGCCCACTACACCGACCCGGAAATCGCCGCCGCCCTGTGGGAGGGCCTGCGCACCGCGGGCTTCACGGGGGGCCGGGTGCTGGAGCCGGGCTGCGGGTCGGGCACGTTCCTCGGCCTGGCCCCACCGGAGGCGAGCATGGTCGGGGTCGAGCTGGACCCGGTCACCGCGAAAATCAGTGCCTATCTGTATCCGAGCGCGCAGGTCCGCAACGAGGGCTTCGAGACAACCCGCGTGCCGGAGAACAGCTTCACCGCCACCATCGGCAACGTCCCCTTCGGCAGTTACGCGGTGCACGACCCGGCGCACAACCCGGCCCGGCACTCCATCCACAACCACTTCATCCTCAAGTCCCTCGCGTTGACCGCCCCCGGTGGGTATGTGGCCACGATCAGCTCGCACTTCACGATGGACGCCACCTCGGAGAGGGCGCGCCGCGACATCGCCGCGACCGCGGACTTGGTGGGCGCGGTGAGGTTGCCGACGAAAGCCTTCGACCGGGTCGCCGGCACGGACGCGGTCACCGACATTCTCCTGCTGCGCAAACGTGAGGAAGGCCGAGCCCCCGCCGAGGGGCAGGACTGGATCCGCACCCGTCCGGTGGCGGCGACCGACAAGGACGGCGCGTACACCGAAACCGACATCAACGCCTACTTCGCGGCGCACCCGGAGAACGTGCTCGGGGCGCTGCACGTCGGGCACGGCATGTACAACGCAGAAACCTTGGAGGTCCGCCGCGCCGGGGACGCCCCGCTGGCGGAAGCGGTCGGCGAGCGGCTTGGCGCTATCACCGTTGAGGCGGCCCGAGCCGGCCTGGGCTTGAGCGCGACCGCACAATCGACCACCGAGCAGGTCGCGGTGTTCGACCCGGGGCTGCTGCGCCCGGTCGAGGGCCAGGCGAGCACCGCGCTGGCCACCCTGCGCTATGACCAGGACAGCAACACCCTGCAACGCTTCGACGGCGGTGACTGGGTGGCCCACCCCGCCCAGGCGGGCAAGGTCACCGAAACGGCGCAGCTACTGCACCTGCGGGATCTGGCCGGGGGGTTGATCCGGGCCCAGCTGGACGGGCTGGACGCCGCCGACCGTGATCAGCTGCGCGGGGAGCTCAACCGGACCTATGACGCCTACGTGGCTCGGCACGGGCCGATCAACCGGTTCACCTGGACAAAACCAGCTGACATCACCGCGGCCAAGCACGACGAACGGTTCGGCAAGGCCGAAACGAAGTGGCGGAAGCAGAACGCCGAGGACGGCGTCCCCTACAGCGGGTCAGTTCCCGCCGAGGTTGAGGAGAAGTGGGACGAGAAGGCGTGGGCGCCGACCACCCCAAGCAAACGGTCACCGCACCTGGACGGGGGCATCCGCAACGACCCCACCTTCGCCACGGTCGCCGCGCTGGAGGTGTTCGACGAGGACACCCAGACCGCGAGGAAGGCCCCGCTGTTTTCCATTGATGTGGTCGGCCCGCGCCCGGCGCGCACCCAGGCGGACACCGTCGAGGCGGCACTGGCCATCAGTCTCGATGAGACCCACACCGTGGACGTGGAGCGCATCGCGGCCCTGCTGGGCACCGACACCGCGGCGGCGCGGGAAGCCCTGACCGGCCGGGTCTACCCCGACCCCGACGAGCCGGACGTGCTGATCCCGGCCGCGGAGTACTGCTCGGGCAATGTGCGCACCAAACTCGCCGCCGCGCAGGCCGCGGCAGAGGAGGACCCTGCGTTCGGGCCGAACGTTGCGGCGCTCAGCGAGGTGATGCCGCGCACGATCGAGGCGGCCGAGATCGCCCAGCGCCCCGGGGTGCCGTGGGTTCCGGTGAGCGACTACCGGGCCTTCGTCACCGAGGTCCTCGGCGCCCGCGACGTCGAGGTCGATCACACGTTGGGGCACTGGAGCATCGAGGTCCCCAAGTACCAGCGCGGCACCCCGCTGATGACCGACACCTACGGCACCGGGCACAAGGACGCCGTGGAGCTGCTGGAGTCGTTGTGCAACGCCACCAACATTCAGGTCAACCGGTCGAAGGAGGAGGTCGAGCGCACCGGGGGCGGTGCGTTGGACACGGACGCCACCTTCGCCGCGCAAGCCCAGGCCCGCAAACTCGGGGAGAAGTGGACGGAGTGGTTGTGGTCGGACCCGAGACGTAGCGAGCGGCTGGTCGGTGTCTACAACGCGCGGTTCAACTCCCTGCGCGCCCGCACCTATGACGGCTCGCAGATGGAGCTGGCCGGGTTGGGGGAGCACTTCACACCGCACCCCTACCAGCGCAATGCTGCGGCCCGGATGGTCGCCGAGCCGACGGTGCTGCTCGATCACGTCGTCGGGGCCGGGAAGACCGGCAGCATGCTGATGGGGGCGATGGAACAGAAACGTCTGGGGTTGGTGTCCCAGCCCTGGATGGTGGTGCCCAACCACATCATCGACCAGGTCGGACGGGAGGCCAAGCAGTGGTATCCGGGGGCGAACGTCCTGGTCGGCACCACCGGTGCCGACGCCACCGACCGGCGCCGGCTGGTGGCGCAGACCGCCACCAGCGAGTGGGACCTGGTGATCATCCCGGAGAGTGTGTTCACCGCGATCAAGGTGTCCCCGCAACGGCAAGCCGCGCACCTGGACGCCGTCGTCGACGCGATGCGCGACGCGCGTGGCGACGCGCGTGGTTCGGGCAATGAGACGTCGTTCAAGCGGCTCCAGCAGGCCATCGAAAAGATGGAGGAACGGATCGAGCGGTTGACCGATCAGGACCGCAAGGACACGGGGTTGACCTTCGAGGAGTCCGGGTGTGACTACCTGATTGTCGACGAGGCGCACATGTTCAAAAACAAGATGCGCCCGTCGGGTGTGGCGGAGCTGGCGTGCAGTCCGGGTTCGCAGAAGGCCGAGGGGTTGGCGATGAAGCTGGAGGTGCTGCGCGAGCGGCGCCGGGACCGCGACCTCGCCGAGGGCCGGGTGCCAGGCCCGGAGCGGGTGGCCACGTTCGCCACGGGTACCCCGGTGGCGAACTCGCTGGGGGAGATGTGGGTGATGCAGTCCTACCTTCGGCCGGACCTGTTGGAGGACGCCGGGGTGGCGGGGATCGACGCGTGGGGGGCTGTGTTCACCGGCACCACCTCCAGCGTGGAGATGAACGCCACGGGCAGCAAGCTGCGCCCGGTGACTCGGATCGGGGAGTTCGTCAACGTGCCCGAGCTGGTGGCGGCGGCGTCGGTCTACACCGACGCGGTCACCCGAGACGAGGTGGCGCAGGTGGGTCGTATCCCGGAGTTGGAGACCGGCACACGGCAGGTGATCAGCAAGCACGCCTCCCAAGAGGTGCGGGACTTCATCACCGACCTGGCCTGGCGTGGGTCGAACTTCGACCCGAAGCGCCCCGACATCGACAACTCGCTGAAGCTGTCCAACGATGGTCGCAACGTGTCGATGGACGAGCGCATGGCCAACCTTGGCGAACCGCTGGACGGGGGTCGGGTGGACCTGGTGGCCACCCAGGTGGCGCGGGTGTGGGAGCAGAACCGTGACACCGTCTACCACGATGACGCCGGGCGGGCCGAGCAGTTGCCGGGTGGGATGCAGATCGTGTTCTGTGACCGCTCGACCCCGCACCAGAAGAACGGGGGATGGTCGTTGTATGAGGGGTTGCGCGACGAGCTGGTGATGCGGGGGATGGACCCCGCGACGATCCGGTTCATCCACGACTACCCCAAACCCACCGACAAAGCGCAGCTGTTCCGGGACTGCCGGGCCGGCAAGGTGGCGGTGTTGATGGGGTCGACAGAGAAGATGGGCACCGGCACCAACATTCAGGACCGGGCGGTGGCGCTGCATCACATGGACGTGCCGTGGCGCCCAGCCGACCTCGAACAACGCGAGGGCCGCATCCTGCGTCAAGGCAACAAGAACCCCAGCGTGGGAATCTTCAACTACGTCACCGAGGGCACCTTCGACACCATCATGTGGCAGACGGTGGAACGCAAAGCGCGGTTCATCGCGCAGTTGAAGACCGGCAACACCGAAGCGCGCACCGCGGCGGACGTGGGTGGCGACGACTTGGGCAACGCCGCGGCGGCGACGAAAGCGATCGCCACCGGCGACCCCTGCTACGTCGAGCAGGTGCAGCTCGAGGACGAGGTGAAACGCCTCAGCGCGATGCAACGGGCGCATTCGGACGCGAAGGCCCGCAACGCCACCGACCGGCGGGGGTGGGGTAGGGAGGTCACCGCCACCCAGGAGCAGATGACGGAGCTGGACCGGATGCTGCCCGCCCTTACTGCGAACGAGCAGGCACCGTTCGCCATGACGGTGGGGGAAGCATGGTTCACCGAGCGGGCCGAGGCGGCGCCGGCGTTGCTGCACAGTCTGCGCGAGGCGTACGTGGCCGGAAGGCGCTTCGGCCAAACCAAGGAGTTCCCCATCGCGGAGCTCCGCGGGGTGCAGGTGCGTGCGAGTCGGATGCTGAGCACCGACGAGATGATGGTGTCGCTGAGCGTCCCCGGGCGCACCCGCAGCCTCCAGGCGAAGGACTTCACCGGCAACGACACGGCGCCCCTCGGGTTGGTGCGGCGGGTGGAGAACATGGTCGCCGACACCGCGACCTACCGCGACGAACTGGCCCGGCGTCACGACAATGCGCTGACCCGGATCGGCGAGTTGGAAGCGGTCGCCGATGAACCCTTCGAGCACACCGACGCCCTGCGCGACAAACGCCAACGCTTGGACACCTTGGCCGCGCAGCTGCGCACCGCGTCAGACACCCCGGAAGCCCAAGCAGCCCGCGCCGAGCACGAGCAACGCTTGGAGGAGGCGGGACGCAAACCGGGATGGAGTCTGCTGCTCAACCCCACACCGGCGTTGCTGACAGACATGGGCGTCGACCCAGTCGAGTACAAGGCGCGGATTGCCCGGGGTGCGGGCAACGGTCCGGTCCGCCGGGGTGAGCGTGACCGCTCCGCCGCGGCACGCACCCTGATGCCCTCCCAGTCAGCGCTGCGTGCGGCGCGCAGCGGGCACACCAGCACCGTCACGGCACCGGGTCCGAACGATCCGCCGCCGCACGTGGCCCCGACCCAGCACGGTCACGGCCCGCGCCGCTGAGGCTGCGGGACTACGCCACGGGAGCGGTAACAATGGCGGCCGTCGGTTTACTGCATCACGAGCTGCACGTCGGGCATGGTCGACAGGGACGCCACGGTGTCCGGCCGCTCGATTCCACACCGCAGCGTCGCGGTGGTGGTGTGCAGCCACGCGGTGAGTGACGCGTGCACGTAGGTAGCGTGGTCGCGTTGCCTCCCGCGTCGATCGACTTCGACTATGAGTGTCCCCCCAGTGCGTGGGTGGACCATCACCACTTTGAAGCGACGGCGCAGCTCGGCGTGGCGGCGGGGTCGGTCAACCCACTCGGCTCGCCATCCTTCTTCTGTCAGGGCCATCACCAGGGGGCCCTGGGCGGGGTCACTCATTCGTCGAGGTGGTTGCGTGCTGGCGCTCGGGTGCATCCCCGTCCACCGACGCAGCTGGTGGTGCCGGTGTGGCGGCTTGTTGGCGGGGTTTCGGTGCGCGTTTGCGTGTCGCAGTCTTGGGCACGGTGAGGTCCGCGGCCGCTAACTCCTTGGCGGTCCATCCGCCGTTGAGGGCGGCGCGGTAGTGGTTGCCGATCGTGGTGTCGCTGTCGCTGATCTCGGTCTGCATTGCGGCGAGTTTGTTGGCGAGGGTTTCGCGTTTGCTCACCTCGTCGATGAGCGGTTGCACCGCATCCAGACGTGACTGGAGTGCATCCTTCTGGATCTTCTCGGCGTCCTTGCGGCGTTGCGCGGCGGTGGTCATGGGTCCCTCCCGGTGTGTGGTTGTTGGGTCGATCAGTGCGGTGCATCTTCCCGATCCAACGCCGACTGATGTGGGCTGGTCGAAGTCACGGGTGGGCCGCAGGTCCATCGCGCAGCGACGCGGTAGCGCCCTTGGGTTCGGGCAGCACGCATTGCACAGTGGGCGGTCGGGAAGATCACGACGGTGAGTGTACGGCGGTACGAGAGAAGACGGGAGCAAGATATATAAAAAGGTTCCCTTTTTGTGTGGGCGGGAGCGCGGCGTGCGACAATCGACCCGAGTCGAGGCGGTCACCGGCGACGGTGACCCCACAGAACGAGACGACCCGGCGACGGGTCGAGGCACTGAGAGGGTGAGGGCAGTGGGTGTGGTCAAGGCGTTGAGGGGGCACCGCGAGCACGCGGAGGAACGCCGGTTGAAGCGGGTGACGGGGCGGTTCAACGCGGCGGAGTTCGTGGCGGTGCAGCGGGCGGCGGACCAGGAGGGTTTGACGCCGGGGGCGTGGGTGGCGGCGGTCGCCATGACGGTGGCGTCGCGTCCGGAGTCCTCGACGTCGATGGTGCAGAAGCATCCGGAGCTGGAGGGGATGAGGACGGAGCTGCTGGCGGTGCGGTGGATGGCGACGAACATTTCCGGCAACCTCAACGACGTCGCGAAGCACGCCAACTCCACCGGCGAGTTGAAGCCGGAGGTCGAGGCGTTGATGACTTACATCCGGAAGTTGGCGCGGCGGATGGATCGGGTCATCGAGGACATTCGGGTTCTGATGCGATGATCGACAAGATCAGCCGTGGGTGGTATCCGGCGGGGTTGGTGCGGTACCTGATGGGCCCGGGCACGCACGAGGAGCATGTGGCGCCGCGGGTCATCGCCTCCTGGGATGGTGACCCGGAGATGCACCAACCGGCCCGGACCGGCGAGGGCGACTTCGCCTACGACCCGGTTCAGATGGGGGAGCTGATCGAGGACATGGCCGCGCCGGGCAAGGCCGCCGGCCTACCCGACCGGGCCCCCAAACAAGGAGAGAAGGGGTCGAAGTACGGGTGGGTGTGGCACTGCTCGCTGCGCAACGAGGACACCGACCGGGTGCTGTCCGACGCCGAGTGGAGGTCCGTCGCGGCGGACGTGATGGACCGCACCGGCATCGCCCCCACCGGAGATACGAGTGGGTGCCGGTGGATCGCCGTGCGCCACGACGACAACCACATTCACCTCATGGCCACCCTCGTCCGCCAAGAGAACACCCGGCGGGTGCACCCCAGAAACGACTTTCATGTGGTGCGGTCGGTGTGCCGGGACTGGGAGACCAAACTCGGCATCACGCTGACCGCCGGGGCGGACAAGACCGCCACCCGCGCACCCACGCGGGGGGAGATCGAGAAAGCCACCCGCCGCGGCCCGGGCCCGCAGGGCCCCACCACAGGGGGCGATGGGGGTAGCGCGGTGGCGGTGGCGCCGCCACGGGTGCGGCTGCGCCAAATCGTGTCCCAAGCCGCCGCCACGAAGCGGGGCACCCCGGAGTTCCTCGAAGCGTTGCGCGCCCAGGGCCTGCGGGTGCATGAGAACCACGGCCCGGACGGCAAGCTCCGCGGCTACGCCGTGGGGGTCATCGGGGACACCGACCGCACGGGCAAGCAGGTGCTGTTCGGGGGCCGCACCTTGGCCCCGGACCTGTCGCTGCCCAAGTTGTTGCAGCGCTGGGACAGTGCCCCGATGCCCGAGGTCACCCTGACCCCGACCCGGCTGTCGCGGGCGTCCCAAGAGGACAAAGTCACCGCGCTCCGCACCGGGGGGGCGGCGGTCGCGCAGGCGCGCACGGCGCTGGCCGCCGGCACGGAGTCGGTCGACGGGATCGCGCACGCCACCGCAGACCTGATCACGTCGTTGGCCCGGGCCACCGACGGACTCGACCCCGGGGCGGGTGCGGCGGCCGCCGAGGTCTACGACCGGGCCGCGAGAACACCCGGTGTGGGGCAACCCAACCAGTGGGGCCAGGCCGCGCAAGGGTTGCGGATGGCGTCCTGGCAGATCGGGATCATGGGCATGATGGCGGGCAAAGGCAAAGACCAGAACGCCGCGACCGTCGCCCTGCTCTTGGCGTTGGGGTCGTTGGTCGCGGAGATCGCCGCCAGCCATCAGGATGCCCACCGGATGCATCAAGCCGCGGCCGCCACGAAGACCAGCACCCTGCTGCGTAGCCATCCCATCGTGCTCGCCCCGCCACCGCCGGACCTCGCCGAAGGGATGCGCCGGCACCTGCAACAGCAGGCTCGGCAGGCTCAGCAAGCCCCCCCGACCCGGCGGGCACCCAGCACACCACCACCCATGCAGCAGCCACCCACAGCCGAACCGCCACGGAGAGGACCACGACGATGACCGAAACCGAGCCCCCGCAGCTGCACTTCACGCGGGATCACATCATGGCCATGACGCAGCTGCTGACCATGCTCAGTCAGCGCCTGGCCGAGCAACGCGAACGACGCGGCCGCGCCGCCTACAGCAACGCCGAGCACGCCGCCCGCATCACCGACACCCACGAGCACCCGGTGGTGCGGCCGATGAGCGAGGCCGAACGCCAGGCGTTCACCACCCAAGCCGGTGAACCCCAAGTCCCCCAGCACGGCCTGAACGTGGCCACGGCCCCGGTCGGGCAGGAATGGGGGGTGCGGGCGGTAACCCCGGACCGCGATGTCGCCACGGTGATGTGCCCCAACCTCACCGAAGCCGCCCGCCTCGCCGACTACCTGCGGGCACAGAACAACCCCGGGCTGGTCAACGAGCTCAACGAGCTGAGCGAGCAGATCGGGACCCGCATCGCCGACGAGAGGCCCCCCGTCGCGTCGCAGGCGGAGAGCGCCACCACCGAGCGACCTGCAGAGCAGGACCCCTCCCAGGTCAACCTCACCAAGCACGAAGCGCTCAGCGATTTGGCACCGAACGTGCCTACCTCCCTGACCACCACCACGGAGTGGGAGCGGATCGAGGCGCAGTTCGCCGACCTCACCGCCCGGGGGGTCAGCCCGACCGCCCTGGCCGAAGGAGTCCAGGGGTTGGACTTCAACCGGGCGCGGCGCCCCGACGCCCTGGTGGGGTGGTCGTTGGATCAGACCGCCGCCGCGTGGGACGCCACCCACCGGCGCACCAACACCGGAGGAGACGACAGCACCGCGGTCACCGCGGAATGGGCGAAACAGCTCGACCCCACCAGCGCCGTGGATCGGGCCGCGGCCGCCGAAGCGGTCGGCCGGTACGGGCCCGAGGTCGACGCCACCCTCGCCGGCACGTATCCGGGACTGCTCACCGCCGCCACCGACACCCAGACCGCAGGGAACGCGGGCGAGGGGAGCGCCCTGGCCCAACAGGAACGCGAACGGGCCGAAGCGCTCACCGCCGAAAGCGCCGCCCGCACCCTGCGCGGCGACGACGTGGCCGGAGGGCTCGGTGGGGATGAGGACATCGACCGCGAGGAAGCAGCGGTCACCCAGGACGCCGAGGCCGCCGAGCACCGCAGCCGCCAATCCGACGCGCACGGTCAGGTCGAGCAGGCACGGGATGAGAAAGTCGCCGCCCAGTTCGCCCCGACCCGTGCTGCCACGGCCGCCGCGCCCCGGCGCGGTAGCCCCCGGACCAGTCCCATCGCACCGACTTCGACGCAAACCCGCGCCCGCGGGCGAAGCCGCTAGGCGCTCCTGCAACCCGGGGTGGCATTACGACTGCTGTCACCAGCCCCAACCGGGCCGTCAGGCTACGGCGCCAGGACCGACCCTGCTTGACCGATCGCACCGCACCGCTTGCACCGTCCGTGCGTGGTAGCGCGCCTCAATATGTCCGCTGGCATTGCGGCTCGCGCGTAGCGGGCCTACGGCCGACTCGCCGTGTCACTTGTCGATCGGCATCCGGGACGAAGAGACACCCCCGGATGCGTAACCTGCGTGGGTGGCGCTGAGCGGAAGGCTGGCTCTGAGCGGGACGCTGGGGCGTCCGGGTCGGTGTCTGTGTGACGGTCGCGGGGTGAGCCGGGCCGCGTTGATCCGACCGCGCCGTGACAGCGACGTCGCGGTGCTGGCTGATCTGCTCATCGAGCAGCAGCCGGGCTCTCGCTACCCCTACCGCTTGCCGCTGCCGTTTCCCGTCGAGGACTTGCTGGTCCGCGACCACGAGCAGGCCGCGTGGGTCGCCGAGCTCGACGGCACCGTCGTCGGGCACGTCATGGTCGCCTCGGTGGAGTCCGAGCTGTCGGCCACGGTGTTCTGCGGGCGGACAGGCTGCACCGAGCCTGCTGTGGTGTCCGCGATGTTCGTGGGCGACGGCGTGCGCGGCCGCGGGGTGGCGGTGTCCTGTTGGAGACAGCGGTGGCCTGGGCGCGGGAACGGGGGCGGGTGCCGGTCCTCGACGTGGTCCCGGTGCCCGACACCGCACTGGGTTTCTACTACCACCATGGGTGGGTCGAGATCGGTCGCCGCTGGGTCGACTGGCTACCCACCGATGAGCCTCACGTCCTGTCGCTGGCCCTACCACCGTTCGGGGCCTGCCACTGAAACCCCGACCTCGGTGGCTTATGAGGAGGGCGACCACGGAGGGACTGCGCAAGGGGGCGTCACAACGGCTCCGTCACGGAGCACCTCAATCCTTGGCCGTTTTCCCAGCGAGGGCGAGGACGTAGAGCCAGGGCTCGTGCCGGCCGGCGACGTGGTCGAGGCGGTGCACTCTCCAGCCTGCGGAGGTGAGGGCGTCGCGCAGGGCGGGCTCCCGCCAGTACGTGAAGTGGCGGGGAAGACCGAGCTTGGCGGTGGTCCAGGCGTCTCCGTCGCCCTCCTTGACAGTGAAGGCCAGGACGCCGTCGTCGCCGACCGCGCGTCGGGCGCGGGCGAGCATGTTCCCGAGCTCGGGGCGGTCGAGGTGGAGCAGGACGGCGTCGGCGATGATCCCGTCCCAGGGCCCCCCGAGGTCACCGGTCCGCACGTCGAGGAACCGGGCGTCGTACCCGGCCGCCCGCAACCGCGTGAGGAACGCGGGGGTGGCGTCGCTGCGGGTCACCCGCAGCCCGAGCGCCTCCAGGTGCAGGGCGTCCCACCCGGGACCACTACCCAGCTCAAGCACGTCACCCGCCCCGACCATGGCGGCGAACCTGTCGAGGTAGCGCACCATCTCCGGCCCCGGCGGCGCACTG
>JAABUL010006326.1_pt1 | contig 13735 bp, 17 predicted proteins | sample 5559151 | NCBI WGS metagenome assembly JAABUL01 (sample SAMN10711876, study PRJNA513368) | rock metagenome | isolation source: Antarctica rocks | place: Antarctica: Victoria Land, Pudding Butte sud | reverse complement strand
AAGGATGGTAGTCTAGAGACAAACGACCGATTTGCAAGAGCTAGGGAGAAATCGAGGGTAATCCATATCCCGCCTAGGGGTGTGGTGCTGCTTGATTCGTCGATCTAAAGTTACCTTACACAAGGCAGACCAACATGAAGTAGATCATAATAGAATGCAACAATGATCTTGACAGATAGGAGACGCGTGTATTTCAGACACCATTGGCAAACGATCAATCGAGGAAAATTCTAACTCTTACCCGCTAACGGTGCGGCATGTTCAGCCCACCGATACTGGATGCTCTCCCAGGGCGTTTGATCAATGCTGGCCTTGTCCTCTCCCACCCAGATTCGCAATGAAAACCACCAAGACCGCGCAGTAGCTAGGTCGACCGAGCCAACGTCAGTACTATGTTCTCGATTTCATGAAGGTTGAAGCCTTACGCCGCAGAAGCACCCAAAATCTCGTGACGCCTGGCCTTCGTAAAGAGGGATAGTACTGCAGAGAAGACCAAGGTAGCAACTAGCAAGATGCCAATGCATGTTGCGTTAGACGCGGTATTGTTCACGCCGCTACTGGCCTTGTACAGTGCGTAGATTGGTACCACCAGAAGTACGAGGATAAAGCAGCTGTGAGACATGTCAGATCCCAGAACCGTCAAAGCTTCTCAGAAGAAATAGGAGTATTTAAGGGGTTTCTTCGTGAAAATGAACGTCCAAGTCGGACCAAAGTAGCTAAGGTTTGAGATACGTACGTGATTATGAAATTCACGAAGCGGTTGACTCGCTCTTTGGTATAGTAGAGGTTATTTGGGTTATTAGACTTCCGTCGCGTCTCCTATGCATTCCTTCAGCTGAGTCAAAATAGCAAGCTCTGTAGGGCAGGATTCACCTTGTTGCAAAATATAAACTTTGGAATGCGCAAGCTCGATCAGCACACTGAGTCCAATCAATGGAGTTATGCTTACTTGAATAGCGCGGCAGTGGAACACCTTTAACAGCCGCTCGACGAGTGCATCCAACCATGCACTCTCCCGACCAGGTCGGAGAGTAACCAGATCCTCTTTGTGGTAGACAAATTCTGTGTCGCCTTGTAGCAAGGGCCTTATCGACTGGCCGTCGACCAAAGAACCATTCTCGAGCAACTGGCCGTCGACCAAAGAACCATTCTCGAGGAAACATTGGACACTTTGTTGATCTCGTGCCGCCGGCTTGTTCATCGACACCAGTTGCTGTGCTTGGAGTAGCAGTTCTCCTGTATCAGTCTCAGCGATCAGTGAACGAATGGGTTGAGCCTGAGGTGCCGTTCTCACCGTAAGTATATAATTTTCTTTCCGCCTTTTGCAGTAACGCTCTTCTGGTATTTGCGTCGTTAACGTCGTTGATACTGTCGTCCTTCGATCTGGACTGAAGGCACTTTCGGGCCCTCTGTGAGCCATTCGCATCTCTCTTGTCAATGCTGTCCAGATCCCACTCAATTCTTCGTAGCTCGTCCTGTTTGTCCAGTAGAAGTCTGGAGTATAAGAATCCAAAGCGACGGTATATCATGAAGTTGTCATCGCTATCCATGAATGCCGCGACTCTCGGGTACCCTAACGAGCATTCCTCCACTGTACTCTGTTAGAGAGACACAAAGAGAGTTGGCGGTATTCTGTCATCCTACAGATTCTAATCGAGGGCTCTTTGGTATGGCCTGATGTTGTCCTGGCGCTGAACTTCTGAAGCGCGCTATGGGGTCGAAGCTTCCGCAATCCTTAAATCTTTAAGCATGGAAGGTTGTAGAATCTGTTATGATCGCTGTAGAAGACTCAACGTACCATCATATAGTATGGATTGCAACCTGACAAGTACCTCCTTTGGGTCTGCATTGTGAACCTCGCATCCTTCTGCTTGACTACCCTTTTCGCTACCAAGTACCTCCTTTGGGTCTGCATTGTGAACCTCGCATCCTTCTGCTTGACTACCCTTTTCGCTACCAAGTACCTCCTTTGGGTCTGCATTGCAATCCTCACATCTTTCTGTTTGCCGTCCCTTTTCGAGGTCGAAGTATGAAGATGCAGCTGGAATTACTGGAGATGGATTCATCTTCAATCATTACAGCCTGACTGCTGGTCAATGTATCGTATAGACGAAGAGACAGAGATGCTTATATAGTAGAATTCATACTAAAGCCTCAGTCCAAACAAAGTCTGCGGTCAACTCAGCCTTGAGCTGCATTACAGCCATGCACAAAGGGTAGCCTATCCATGCAAGAGGTAGGTTAGACACGACGTATCCAGAACGGCAAGGGACGGACGATGCGCTGGCTAAGAAAAACAACAGTGGGGTGCTAGGTTCCACCAGGATCAAGACAGTAGATAGTAGGACGCGGTGTGAATTCTACCAAACCATATGAAGGACACCAGTCCGGGGGTGACGGGATGATAGCCCTTAAAGTCGCCTTTTCTACGCCCCGCTAGCCCCGATCATAAAGAAGATGCAGTGCAATATAGTATCATGCGATCAGGCTTCATCGAGTTCCTTCTCTACCACCCAAACATTGTTCTTGTAGACGCGACCCTCGGTATCCTTCAGCTGATATTCCCATCCTCGGGATGCGTCATTGCGCTTATGGGTGATGTACATCATGAAGCGGAAGTTGCCAGTGGAGTCCTGGATCCGCGCTTTTTCGTCGACCTCAAATCTGGAAGGGTGCTATTGGCCGTGGTTTTAGCAAACGCTTCAATGCATTGACAAGCGTGATTCCAAAGGGGACCGTACGGTTGCTGGAATCGTCGACCGTCTCACTAGAGATCGATCGGGTGCGGTCGAGGTCTGTACATCTTTAGTCACTGCACAGCCTTGCCAAGTGTTACACAAGACTGTGCAAGATGGCATCCTACATTTGTTGAATCTGGCATCCTGCGTCACGATGTTCGCTCAACACACCCTAGAGATTGCCTTGTGGGCCGTCAAGTGGTTCGCGGACTTGCACAGACTTTATACTAGTGACTCAGCCTGGGGTAAATGGCAGTATGCGTGCCCAACCGCAGATTGCCAGAGGCTCTGCTCACCGGTTTTGGTGGCGAAGCTGGGGAGTCATCTGACAATTGACAGATGATACGCTCGAACCGCCGAAAGCAGCCGAAATGCTTGCCTATACTTTCATGGAGAATCAACAGCCCCAATCACTGTGTCTGACGATTGGTCGCCTCACCGTGGCCTTATACATGTACCCCCTAATAACAGGGCGCGCTAACAGATCACCGTAGCCGAGCATAGCGAGTGGACGATGGGGGATTGGACATGCCTGCATCAATGCCACCTGCAATTCCATACGGCTGCACAGTGACCTTCTGAAGGTGACGATTGGACCACGCTGACAGTCACGCACAGCCTCCGGGTTCTTATCGCTCCCCTGAAAGTCGCTCCGAGAAAGACAACAATCGTTACATGCGCACGAAGGTTATCACTTAGAACGACTCATCCCAAAATCAGGCCAGCAATCGTTATGAAAGGCATACATCAACAAATGGAAACCCCCAAAATAAACCTTACGTGACGTAATGCGGCGCATGAGATTTCTCTGATTAGTAGGCTCCAAAATCAAGACCACAGGCATTTGGGGCCAGACGAGCAGGGAGAACTGAACCCTGTACGCAGACTTTAACAGTCAGGCGCGAGTGCATAGCAGCCTGCTGTCGGCTGTGCATGTGCCTGGAGGCCACGAGATTATCTACTCGGACGGTGTCGCGGACGTAGAAAGGCTCTCGTCATTTGGCATGAGGAAACTTCGTCGGCGACTGCCAGCCTCGCCAGCCTCTCGAAACCTTTTGATTGCCTCGTATACGATAGGAATGTTGAGTGATAGCGGCGAGTCGGAGTGGATGCCACCCCATATAACGCGGCGGACAAGAAGGTCCTGGGTCTGTACCATGTTGGTGATCCCTTGGGCAAGTCTTGCTACATCATCCCTTTCCGGGTATCTATCGAGCACAAAATTCAAAAGCAGAATTTCACGAGTGTCTGGGTGTGGGGTCTGAGGATCCTGATCATCGTGATTCTCGGTCGAGGTCCCGTCTTCGGCCAAGGGCGCCAAAATGATTCGTTCTATGCGAGCGGCATTGCGTTCGGACAACGTAGGAACTTGTCTCTCAGGGAATCCAGGGCTCTTCTTGATCTTATTGGTCAATTCTGAAGTTGTGAATCTTCTGCCTTCCTCAACAAATTGGAGCAAGGCCCAGATCAGCCCGGAAGTGAATGACCGCGGGCCAGGGGACTTCGTAGTAGATCCAGCAGAAGTAGCAGCGAGGAATTCAAAAGACCGGGTGCCAAAGCCGTTAGACCTACTGGCATCACCAGCATAACAACAGTCGAATATGAGGAAAACGTCAGCCATTGTCTCCTGCAAAGAAGCTTCAGTCAAATGCCATTTGACAGTTTCAACTTCATGCATGGTGGGCACACGTGTTCTATCGAAGGATTTAGCAGCACCACTTAGGAGGGCTGGAGAGCAAACCCCGAAAGCTCGAAATGCCTTGGATCGGCGCCAGGAGCCCCGTGTCCTGCGTAGTAGATAATCAACAGAGTATGCCGATCATCTTCGTCGTAGACGAAATTCGCCAAGTGCCGCTGCATTTGCACCTGAGGCAACTTCGCCTGTGGGCCATTTGTTTTGCATGTCAGGCAAGCCTTGCGAACTTTATAGTGATAAACATCTTGAAAGACTCGCTCAAGCTCAGAAACCTATCTTACATCAGCGCAGAAAACAACGAGCGCGGCCGATGGTGTTCATACCTCATTTTTCGTGTCCAGATCGTCACAGTCAATGTCCCATGATATAAGCAGAACAGCGACCTTTCTATACAAGGATGATTGGATATCGCCTTCTCCAATGTTCTCGCTCCAAGCAATCTGGAGTGCAGAACCCAGCTGTTCGCGCTCATCTTGATAGGGGATACTGGAATCATCTGCGCTGAGGCCACCGGCTAAGGGAATAGGGCGGTGGGGCCGCCGAATCGGTCCCGAAAGTAATCCAGGTCTTTCAAATGTTTCCGCTGGTGTTGAGGTGGCCATGATTGGTAATCTTCTCTGCGAGAACCTGCAACTTTAAGCAAGGCGGGCTCTTCAAGGCGAGTCCGAGTCAAGAGGAAGAGTGAGATGGTCGTAGTCGAACCGATAAGATGGGTCCCCCTCTCTTAAGAAGGCAACATCAGGGCTGTGCTATTGCAGCGCCCGTACTCAGCTGCATGACACGCACTTGATGCACATCATGAGCCGGCATGCTAGTAAGGAGTTGTGCGGTGACCTATTGGACACCCGGACAGCGCATCTTGGATCGGAGTGTTGCCTGCCGTACGAGCCCTCGTCGGGCACTCTGTAAGGCATACACAGGGTCGTCATAGCGTTGCGACGTGCTGCAGGCATTGCCTCACATTTCTTCCAAGGCGAACTGTCCGCGAGTTCGCCCTCAAATTACTTGTTCATGTACCTGGTATAGTCAGCCTAGCCTTGAAATGTTCTGATGAGTATAGGTATAGACCGAATGTCAATTCGAGATATTGAGATTTACCGAGCGGCCACAAAGGTTGGAGCAGTCTCTCAAGAAGACGTCGTGAATTTGGGAGACATCTCATGACGCATGTCGTTCAAACAGTCTCTGAAACTTGGCTTGGATGATTTGCGTACTCCGTACTCCGGGCCGTCCCTAAATTAGGCAGGGAAGCTGATTCTAGGGGAGGATCTAGCCTAGAGAGCAATCCTTTTTACCTGGGGGGTCTGTCCAATCTATACTACATCTCATATGTACAAACTACAGCGGTTCCACATGTATGCAGCATGAGACACGTTGCTGCAGACAGAAACATATTGAAAATGTACGACTCTTGTGTAGCCGGCCCCGGGAAGACTTGGAGGATTGACAGGGCAGCTCGATCGTGATTTGTTTCCCCAATGGCCAATCAAGGAGACCGTCCTCTCGGCGTGGAGACTATGATTCGATTCTACTATCAATGAATACTATGCTATGGAAAATCGGGATTCCTCACGACTCCTTATGGAGTCGACACATTGGCTACTCAAGATACTTGATCAAAACTAGACGTTTGGTCACGATATGCTTTCAAAGACTGTCGGATGAGCTTGTCTCAATTCCGCCAAAGGTTCTTCAAATCACCGCCCATCCTCCCAGGCCGCATTCTGTTCATTTACTAGGTGGTATAAGGCCAGCAGATACCAAAGCTGCTTGAGTCGCTTTTGTTAGAACGTTGAGGTTACCATTGACAGCCTGCACAATAATAACACTTAGCTTCGTATCTATAGATAGGCGTGAAAAAGACATGGTTTGGAAAGTACTGTACAATCCACAATTCCGAATACAGCAGCCTGTCGTGCGAGCAGCCCTGAAACGGAATCACGACGAGGGTCACGGGACCTTGGGTATCGTATGAAACATGATCTTGAGAGGGGGCGACTTACGAGAATATTGAGTGATCTCTTTGCAATCTTATAGCTCCCATCTGCCTCGCTCTTCCTCCAGGTGTCGTCAAACCTCTCATAGAACGTCACGATCCGACCCAGCAGACTACCTGAACCGAAGTAGATGGCTTGTTGGTAGCTGATCGACTGCGCCGCACCATTTCCAATGTCGTATGCAAAGACCGTGGTAGAGATATGCTGCGTCTTGTAGGGCGACAGATTGGAAGCCAGGAAGGCCTCGTATGCTGCGAGGCTGACAATGGGGCCTCCTGGAGCGACTACGGCTACAACGTCGCTAGTAAACGCTCCGGACAGGGCAGTAAAGTTCTTGGTGTCGATAGCGATGCCGTAGAGTTAGAGGCCTTGGGTGATGGCAGCGATTGCATCGGTGTCACCTGTCAGGACAGGGGCGACGTTGGTAAAGATAGGGGATGTGCCTTCAGCATTCGAGGAGCTGTTCTGTGCGGTAGTAATGATGGGAAGGAGACAGGCCGTGAGTAGGCCGAGGATCGATAGTGGTGAGAAATGCATAATGATTGAGTGGAACCTGATAAGACTTACTCTCTTGCTCTTAAGTAAAAGAATTCAGGGAATAGAACTGGAGAGCTCATTTCGTCTTACGGTATATGAAACCGTCTTCACCTTCGATGAACCGATGACGTGCTTTAAGACGAAAGCCTTCATGACGGCATACTGCATGAAATTTCTCATTCTTGTCCATTGAGACTTTCATTACCCTACCACGAGCGTCCAAAAAGGCTTGAGCGCACACATGGTGATGAATAGCACAGACGTACTACTCTGCCTTGCATCATATTCGTTCTTCTGTCTGGAAAAACAGCTGCAGACCTCGCAAAATCCAAAAGGTGGCTTGGAGGATCAGCCCTCCTTTTAGGTAGTGCAGGAAACCATTTGTGCGGCTATAGCGGTTTCCGTGACCGAGTTGAATCGGACTTTCCCGCATATGCATTTCCCAGTCAATTCGTTCAAGATCCGACGGGACATGGAGAGTGTCCTGAATGGTCCAGAGAGCATGCGAAGGGACCCTTCTTCTTTCTACAGCGTTTCCTGCTCATCCATCGTAGGCTCAGAACATGTCGCTCATTGCTCAAGTAGGTGTTGACTTTGGAGCGCAGGGAAGGAGCCAAGTGGTTCTATCGTCCCATTTTTCTTGCACAGGAGCCCGATTCCATCTATAGCTCTTCTTCCACGCCGCTGATCCCTTAATAAACCTGCAGTCCATTCATCCAGCTGTACCTACTTCGCCCGATAACTCGTAACATTGGACAAGGATACCGGCGATTCCAATCGTACGTTTCCATACACTAGCACATACCATGGGAGGCCGTGGAAAATCTCCATCCACCCTGCGCCCTGCTCCTTTTCACATTGTACAACGACTGAATTAGCAACAGTCACAATCTCCTCGATTGATATATGAATTGCTAAAGTCCCACTAGCCTTCTTCAACTGAATATGGCATGGACTCCATCCAAAATTCGTGGTTCCTTTGCTGTACTGCTTAGGAAGACTGGCAGTCTAATGAATTGGGATCAGCATTACTTCTTGAACTTAAGAAATAGAGAAATAAGACATGTCTCGCGAACATTCGCTCATGAGACCTTTTTTTAGGGCTCTTGAGTTGCTCAAGAGAGGGTAGAAGTACCGGAGCATTGAGTAGGGCACCGAAGACCGAGGAGCATATAGAGGGGGTGATGTGGTTGAGTCTGGGTTTCTTGAGGCAGGTGTAGGGCTCGTCGGGCCAAACAGGGATTGGGTGGGGTGCTGGAGGACTTGGGGTAGCGTTGATCTCTTGAGAGGAGTTGGTTATGTTGGAAGCGGAGGCGGGTATGCGAACGCTGTTTTTCTCTGCAGGTACCAGTGCTGTCGCTGTGAAGGTGCAAAGACTTAGAGAGCATAGGAGAAGTAATGGCCACGTCATACTCGGTGGGTTGTGGCAGAATTGAAGGAAGAGATGATTCTTGTGATCCCACAGCCGTTGATCAATAGTCCGTAGATTGTGCCATTTTTAACTATTACGCTTGCACTTGCGGCTGCGCGTTTTGCTGGAGAGAACATGACATTAGCAGCCGACAGCTAATTGTAAGTGGAAGCGGCTCGCGATGCCGTGAGATTCTAGGCGCGTTTGCTCCCAGCCTGTCATTGTAAGCGTCAATCGAATGCTACGAGTACAATTAGCTCATCTGGGCTCTATCTCTGACCACTGAAGCAGCTCGGGCGGCTCTGATCAACGGTCTGGTCGGGTTTCCGCTCGTTAAGGGTACCCACCCTTGGTAGCAACCCAACTCCTGGCTTCCGTGTTGAAGAAGCAGAGGCCCGACGTAAACCCAGGATAATTTGGCCTGCATGAGGCAGATAGAATACGTGACTGGTTGTGTTAGTGATCCAGGGTTGACGATCATCAGAGGTGTGATATGTGCCTACGGTGCGTTGAGTCTCCAGTGCTGAATTAATGCTATCGAATACTTCGCCAGAACCAACTGAGGCAACTCATACAGATGTGGTATAAACAGCTTGAACAAAGCACGAAAATTCCGCAGCTCCCTAGAAAGGGAGCCCTTGACTCCAGTCTCCGAGTTTCTTCCCCATAAGCCCAGGCAAGCTAAAGCCGATGATGAAAAAGCCAAGTATTCGCGTCAACCGGCGGCAGTGTAAGGCCAGTGACACGGTGCCGGGAACTATATGCAAGCACAGGGAGCTCCAGGCGAATTCCAAAAATGAATTTAATCATTGAGTTGTCCCGTAGGACAATTTCAGAGATTAAACTGAAAAGAACAGATACTACACTTGATCTAAACGTGAAAAACATTGTTAGCATGGTCGTCTATAGAACTTGTAGAGACTGGAGTCGACATACCTAAGCCAAAAGGCAAAGAGAGCTAAAAGGGAGAGAGGTAGAAAGAATGAGACAACCAGATACTTGTACTTGAGGACGGGACCCGGGTAGCGCAAGGTGAAAATAGGATCACGCTAGGGCCTTGGAATGTGCGACTAGATTTCCTTAATCACGCTAGAAAGCTCTCCATCGATGACACGAAGCTATACCGTTGACAAGAAGCGATACTCACGTCACATCAAAGGCTGTATCTCCCCATGCTACTCTATATCCGGCATCATAGCCACAGCTATCTTATCATCCGAATCCGTGCTACCTCTGCCTCAGGTTTGCGAGTAACTCAAGCGTAGCCCTTTGACTACTTTCGTCACAGAACGTCCACGATGTCATTCGCAGCTGTCAACGATCCTGTTCCGCCACCGCCTCACAACATCTTGCCCAAAAATGAGGAGAGCGAAGCGAAACCCCAGTACAGATCCTACAAGTCAGTTCGAACAGCCAGCCAGACGATGGGGTACATGATTGACATTGTTGGCAGGAAGAAGTTCCTGAAGCTGAAACGGCGGTTCGAAAGAGCAATGGTCGACAGCACTACATCCTACGAAGACGAGCAAAAACTGTTCAGGACCGCGAAAAGGCTACGCGAATCGAACGAGTACGTATACTGCTACTCTCAGCATGCGAGGCGCTGATATCCAAATCTATAGCCAATTGCTTGATCTCCTCCTCCACAAGAACGACTCTCCCACTATACCTGCTGAGCTGCGTTACGACATCCGCTCTCCTCCACCCGACGAGGATTCAGTCCCAGGCCTCGAGCCCGATTGCTCGCCCCAACACCGACCCTCGGTCAAAGCCGAATTAGACATACCATCTGATACCACGGCCCTCTCATCAGCACCCAAATCCCTAGCTAGCCTGACCACTCACCTCCCCCACACCACCCTCGCAACCGTTTCCTCCGAAAACCTCCTCCCCTCGGACCTCGACTCCGACGAACCAACAGGCTACTACTCCCCCTCCCACGAAGCCTCCCACCTCGCCGCCCTCGACCACTCCCTCGGCATCAATTCGACCCCCGACCTACCCAAACCTATACTCGTAGGTCCCAAGATCGCCGACAAAGAAAAAGAACGCCAGAAGCAGCATGAGCTGAACAATCCGGTTTCGGCGTACAACTGGCTTCGCAAGAACCAGCCGCAGGTCTTCTTGCAGGATCATGAGGGCGCGGAGAAGCCTGCAGTGCAGAGTGGGGTGGCCAAGGAAGTGAAGCCGAAAGCGAGTCCGAAGCCGAAGGGGCCAAGGAGGAGTGCGGTGAAGAAGGAGAAGGAGGAGGTGGAGGTGGTGTACGATGATGACGGCTATGTGATCGGTGGACCTGGATTTGATGATCTGCCTTTGCCGAGTGCGGGGAAGGGGAAGAGGAAGAGGCAGGGTGACGAGGCGTATAGGCCGAAGGGAGGGAGTAGTAGGCCGAGTAAGAGGAAGAAAAGGGCAAGTGGGGAGAAGGATAGGGGCAGCGGAACGCCGGCGACGAATGAGGAGGGAAACTAAGTGGGAAGAGGATACCAAGTGCTGGTTTCCCCTCCCTCTGGATATGAGGCGCCGAACCATGCGATGAGGCGCAAGCTGGGAGACATTGTAAGATACTGTCCAGCTTTCTGTTCTTGATAGGGATCGCTGGGAATTTTTCAGAGTACCAGATGGTACAAAGCAAGTTGAATTGCTCCTTGCGCATTCGTCAAGTCGTAAGGCCACAACTATCTCCATCAACACAAATTCCGCTTCATCACCGCCTCCACCACAGCCTTCCAAGTCCTCTTTCCTGCAATTCTCGCCTTGCTGCTCCATCAACGATCACACCCTCGCCCTCACTAGTCGAGCTCCCGCTACTGATCTGTTTGGCCCTCCGTCCATTCCCTACAAACCTCAATAACAACGTCATGACCACAGCACTCAAGATGGAGGAACACAATATCCCCACCATCACCAGCGTGCTCTTCCGATACTGCTTTCTTCCCGGCTTCGCATCGCTCGGCCAACCCGCGAATAGCGCGTACGTAGTCAAGATACTGCCAAGATTGCCCAGTCCAGATACCAGCGCCGACGCCGCAGCAACGCCTACTTCCCCATGCCGGGGCTGGAAGATCTCGTTCGTCCACGTCATGGTGATGGGAACCGTTGGGCCAAGACCGAAACCTACCAACAGGAGCCCACCGTAGCGGGGCCACGGGTTGGCTACGCTGCCGGCGTAGGTCGTCATCAGCAGTCCTACGATCTGTATGCAGACGGGCACACTGAAGAAGAGCGCACGGTGCTGGTGAAAGCGGTCCGAGAACGGGGTGACCAGTAGGATCGCAATGAGATCCATAATCCAAATTGGCGCCGATAGAAGACTGAGCTGCACCCCGTTCAGCTTCTCGTTTGTGGCGCGGATGATGACCGTAGCGTAGCTCTGCACGCCGATGCCAACACCTACGACCCCGAAGTACATAACTATCAGCGGCCACAAACGCCAGTCTGTAAAGACGGCTAAGAGATCTCTCATATTCCAGCTGCGGCGGTGATAGACTCGCGTCAGATCTTCGTAGTGTATCAGAGCGTCCTCGCCCGTCAAGGCAGGTTTGCTTTGCGGAATCCACTTGTGCCATCCGCTGCGGATTGGTACTTCGCCGGGCGGCAGAGGCCGATCAGGGAGCCACCATAACAGGCTGAAGCCTACGATGATGCCAATAAGGCCGTAGAGAAGGAACATCCATTGGAAGCCAACGAGGCCGCCTAGACCGTCCATTTTCTGGAAGCCTGCCGAGACGAGGCCGACCACCGCGGCGGAAACTTGTGCTGCTGTGAAGTACTGGCCTATACGCTTGCCGGTGCGGGAGGGAGGGTAGAAGAGCGTGAGATAGTAGGCCATGCCGGGCCACATACCAGCTATTACGATACCGAGGAGTAGGCGGAGAAGACTATCGTCTTGTCAGTGGGTCGTGGCTGATATTGTTTTGGTGTATGTTACTAAAGACTCCACGCAGCTCTCATGGCGGCCATACAGCTCCCAATGATCCCGACGCCAATGACAATGCGGCTCATCCACACGCGTGGGCTAAGTCGTGTCATGACGAGATTCGAAGGGAGATCAAATATCACATAGCAGACATAGAACAAGGCCAGCCCAGTGGAGATTTGCTTGGGCTTTAGATGAAGCTCCGAACCTAGATCATGCTTCTGCTTGAGGTTCATCGTTTGGGAGAGACCGACATTGGATCGAATGGCCGAACAGAGGAAGTAGAGGGTCCAGAACGCTGGTATGATGCGGCGGTCGAGCTTGCTAAAGGAGGTTATTCAATGTGAATTGAGATAGAGAAACGTTTCACATGATTCGTACGTGTAGACTCTCTCGATTTTCTCAATATCAACCGTATCCGTCCCAGTCTCTGGGTCAACGGAAAGGCCATTCTTCCGAGCATCCATTGGCGCATGCGATATGTCTTGTTCCACAGTGATATCTTTGTCCATGACGCTAAGTTGGATAGCGAGTAAGGAGCAGATCTACACAAGAAATGAAAAATGAAGAGAGCTGGTAGAGTTCTTCAGCTTGGCGAACGCTTGGAGATAAGATTGGGAGATTGGGAGATTGGGAGACGCGAGAAGAGGAACGGGGAAGATGTCCTCCAATGCGGCCCTGCGGAGAAGTGTATGCACTTCTACCAAAGGAAGCTTTTTAATTGAACCCATGGTTGCAGCATCGGTTGGGAATGGTGTGGGGTCCGGTCGAGAGACTAGATGCTTTAGACGAAAGTGTGAACTAGTGGGGGTGCTTCTGTACGCTGGGGATGCAGAAGCGTAGAACAAAGGTTTGATTCGCTGTGCTGCTGCACCGTGCTGCACCGTGCTGCACCTCCAGATAGCCGCGGCCAACGACCGAGAGAGTGTTCGTAGAGTCCTATGAGCTTCTTCGTGGAAAGGGTGAGGGAGCGACCACTGCTGGCGCTGCCGACGTTGCGCCAAGGCTCGGCTAAATTCAAGATCGAGGTACGGGGTACTTCAGACGTCCTGTCGTTAATTCGCGAACCGATCGTTTGATAATTTATTGTAGCGATTGCGCCCTTCTCTAACATTTAGAGAAACCTCCTCAATTCTGTGGAGCCGCAACTTCCCCTCTCTCCAACCGCTTTTTCTACCATGTTCGCGAGGACGTTCCAAAGGACGGCTCGCCCATTAGCCGCTCCGATCTGTCGGAGAACCGTAGCGACGCTCGAAGGAAGTCCTCATATTGTATGCATGTTTGCTCCGACTTGACCGAATGTTACTGATTCCTTGCAAGTATGCGCATCCAGACGATCGCTCCATCAACAGCCACATCCTCTCTCTCCTCCCAACTTCACCACCGAAGCCCCAATTAGCCATTGGAACTACGAGCAAGCTTCCCCCTACACCCGATTCC
>JAABUL010006325.1_pt1 | contig 13736 bp, 18 predicted proteins | sample 5559151 | NCBI WGS metagenome assembly JAABUL01 (sample SAMN10711876, study PRJNA513368) | rock metagenome | isolation source: Antarctica rocks | place: Antarctica: Victoria Land, Pudding Butte sud | reverse complement strand
ATTGACAGCGCGTATGCATCCCAAGACTCATGGGACGATCAGTGGAGAATTAGAATAGGATTAGCGGAATAGAGATTTATCGTTCTCGCATTGACATATCAGCCAGGGACTAAACTTGTAACCTAAAACTTTACTCTTCATGTTCATATCCTGTTGGCTAGAAACCCATGGGTATTTCCCAAAAGAAGCATTGTGAACGATGAGTTTAGAACTGCAGCCCTGAAAACAGCACCACAGCACCAAACGCCGGCACCAAGCGCCTCCCGCTCCCGCACCACCAAACCCCAACCATCCCCTACCCATCCACGCCATCCTCCCCTACCATGAACACCCCCATCACCTTCACCCGCTCCCAACCCCCCTACCTCATCTCCACCTCCCCCACCCTCCTCTCCCCCCGCTCCATCAACGCCGCCTTCGCCCTCCCCTCCCTCTACTGGTGCAAACCCCTCCCCCTCCCCACCCTTTCCACCCTCCTCTCCAACTCCCTCTGCCTCGGCCTCTACTACCAATCTCCGCCTCACCCATCCCCAACACCCACACCCGCCACCGAGGAAACCCAACCCGAGCAAATCGGCCTCGCGCGACTGATAACCGACCATGTCACCTTTGCGTACCTAACGGACGTGTACGTGCTGCCGGCGCACCAGGGGAAGGGGCTGGGGAAGTGGTTGGTTGGGTGCGTGGGGGAGGTGCTGGAGGGGATGAAGGGGGAGTTGCGGAGGGCGTTGTTGGTTACGAGTAAGGGGGAAGGGGGGGAGGGGTTTTATGAGAGGGAGTTGGGGATGAGGAGGATGGAGGGGGAGGGGGGGTTGGTGGTTATGAGTTTGAGGGGGGAGGGGAGTTGTGTTTGAGGTGGGGGCGGGGGGGGGGATGGTCGGGTTTGCAGGCTGGGTCAAGACAGGTGTGGAAGAGCCATTCGGATGGTAGGAGCCGCTGTTTGAAAGAGCTGTAATGTGACATTTATGATCTGGATCCGAAGGTTATTAATAGCAAGCTAATCAATCTGCTTGCAGCACCCCAAGTTCCAGTGGAAATGGTCCTTGTCTTGCCAGAACCATTTGACTTTTGCGTCCTTCCGAGGCTCATGCTCCTTGTCCAGATTTGGACACATCCCCCTTTGCAAACCGCAAGCAGAAATTGACCATCTGAGTGTCACATCCTTCTCGTTCGTTAGCTTCATAGGTCCTGCATCAAATACAATGCTTGTCTTCCTCAGTCGTTTATGACAGCGGAAATTTGATGGAGTATGGGCGAATCGCTTACAGTCCGTAATCAAACCACAACCTCTTGCGCCAACCGTCACTCTCCTTCCACCAGTCCCTCATATCTAGACAAACCCCTTTCTGATATCCTTCGGGCAGAGCGCGCTCTAACATCCGTTTGGCGTCTGGCTCGTCTAGATCATCCCACAACGTGAGACCTGACTTTGCCCTTGCACGTCCAATCTCTTTGCAGTCCGTCTGGAGCCGCCGCAGTAGCCAATATCTTGGGTGGCCCTTTGGATTGTGACGGCGCAAGTCTTCACGTAGATGTATCATAACAGTGATCAGCACTCTCGGGAAATACGGCAAGGCCTTGAGAAGTGATAACTTCTCGAGAACGTGTATTTTGCCGTCCAAGTTGATATGAAACTCCGAGATTTTCTGGCAGATTGAAGGTGGTAGGCTGTTGATAGACACCCGGTCGTTTGCGGCACTCCAAATCAAGTTTTCAAGTTTCGGCCAATACACGATTTTATTCATGCCGTAGAGGACATCGTATGCCTCATCGTTGACCAGTCTACAGGTCCGGAGAAATGCCGTGCTGGCCTTCGGAAGCTTGTACACACCTGTAGTAGGAAAGCTAGGCGCTTTTCTGTCCATTTGTGATAACTGGATGGTTTGCTTTGTCGGATATAGCTCCTCATAGATCAAGCGACGAATATCGAATGGTAGCGTCATGAACGGAAACGGCTTCAAGTCTGCGGAAATCTGCGACATGTTCGACTTCTCCGAGTTCTTTCTATGAAGCGCAGATCCGAAGGTCTCAGAAGTGAAAAATTCCTGAGGCGTGGAACTATCGCTTGCGAACTGTGAGTATGCAGAACCAATAGCTTGGATTTTCTCACCAAACCTTGATTTCAAGCTATCAACAATTTCTTTGTGAGAGTTATGGGACTCCATAGCCGCTTAGTTGGTAGAGATCAGAGTGCTAGATTAAAGATGGAAGAGGAGGAACTAGGTACTAGAGAAAACGGAGCCGGTGATGAGTGTCTGAGGTTGAGAAAGGAAGACGGCGGAGTATCTGGCAGTGGTATTGTCTGCATTCACACGGTGGATGTTTCATTGGGGCAAATGAATATCACCTATTTTGCCACCTTGTTCACTTCAGCACTGACATATTTGTGTACCCCTCAGAATTCCATCCGCTTGACTGTCATCTACTTACAATTCACCACTCTGAAATACTCCAGGAAATATAATCAAAGGACATTTTGGGGTGGCTTTTGAATAAATGCATGGCAAAACTACCCTGGATACGTTGACGAAAGGAATGACAGCGGAAGGGCCGAGTCTGGAAAGCCAAGTCAAATGGAGAAGATTTCATGTCAATTCACCTGCACGGATGCTGTGTGACAAGATGAGAAGCAAGATAAATACATATGAAGGCGAACAGCTGTACTACTATAAAGAGGCATGAGTTAATCGTCTGGAAGTCTTTACATATTTTAAAATGAGCGGAATTCGCGAGTTCTAAAGCAAAAAGCCGTAGTTCTACGCTAGTGCTTCTGCAAAAAGATTGAGTGGAAATTTAGCTCATCTATTTCTCAAACATGCACCTCTCTAGCTCTTTTTCACCAGCCGAAGCCCTCAATTAGTCGATATTAGAAGCAGGCCCACTCTCCAGGACCTTACCTTCCCTAAGTACCACCCGAAAATTCGCATCCTTGACCGCTTCCAGCCTGTGCGCGATAGTTATGACGGTACTAGATGATAGTTCCTCCCGGAGAACCTGCTGGATGCGGAGGGAGGTTGCGTGATCGATGGAGGCGGTGGCCTGAGGTTTAGGGATTAGCCATTGGGAAGGTTCATAACGGTGAAGGAAGAGATAGGAGAGAAGGGAGTCGAAGCGGCTCAAAGGGGCCAAAAGTGGAGGAGCAGACAGATGACTAAAGAAAAGATGAATGGACTACAAGAATTGAAAAAAGCTACTAGCTCATTGAAATTAACATACCTCATCTAATATAATGATAGCACTCCTCCTCAACACCGCTCTCGCCAGTCCTACAAGTTGTCGTTGTCCCTGGCTTAAATTCTTACCACCAGTATCGATCTGAGTAGACAGCGTCCATTCGTAATCGCCGCAGACGCGAGCGAGGACGGCTTCACAGTCGACGTTAGAGTGTTCTTTAAGGGGATCGAGATTTTGGCGCATGGTGCCGGGGAAGAGGACGGGATCTTGGGGAAGGAATGTTATGCGGTTACGTAGTGCTTGGACATTGACAGCCGAGGTGGCAATGTTGTCAATCAGGATTCGGCCCGATTCAGGAACGACTGTGGCGAGGATAGAAAGAGCAAGAGTGCTTTTACCGGACCCAGTTCGTCCAAGTATAGCAGTAGTAGACCCTCCGGGAATACGCACAGACACGTTCTGTAGGACTGGATCTAGATGCGGCGCATACCGAATGGTGACATTTTCGAAAACAATGTCTCCGGCAGACGAGGGCCACCAGGCTGGCGGGTCAACATTTCCTGGTGGTTCTTGTTCTAAGTGCAGCAGCTCAACCACTCTCTCTACGGAAACAAAGTCCATCTGAAGGTCGCCGTATTTACGGCATAGAACATGTGTAGCAAAAACGACTGCCAACGTGGTCAGACTATTGCGGTAGGAAGGAATGCCCATTTCGACTTACAGCCAGATGACGCAGTGAGAGCGAACGCTGTTAGGCCGGGAGTCAAATTCGTATGAATTGCGAGTAGTGTGAGAACAAGCGTAGAGGAAGCCGACAGAATGTCGAAGCGATACGTAATCCAAGCTTGGAGACTCCTAGACGACATTAGTAATAGTCACAGGGCTTATCTAAGAAGACAACGAAGCTGACGACGAGTGGATAGCCATAACCTTGGTGTTGGGTAGTAAAACTGTAGCAAGGCCACTTACCAGTAAAAATGGTCCATCTTTTGAAATGTGTCTACCACAGTAATGACCCTATCTTGGAATCGATTCTGGGCACAAAAGGCTGGAATGATAGATGTCAGCGGTTAATTGCGTTCTCGTAATGTGCACTTACCTCGGACTGTCGTCAAACCCTCAAGCAAGGCGCCGAAGTTTGACATCAGTGGGCTTAAAGAGACCATCTACATTCGAAGACTTAGCTCTACCCAATTTCACTTGATGCATAGAACGAATCATGTAAATACCTCTAGTCGCCGCAGGCTCTGCGATGAAGGCAGATATTGCAGAAAAACAAACACGAATGCAGCAGTTAGAGCTAAAGAAAATATCAGAAACACAGGGGTGATCGACGCAATGACGACGAGTGAAGACGCCCAATATATTGAGATCCAAGCAACATCATTGAACTGCTGACTGATGTTACCATCAACAGTACCGATATCCGAGGTTAATCGATTCATCAATCGACCAATAGGCGTAACATCGTAGAAGCGAAAAGTGGCATGGCTCACATTGCCCATGATGTCTCTAAACATCTGGCTTGCTGCCGAGAATATGATGACCTGCATAAAGCCTTGTGAAATGATTAGCATGACGGCCTGAGCAGTAGCAAGTAGAAAGAACCCGAGTAGCCATGGTGTGATGTTGACCTCAGGAGACGGTAACCTGTCGAAGAAACCGGAAGAGCTTTCTGCTGGAGATCTATCATAGGCCTCACCCCATTCCTTGAGGAACCAAGTCTCCCCAACGCTGATGACGCGATACACTGCTAAGAGGCAGAGTAAGACGGCCCACCATTTGAGTTTTCCTGCTTTGATGTATTCCCAGTAGACGGAAGCTTTGACACCACCATGCTTTCTATGCTCGTCGTCCATGAACTTATCCGGGACGTCGAGCTCGTCCTGTTTTCCGTTACCCTCTTGGTTCGTACTTTCAATAGACTCGTGCGATTGTATTTTGCTGAAATCCTTTAGAAGCGAAGCATCGGAGTTGAGAATCCGAGCTTGGCCTTCGGAAACCGCGACAGTCTGCTTTGACAAGCCATGGCATAGCTCCGTGCGATGGGTAACGAGGACAACCGTCCGATTCTTGAGCAAGGAACCCCCAAAGCATTTTCGAACAATCGTCTCTGCGGTATGATGATCTAACGCCGACAAAGGATCGTCAAGAAGAAGAATTCGCGCTTGGCTGTACACCGCTCTGGCAAGTGCTACGCGGGCTCTCTGCCCACCGGACAGTCCAATGCCGTTCTCTCCAATATTTGACAGGTCACCATGATTGAAGCTAGCAAGATCTTGACTCAACGCGCAGTCGTTCAACACTTGCTTGTAGCGAGTCTCCTCATATGGACACGAGAAGAGGATGTTCTCTCTTATATTCATGCTCTGCAGCCAAGGAGATTGGGCGCAATACCCAACCATTTCATCTGGTCGTACGACTTCACCGCTTAGCGTGTCAAGTTCACCAAGTAAAGCCTGCAACAGAGCTGTTTTACCTGCAGCGACCTTGCCGCAGATAACTGTTAGTCCAATGGGAAAGCTAAGGTTGATGTTGTGAAGTACGCTGCGAGAGGTGCCCGGCCAAGCAAAAGTAGCATCTTGTAGAATGAATTGGGCTTCTTCTGAGACTTGTGGCATCTTCTTTTCCTTCTTGTCAATTTTGTCAGGTTCACTCATAAAGTCCTCTATGCGGCCGACAGCAATGTAGGCATTCAAAAGCACAGTGATCAAGCCGGGAATGTCACGAAGACTGTTTTCAAGCATGCTAAACAACTCGAGAGCTGGGAAAGCGATTTCAATTCGCAATGGTTGGCCAGCCAGGGCGGTGTATGCATAGAAAGCAACGACTGGAAACATACCACTGGCGTATGTGTTAGTGAAGCTGATCATGATGCCCCAAATCCTAGCGATCATAAGATATCGCAATTCTTGCTGCCTCGATTCCATTATCTGATTTCTCCAATAATTTTGCCATCCGTACCAACGTAAATGCCGAATGGCTTCGACAAATTGGTTGGTTTTCTGAAGTCTGCTATCGGTAGCGCTCCTGCGCTTCCTTTCCCAGCGCAACATCATTCGGGTGATTAGAGCGTTTATTAGTTGAGCTACAATCACTGTCAAAACACCTATCAAGCAAGGCCATCCGATGAGCCTCCATATCAGCACGACGGACAATATCAACCCAAGTGGTTTGGTAATGAGCGATGGAAATTCCCAAAACCTAACAATATCGTTGTCAGCGCAGAACTTACGGAGAAGGAAGAAGCCTGACCTCTGTGCAACCTCATAAACATCGTTGCTGTTATCGAAATCAGAAAATTATCATCACGAGACATCGAGTATCTTACCGCATTAGATTCAGAATCTTGCCCATTGACGCTGGCTGTTTCAGTGGAATCTTTTTTGGACGCGATGAACCACGCATCCAAGCAGACAGTCTCTTCCAGAGGATCTTGGGATAGGCCTTTGGTTTTGCTGGTTCTGACAGAGATCCGTCAACGTCTGCGTCAGGTTTCTCTGCCGGTTGTGCATGGGCACCAATAATTTTGCGGGACAATGTCTTTTCATAAAGCATGGTAATCATTTCCCCTCTTGATCTCTCGTAACCGCGTCTACTGAACCAAAGGCCAAGGGCATATGATTGAGCACCAATGAGTCGGACAACCAACCGTAGCACAGCATATACAATGGCATTAGTCTTGAGTGCGTCAGAGCCTTTCATAGAACGAAGTAGCCCTTGTAGTAGCACAGGAGCAGCGTAATCTATCTCAAAAATCAGCCGATTCATCCCACAGTTACAAATTTATTTACTTTTCACTTACTTGCTACTAATTCTAGAATTCCGAGGGATGTCGTAATCACACAGTCAATGCCATTCGCCATAAGGAGTCGTTTCACTACAGAGCCTTGTAAGTCCCGGAAATTATCATGTAACTTCCGGTGTTGAAATTCAAAGCCGAGACTCCAGACGTCTTCATCGTTCAACTGCCTTGCAGATGCTAAGGCTATGAGAGGTGACATCCATGATATGGTCAAGAATTGCCAAAGAGTCATGTTATCCTCTGGAGTCCGAAGCTCATGAGTCGGGGACTCAAACGGCTTACTTATCTCTCTCATTGGCAGCTCAGGGTTCCGTAATGGCATACGGAGGATGATGGTCATGGCACTAAGCGCTGCTAAGATTTCCAAAGTTGCGGGGATATCTTGAATCCCGAACCCGGAGCGGGCATGTACAAGAAGAGTAATCTGAGTCGCCAACTCGGCAATTATGATTGTGAGTAGTCCAACAGGAGCTGTCTTTGGTCGGTCGATGGCAGCTATGAGGCATGCTATGATCTGCGTGACTTTGTAAGTGGTAGTCTCTCCTCGTATGAAGGTGTATTACCCAAGACGCTGCTAAATATAATGCCTTCATGTGGAAAACTGGATACATCGCCATTACTAGCTGCAGCGTAAGCCCAGCGAGGCATGCTATCAGCAAAGCGAGGATTGAGTGCTCCGGATGTTTCTTGGCGTCCGACTCTAATACTTCTGGCATATCGTTGAGCTCCTGGACAAACGGCCTTGTCCATTTGGGCCGATGGCGTAGAAAAGGCCGGAGTACATAGGTGGTCAAGACGCAAATCGCTATGATTAATGGGAGGACTGATATGGATTGCAGAGGAAATTTATCCGCAGGACCCAAGGTTTGGCCCTGTATAACCCGGTTTTAGTAGAAGTACAGAATATTTGGGGAAAGCTATAGCATGTCGTACCCAAAACCAGTGATAGCGAGGAAACGTCTCCTTCCGAAAGGAGCTATACCCTTCATCATCCTGCAGCATCATGTAACCGGGCGTGGCCATGATCCAATGGCGAGACTAGGGAGTAGAACTTGTGTGTGCAGGTCTGACCAAAGGAAGGTTTCAGAGATTTGGGATGTATCCCGGAGCAGGAGATAAAGCACCCAACAATGAGCGTGTGCAATGCAGTTGCAACTACAGAATGGAACTTAAGTTTGTATGAACTACCTTGCAATGACGCATCAAACCATATTTTGGACAGTGATCAATTGATCACTTCATGTTTCTGACCGTTAGCTCCAGCCCTTTGCATCACAATACAGCCAATTTGCCCAAATTCGCATGGGAGCTAGCAATTATTGCCCGAACAGACGTATGCTACACCTCGATTTTATTCTGGACATGCCGTTAAGATACGGATGAGACTCATCCGAGTTCTGTGCATACTTCATTTGCGAGGCACAATTTGTCAAGGTAGGGTCCACGAGAATGTGTTTGCCTCAGGAGGCTTAGACGTGCGGGGCTAAGCCCCTTCGAGTTAGCTCTGCTTACTTCGCGAGCTCAGTATTCTATGTACAGCACATCCGAGCGCAGAATCCTTCATTTTTGCCAAATATTGATTAACTTTGATGTATTTACATGCAAATTTTGAGTTAACTTTGCAACGCATCACGTCGGCATTTCGGGGAGGCAGCCCGCAGAATTGATGTTGCTAAAACAGCCTCAAGCAACATTGTGGGCTGATTTCTGGCCCGGGGCTGGTAAGAAGTCATATTAGCATCTTTGAGCGAATCTTGCTTGAAAAATTGATAGGCTAAAGCCGTCTTTATAGGGTTGGGCCTTCTAATAGAGCAGTACACGGATGAATTGAGAGCAACGAAGTTGCCACCGAGGTATTGACTGAGGCATAGTCCTGTGCCGCCAAGCCTGCGCTCTGAATCGATCCCGCACCTCGATTACTCTTATTCTCTTTGAACTCAACTTGGCAGAGTCTTTTCTAATTATTGGCGATGGCATGTTCGGGTTATCGACGTCCTACTATCGCCGGCGTCAAGACTGCAATGCGATCATACCTCCATGACCCTGCGCAGACATGGCCGCTCCTCTGTTTAAAAGCCATGATGTTATTTGCGGAGACCTGCTCTCCACCGCCAAGTGTGGTAATGTTTGCCCCTTCTCATCCGTGGTCGATGTATCTGCTCCTCGCATAAGAAGCTCCTCCGCCGTGTTCTCATGTCCACCAACTGGTGCTCAATACAGCGCCGTTCTTTGATACCTATCCCACTCCAACACTGAGGCGCCATGTTCCAATAGTAGCTGCACAACCCTTAGGTGGCATTGATGAGCAGCTTGTAGGAGGGGTGTCGAATCTATTGGATCTCTTGGAGAATGCTGGGTGCCCTCTTCCAATAAGCGCCTGACTTCAGCTATATTTCCTTCGGCGGCAGCTTTGGCAAGGGTAATCTTATTATCCAAAAGGTCAACCGACACAACGGCCAGTCTCGAAAACGGATTTGGCCAAACAGGCCTCATGTGTCTAGTAAGGACATTCACACCGTAGCGTCACCACTTCGTCCCCAACCTTCAAGCCTTCTAGGCAATTGCCGCATGATTCTGCGGCTGTGTTGCCATTGACATTCCTTGGGTGTACCACGGTGTCTGACAACGTCAGGGTCGTATCACAATAGGCCTGACGCAATGCACCAGGGTCTATGATAAGCGCCTCCATTGGTACTAAGCCCTGGAAGTTGTTGGATCGACTTTGTAACCTCGTTTAATGACTGAGAGTGGAATTCGGACTGAGAACGCTGGGTGTTAGAAGAGGCCGTCCTTTGTCCTGGTTCGGAGTTCAAGCTGTCGATGCTGATCGTAGGCCTCAAATAGAGTCAGTTGTCTAGTGGTCCATGTCTAAAGGCGGACATTGATGAGACAAGAGAAGTCGTAGAGAGTTGGTCGACCGTTTTCCGCTGCTTCAGCCTTGCCAAGCCGATCGACAGCTAAAGCGCGAATCTCCGTACAGCCATAATCCAAGACTATGTACACCCTTCGCAAACTATACCTTTACAACTTCGTGCTCATTCGAGTAGCAGCATGATTCAGTGTAGTGGTATCAGCCCTTTTGGCACCGCGGCTTCTCTTTTAAATACCTCATATGCATAGCTGCTGACGATGCCTGAAGAGATGATACTGAGCACAGGACAAGTCCTCCGAGGACGCTATGCAACATATCGCCTCCTGAATGCACTCCATGCGCCAACGGTATTCAAAGCACAAGTGCTGGATAGCCTCACGGTCAAATCAGAGTTGTAAGTTATACTGACTATTGCAACATACGATATGCTAGCTTACTAGTATTCAGTGCGGTGGTCAAAACAGCACTGGAGCCCACCAAGAAGGCCTTAAGGCGAGAACGAAATAACTACCTCATTCCTGGGATTCGCTCGAGCCCATACATCCGCAGTCAGTATGACATCCTTGAACGCGATCTGCATTCCAGTGAAGATCCGCCGCAAGCAGATGAGACGGCCACAGCTCCGCCTGGTATGGTCTTCGAGTGGATGGAGTACGACTTATGGCAAGTGCCGTCTAAACGGTTTCGACGAGATTCTGTCCTCCCCAAAGTCATTTCTAGATCAGTACTGTCGGCACTTGCTCTTCTCAAGACACAGTACAACGCAATTCATACCGGTCGGCAAATGATCTCTTCCTCTCGTAGCAACTACTGACTAATTAGATATTAACCCGAATAATATCTTCCTTTCTGGTGTTGATAGCCCTTTACCTACCGTTAAAGTAGGAGACCTAGGAAATAGTGAGTCCTGGCAGTCTAATTGCTAGCCTTGCTAAGCTTGCCAGTGTTCGAGGATGGATATAACGTGATGCGTCTCCAGAGTCTTGAGTGCCGTGCCCCCGAGGTATGGAGAGGTTTGGGTGTCTGGCATTCTTCGGATGTATGGTCGTTTGGGATTACGGTATAACAGAGCCTCGATTTCATAGCGTTCATTGGCTAACAGTAAAGCTTGCACACTGGTTGTCGCACTCCACCATCTTCGGCCCGCACGATAAGATCGTTCAAGATCTGACGGAAGCCTGGTGCATCGCTAAAATACGACGGCTTGTTGGGCCAATAGAGCCACCAGTTGACTCGAAATATGAAGAAGAATTTGCATTGGCAGAATATCTCGAAACGAGCACCTTCAGGCATCAGGACGATTCTTTGGAGAGGCAATTCATCACCGTTGGTACCTTGCGTCAAGAGCTCGAGAAAATATCTGCTCCAAAGGTGTCTCCGGAGCTCTTGGACTTTATCGAATTCTTGCTTGTCTTGGATCATACGAAGAGACCAACAGCAGAGGAGGCGCTACTACATCCATATCTTCGCTATGATTCCCCCCTGGAAGCGGTGTCGAAGACATAACAGTATGTGATTAAATTCGTGATAGGAGTGCTCGAGCGATCATTTTCTATTTCTGATCAATATCATCTATGATTCAGTCGGGATCTAAAACGCTAATTCTTGGTGACATTCTTAAATTGAATCAACGTTCCATCTCTAACGATCGAGATGGTTTGTAATGAACGTCCTAGGCTGGTTCTGTGAAAATCTCGTTCTACACGAGGTTTTGCATTCACCCAAAACATCATCCCATTATCACGAGTGCTAGTACCCATTGAATCGACTACTAAGCTCTCACTTAATTCCGCACGCTTGTTCCATGCTACTTCGAACCACTGGAAGACTGCTAAAGATTAATGGGGTATTAGAAGTGTAACGCAGATGGAGACACTCACGGCATCCGTACTTGGATCATAGTGAACGTGTTTCCTAAATATCTCTTTTCCGGCATTGTCTTCGCCAGTAATTGTGAAGTGGACTCGAGGATCTTCTGGACTGGGATGCGGCATGGAACTGCTATAGGATTAGCACGCGGATTTTCGACTGTGTCTCTGGCGTTCGCATACTGTACTACAAACCTGTCTGTGCGGTCCTCTTCGTTCTTTGTCAACCCCAAATTGGATCCCGTGACCGCCGTTGCCACTTTGTCTACCGTCTTCTGAAGAACGGATATATCGATAGAGTCAATCAGGCGTTTCCAGTCGTTGCCTCGAACATATTCGGCCACGGCAATAGGAATCGTCTTGGAGCCAACGGCGACCTTCATCACCGTACGTGCGGATATAGCAGACATGGGATTCGATAGTAAAGGATGTTGACTTAGTTGAAGCAGGAGGATTTACGGAAATTGACACCAAAAGTTCTCGGAATCCGCTAATGCACCACCATACAATTTTGTATGTATTGAAATAAATAGCGCCGGAGAATATTACAGTCCCAGCCACAACACCAAATTTACCAGTCCTCCTCATCAACCTCCTCATCGGCTTCCACCTCATCGACGTCCACCTCATCGATCTGAAATATTTCGCTACCGCCAGGCCTTTTACCTGCCTTACGGCGTTGATATCGCTCCTTCCGCTCGGTCCTGTTGTAGGGCCGCATGTCACCTCCTGATCTACCTTCTCTAGTCATTACCTCCTTCTACTTCGATAATTTGCTGTACGTGACATGATATTCCAGCCACAGCAGAGGTTATGGCTTGAATTCTCTGAGCCAGCGTCATATCTCCTTCAATGTTAGGCATGATCATGAACGATGACAGTGAGACAGCTGCTTAGAAAGCTGCTGAAGTCCATAGAATAGAATTATTTATCGAACCTCCAACAAAAATTTGGTGAGACTGTAATCTTCCTCGACGCTATTTATTCCAATACATAAAAATTTGTATGAAGATGCATTAGCGGATTCTGAGAACTTTTGGTGCCAATTCCGTATATAGTTTTGATATATCAGAAACTTGATTGAATAAGACTGATGATTACTTGGGCATATGTGACCGCGTTTGAGTATTGATATTCTGGAGGAGATTTAGAGGTTCAAGTGCTTCCCCTGGCCCTCTTTCCATGAGAACACCGGGTTCAATGGTTCTAAGTAGGATCTCTGAGCCGGACAACTGGATGGTTCCGGCAACGCGTCAGAGTGGTCTCCCTATCGATTGGCGGCGCAGCTTTCATGCAGTGGACTATGCGGATGTGATACATGACAAGCTAGAGCATCCTTCCGAATGAACGTGTATGCTCTGTTGCAATAATAAGGGTGTGGATCGATTCGGCCTTGTTGATGGCGCAGCGGCATGATTGACAGCGGCTAGAGAGAACCTATTGCAGTGCGTTGCAAGAGTGTTTGAAGCGCAAGACTTTATATAATGAAATACATTTCAAAAAGATATATTTGTTTTGAATGATGTACTATGAAAGATATTGACTGTAGCTTAAATATTCAAAAAGTCTTTATATTCAACAAACGCAAAAGTGACGAAGCAAATATCAATGTATTATTGTAAATCAAAGTATAAAAACCATGCAATTGAATGTTATGAAATTCTAAACTTTGAATGCTATCGAGATTAAATACAGTACAAGATTACATGAACAAATTTGAATCATAATACTGAATGATTGATTCTATATTAACAAAAGAGAATTCAAAGAACTTTTAGTGAGCGACGGAAGTGCGATGATGGACTAACCATATTGGGTGTGCTATCCGTAGGAGTTCCCGATGCAAGCCGAGTCCCTTCAGCTCGATCGCATTCTACTCTGCTCTTCCAATATACAACATGATGGATAGGTAGCACAATGTCACTATGCTGCTCCAGAAAGGCCGCCTTCGTCCGCAGTCGATTCAATGCTATACTTTCACGTTACCCTTCCCAACCCCCACGCGGTCGAGCAAGAT
>JAABUL010006323.1_pt1 | contig 13741 bp, 7 predicted proteins | sample 5559151 | NCBI WGS metagenome assembly JAABUL01 (sample SAMN10711876, study PRJNA513368) | rock metagenome | isolation source: Antarctica rocks | place: Antarctica: Victoria Land, Pudding Butte sud | reverse complement strand
TTTAACTTTCAGATTATCTTTCGATCAGGCAAAACAAACATCAAAGTCGATGCTTTAACTAGAATGTCGATGATCGATAGTTCTGAATCAGCTAAAGACATAGATGATCGTTTTCAGACTATACTGACCTCGAATCAAATAAACGTTCTATCAATTGAGTTCGAAACCGAATCTGAATACGAGACTAATCTCTATCAACGCGTACGTCTAGTCAATCAGAAGAATGAACTATGCAATGAGTATCGACAAGCTATGAACAAAGATGAACTGAAGCTTCATGACATGAAGCTAAAGAACTGTCAAATCATTGACAACGTTCTATTCAAAAAGAGTTTACTATGAATGTCAAAACAAATGCATACAAAATTGCTTCGAAAGATTCATGATCAATCATCAATCTTGCACTCTGACATTAAACGAATGATTGATCTAGTTCAACGCTTCTACTATTGATCAGATCATCGAGCAACTATTCAACAATACATTTGAAACTGTTATATCTGTCAGCGAAGCAAAGCATCTTGAGATGATACAAATGATTTGCTTCAGTTTCTATCAATTTCTCAGCAGCGTTGACAAGATATAGCTATGAACTTCATCACTGAGCTACTTCTATTGAAAAACTATAACGTCATTTGCATGATCATATGTTGTCTCTTCAAAGAACGTCACTATGTTTTCTGTCATTGAGAAGACAATGACATCTCAATTGAAGAAACAGTATGAATCATGCTATGAAACGTCTATCAACTTCATGATCTACTCAGTTCTATCGTTTCGAATAGAGACTCTCAGTTCATATCGATCATGTGACAAAGTCTTTGTAAACGACTGAAGATCAAAGTCAATCTATCAACAGTTTATCATTCAGAGATCGACAATCAGTTGAAACGAGCTAATCAAGATGTTGAACGCGAACTTCAAATCTACTGCAATTACATGCAGAATGACTGAGCTAAATGACTTTCAATGATGAAATTCAGTGATAATTTCAATACATTCTCAACTATCTCGATGATTTCTTTCTACTTCAATAAAGACTTTCACTCTTGAATGAGTTTCGATTCAGATACAACTGATTATGAAACAACTTGTCAACGTATTGAAGCTAGAAAGATCGATGACATTGTCACTTGAATGAGCGAGCTTCTTATCTTCAATCATCAACAATTGAAAAAGATCAAGCAAATCACTGAAGCTCAGATGAACAAGCATAAACGAGACGTCATTTATGAAGTAGATGATCAAGTTTGATTAGTCTTCGAAAACATCAAAATCACTAGATCATGCAAAGATTTGAAAGACAAGCAGCTCGATCTCTATTCAATCACAGTCAAAGTTGAGATCTTCTATCGTCTTCAGCTATCTAGAAGCATGAAGCATATACATTCAGTGTTCAGCTCAAAGTGTTTACGATCTTCATCAAACGACTTTCTATCAAAACAACACTCTGAACTTTCTAGATCAATGATCATTGAAGAGAATGAAAAGCACTGAAAAGTAGATGATATATTGAACTTCAGACGATATAAAGAAAGACTACAATACAAGGTCAAATGAATTGAGATAAATCATGATGATGAATGATACTATGTTGATAAAGAGAAATTTGATAACTCGAAGAAAGTTCTGAATGAATTTCACAAGCTATACTCGAATAAGTTGCACTAAATTGAAAACACGATGAATTTTTTTTGCTTTTATTTCTTTTCTATTCATGCAAACATGAATGTTTGAAGAGAAAAGTAATGTTATGAACATATCTGAATCAATCAGAGTTCAGATCTAACTCTAATCAATTTGATTAAAGTAAGTCATGATGCTATGTCTAGTTTGAATCTAGCGCACTTCTGTTGAACTCTTCAAGTCATTCTCAGCACTTTTTCTTGTTGTTTAGCACTTTCTTCATTCATCTCTTTCATTATTCTTTTAAACAAACACATCTGACATATTACATCACATCTGTATCGAGTCTAACGCAGTCTCAAGTCATTATTTATAGAAGAGCTTGCACTCTTTCTCTTCTGTATTCTTAATGTCTTGTTATAGTTATCTTTAAAAAGCAATACATACATATCAGTCTTGAGTCTCTTTGATTGAATGATCTAGGCACGATCTCAACAAATGAGAACAATTCTCATTTTTATTACGACAAGTACAGAAAAGAGTTCAAGAACTATTTTCATCATTATTATGAAGAGAGAATTACAATTGCAGAAGTCAGAGCGCAAGTGACTAGTGATGTTGATCAGATAATGCAATATGATAATGCAATTAATTATTTGTTAACAATACTATAGTCTGTTGTGATAATTACATGAACTCTTCTTCAAAGAACTCAACGTCGCTCTGTATCTGTTAGTGAAGATGATCAATATCTTTGCACTGACGCTATTGTTGAGAAGTTTTCAACATGAGAGTATTGAAGAGACAACGTCTCAAACTATTCAAGATTGACTCAAATGACTAAGAATGTTCTTTCATGTTCAATATTCTTTATAGATATTGAATAAACATTCAGTCTTGCAAGAAGAGTTTGTTGATGAAATCAATCACAAATGACTTCAAAATCAGTTGAACAGATAATGCTTCTTAAGTATTATAATTGTATCATGAACTTGAATTCTGAAAAGACTATCATCAAAGCATGAAATATTTATCGTAGAGAAGAAGATGAAGATAACGTGATTAATGAATCTGATGATTCTTTCAAGACAGATTTGCAGAATGTTTTACGTTCTATTAGTGTTTAAATGTTCAATATCATTTCATTCAAAGTTGCTTTTACATTGTTAATGTATGTAGTATGATAACACACTTACGAGATAATGCAAAAAGATAATGCAGTTTATAAAGTGTATTGCTATGTTAAATAGCTTGATTTGATCAAGTTATCACGAATGTTATTTCTATTCATAATTCAACTGAATTTCAAGATTGCGCATCAAAGTCTTCATGAGTATCAAATTTCTCTGCTGAATGATTACTCGCTTGACATGAATAGCAAGAAGATTGCTATCTGCATATGTAAAGCATGATATCAGTAAGTGTTGTAAAACATCAAGAGTAATGCAAATGAGTAATGCATTTACTGACAAGAAATTCACATAGAAATGCTTCTGTGATCTTCTGAAGAGCAAGCAGAGTCAAAGCTTAAATTTTGTAGTTCTCATCGCTCATTTTTGAACTAAGTTGATTCATATCAGTCTCATTCTGAAGAATTTTTCATACTAGTCTTTCAAATGAGATCTTAGATATTAACAAATTCGCAGCTTTCTGATAACGACGAATTTCTCGAAGAGCAATGATTTCTGACTTTCATTTTCTCTTTATCTGTCGCAACAAATTAACTGTTGATTGCTTAATGCATTATCTGTTTGCATTATTTTCTCAATTCTATTTATCTTGCTTTCAAGCAAGATCTTACTTTCAGACACAATTTTATGATCTTGTCTTGATTCTTTCTCAATTCAATTTAATGAATATTTATCATCACAAGTTGATTTTCTCAAATCATTATATGATGCATCTTCATTCAACTTTCGTTCTAAATCAAGTCTGTCAGCAATACGCAACAAGAAATGCATTATTTAAATGCATTATCTGTCTGCTTGCAACACGTCATGAATATGATGTAAATTATTCAATCACGATTTGAAAAGTTGCAATAATTGAGTAGAAAATTGCAATAATTGAGTAGAAGATAATAATAATTGAGTAGAGTGAAAGCAAAGTGAAGTACAATGTCAACAAGAGATGATGATTGAACAAACTGTGTTAATAGTATCACTTTTATGATGAATGTGTTGATTATATCACTATTATGATGAATGTGTTGATCGCATCACTGAGATGATGATTGTGATGATCGCAGCTTTAAGATGATGAATGAATTTCAAAATTCAGCTTTAACTTTAATTTATTTAAATCTCACATCTATTCTAACACTAACTTTATCTACACTTCATGTTTATTCTAACTTTAACTTTATCTACGTTTCACATCTATTCTAACTCTAACGTTGTTTAACATCATTATCAGATAAGAAGATTGTTATGCATTATTTATATGCATTATCATTGAGACTAATCAAAATCACAGAATGTTCAATCTATTTATCAAGTTGCAATTCATTGCAAGTAGAAATTAAGTCATTGAATGAGATGAAGATCAAAAAACTCTTTATATCAAGCAGAATGCAAATCGAGTCGCTCTTCATAAGCAACTGACAAAGCTGAGAGTTATCAGCATATATCAGAAAGTCTTGAAAGAGAAGCAGATGAACATGAAGAGCAATATGCAAGATATGATCACAGATGATTGAGTGAGAAAGAATCTGCATGATAATGCATTTGAGTAATGCATATGTGTTTCAAAAGCTGATTGTATAATAGCTCAATGCTTTGAGACGAATTTAATGAAGAAGATGAGAAAGAAGAAGACTGCAAAGCGAGCGAAGCTTGAAGCAATAATCGAAAAGATGACATTCAATATTACTTCTACTGTTAATGTATGTACTGTGTTTGATGTGAAAGACAAGACTAACGTATGCATTAAACTATTGCTCAACAAGATGAACTTGAAAAAAACATGTCAAGATACATGATATCTATTATTGAATTAATTCAGCAACGCATTTTACATCACGAAGAATTGAATGAATTGAAGATGATGAATGATTCAAATGTCATACAAGAATTTAACAAATTCATGAGCGCATTTTTGAATGAAAAAAATGCGATTGATCGAAAGATAGTTAATTCACTAGATTCATCAGATGATGAATCTAATGATATCATCAAGATTGATGATGATGACAAAAAGATGAAATTTAGCAAGAAAAATGATGATGCAGATATGATTGAGAACGAGAACGAGTACGAGAAGAAGTACGAGAAGAAGAAGAAGAATGATGAGATAATGATGATCTCAAATTAGCAGTAGTAAATGAACAAGCATGAATTTTCTTTCATCAATTGCATTACTCTGTTGCATTATCAGACATTCAGATAAATATTAGTAGTACTTCGCTTTATGTCTTGATGAATCAAGTTGAAAATTTCAAGTTGATACTCAATCTCAATCTTCTGACTTGACTCAAATACTCAAGTTGAATCTTCTGATTCAACTTGAATACTCAAGTCAAGAATTCTGATTCAAATCAAGTCTTGATGAGTCAAGTACTTGACTTGAACTTAAGTACTCAACTTGACGCGATCAGTCTAGAACTTATTTAAATGTTTGCAAAGAGTATTATTAATGTACTTTTGAAATGAGATAAACTCATTACATAAATCAAAGAACATGACTAAATACTTGAATAATTTAAATCAAGTGCAAAAAATAATGAAAGTTTCATCTTCTTCTTTGATTTGAAGTTAATTGAATGCAAAGATGATATTCAGCTTGATAAAGATTTTAACTCAATTTAAATGATTCAGCAATTCTGAAATCAAAGACAAAGAATATCAATTTTTAACTGTGATAATGTTCAGATCTTGATAGTTCATACAGAAGCAAAGTGTTACGAGTGTGTCGAAATTGAATAGAGTTTTCTAGTCAACAAGTTCTAGAGATTTTGGCTCATGTTGAACTTCTAGCCTCAACACTCTATTCTAGCGCTTTCGATACTCGAGCAAACCTGCTTCGCTCTCTTTGTTTTGCCCTACTATAGATACAGCTCGAAATTCTCTTTGATTTCTTCTGTATTCTTAATATTCTAGTTATAGCTATCTCTATTGATCAAACATTCTATTCAGCTACGCACTATCTCGCTGCAGTGTGATTAGATTCTAGGCATGATCTCAACATTATATTAAGAATTCGTTTACCACACGATATTGATTTCATTACTCATTCAAGCTACTCGATGAACAATGAAATGAGTATAAAGAAATTTGTTTTACCTGGTGATCGACGCAATCGAAAGACAGAACAACATCAGAAAGTCAATAGAATCAACGACAAGACTGTTTGAATTGCTAGAGAATCTATCGCTCATTAAGTACGCACAGTTCACTCGATTAAGAGAATCACGATAAAGAATCTTCGTGAATTGCTCTAGAATCAACTCATTCTCGTGAAGCAGACGAGTGAAAATAAGCTGTTCAACTCATTTCTTTCCCTCTTCGTCTCGAATCAAGCTTGTGAATCAGACGAGTCAAAACAATCTGTGTCGTCAGATCAAATTAGTGAGTCTGCTACTACAAATGACGTTCTCATAGTGAGTCTGCTACAATGACACTCTTCGTCAATGCGATGATCTACCTACTCTCATCGCTCTACCTATCAGTGAATCAATCTACCTCACGTTCACGTGCAACTAGTGAGTCTGCTTCAATGACAAGCCGATAGTCAATCTCTTTGATGAGCAAGTCGACTAGTGAGTCTGCTTCAATGACACTCTTCGTCAATGCAATGACATTTCTACTCTCATCGCTCTACCTATCAGTGAATCGATCTACCTCACGTTCACATGCAACTAGTGAGTCTGCTTCAATGACAAGTCGATAGTTGATCTCTTCGATGAGCAAGTCAACTAGTGAGTCTGCTTCAATGATCATTCTATCTCACATAGTGAGTCTGCTACAATAAACATTTGACGAGTTGATTTGAATCAATAGAAAGATTGATAGAAAGGCAGGCATCAAGACTCTACGTCAGTGCTATGAACTACACTACAAGTCATAGAGACATGACTTTTAAAGAGAAGAAGGTAATGTTACGAGTGTGTCGAAATTGAATAGAGTTTTCTAGTCAACAAGCTCTAGAGATTTTGGCTCATGTTGAATCTTTAGCCTCAACACTCTATTCTAGCGCTTTCGATACTTGAGCAAACCTGCTTCGCTCTCTTTGTTTTGCTCTACTATAGATACAGCTCGAAACTCTCTTTGATTTCTTCTGTATTCTTAATATTCTAGTTATAGCTATCTCTATTGATCAAACATTCTATTCAGCTACGCACTATCTCGCTGCAGTGTGATTAGATTCTAGACATGATTTCAACACAAAGTTCTTCTTCAAGTTTCTTAATGAAAAGAACAGAAGTAATCATCTGAGAATGATTAACTTGATTGAAATCTTTGCTCAGATTTTCATTCAGATAACGTCAAAGTTCTAGAATTTCATCATGATTCATGTTGTACAAAGCAAAGACTAAGAATTGAGCATCTTCTTTAAGATGTATGACATGATCATGAGCTTGATGCAAAGACAAAATATCAACGTTCTTCTTGAAAAAATTGTTTAGAAACTTGAAATATTTGAACGACAGAATTGTGACTGAATTGATATTCTTACTTTGTTAATAAACTTCAAGATTTTCTTGTGTCATAAATGCAGTCAAATGAAATTTCTTTTTCATTTGATGAAGATTTAAATGATGATTCTTATCATACATACTGTTTTAAAAATGAAACAAGAACTGAGCAAAAGTTAAACTGTTCTTTGAATAAATAGTCTGTTACGAGCGTATCAAGACTGATAAGACTGAACAAGACTGAAGCTTTAATTAATTCGCAGTGCATGCTAGCGAGTACTTTGTGTAATGATTAAAGCTAGTCAATGATCTGATCGAGATCTGACTCAGATTTGACTCAGATATGACTCAACATCTTTTTTCTTTCTTAACACTCTTTTCTTTCACCAACATCTTGTTCATCTACATCATTTTCTTTTCATGTCACAAACACATTTCTTTCAAGTCTAGCGTAGTCTCTGAACATTACATAAATAGAAGCTTTTGTATCAATCTTCTTCTGTATTCTTAATATTCAGTTATAGCTATTTCTAAAGATCAAGCACTATCAACTCTGATCTTCATTGATTGTATCATTTAGACATGATTCTGACAGTTTCTCTCATTAAGAATTCTTCACACTCGTATTGAAACAAGCGCTTAGTACTGAAGAATCTTGATTGAAACTTGCGATATTGAGACACGCTTTTACATGATTCATCATATTTTCTTTTGCAATTCTATGAATTTATTAATATTTAATTGCAAAAAGAATTGCAAAAAATATCATTGATTTCATTTGCTATTTACATACGCAGTCAACAAGAACTCATAATCATCATTTGATGCTTGTAAATAGACATTCAATTTTTTGAATTGCTTGATTCAGTAGAAACAAATGTTTTTATCTTTATTCTTAACATCTTTTATTTCTTTTTCATCACTCATCATTCTTTCAATTCAACTTCTAGTCTTTTTGAAATGAGAATTATTGAAATAATTATCATTTATCTTGCGCTTGTTAATTGATATCATTGCAATGATGATATAAAGTAGTAGTGAAAGTGTAAACGTAATATTTTAGTAATCTAGATGATGATTGTGAATTAAAATAGTGAAATTCAATTGCAATAATGAAATATGAACTTTAAACTTTGATATCTTGATTTAAGGTTTTAAGATTTAGATCATCAACACTAATTTAATCATGTAATCATCAACTTTTTTTCTTCTTTGTAACAATCATCTTCAAACAACAACATACTGCAATCATAATTGCAACAGCTCAGTAAGTTATGTATCAGCTTCATGAGTTTATAGAAGATTGCAAAATTGATTGCAATACAGAAACAATGAGCTTAATATTAATAATAAAATGCTACTCAGCATCTTTAATTCTGCAACTGACGAGATTTTGAACTCAATTTTAAATTCAAATGAACTCTTCAACTTGCATGAATTTATGTACATGTTTCATTTCTTATTACTCTTGAATTGATTGCAAAACTGATTGCAAAGTAGAAATAATATTGCAGCGAATTTTAAATTCAAGCTTACAAGATTAAATCTCAATCATAAGTCAAACAATAAATCACGATTGTCAAGCAGCTTAGAATCATCATTGTCAAGCGCATCATCATCATTTTCATCGTCATCATTCTCATCATTATCATTCTCATCATCACTCAGTAAAAAATCTTATAACAAGCAATTTGTCAAAAAGATGTCTCAAAAACAGTCAATAGTGAATTTGAGAACTGATGATAGAAAGATGAAGTTCATCAAAGTAAGTTTGAAACTTACTAAATTGCAAAAAGAATTGCAAAAGTAATTTCAAAGACGCTGATTATATATTAGAATGTTTGACTCATTGAATCAGCTTATGTTATCAATGTCATCATAAAAAGTGATTTTATTAAGCTCAAGAAAATGCGAAAATATTGCAAAGAAACTGTGATACTTCGTGAAATTCATCGATATCAAAAAACAATCAACTTACTTATTTCAAAGCTGTTGTTTCAGCGTGTAATTTGCAAAGTATGTCATGAATTAATTAAAGTCAATCTTCGCTTTCAATCAAAAGTTATAAAAACATTGCAGAAAATGACAAAAGCATGATTGATTGCGATGTACAAAGATTAGTTTCATAATCAATTTTGCAATTGATTTTGCAATTAATTTTGCAATCGATTTTGTGATTTAAACACTGATTACTTAACAGACATTGTTAAAGATCTGTCTAGAGCGAGTCAGATAAAAGTGTCATTTAACTAGAAGATAAATGCTAAGAAAGAAAGATAGTTACAGAAAAGAAGCTGACTACATATGTGTATTTCTCAGTCAACGCTAGACTCAATAAAGACTAGTCAAGATGACGAAGTGAGAATAAATCTGACAAGACTAGAAGACTGAGTCTGACAAGACTAGAATTGTGACAGATCTAATCGAGTGATCAACATAGAAACTGTGTCAATCGTATGATCTTGAACAGTCAGATTCAAATAAATGACATGAGTAATGAGTTTCTTAGCATAATAATCATTGAATTCTCGAATTGACTTCGCTTTGATCAAAGTCAGAGACTCGATTTGCAACTGATCATAAACAATCTGCGCGATCACTTCATTAATGAATGAATAGTCAGCAGCTTCAATGTCAATCAATAACTTCAATGAGTAACTAATTTCATTGCTAGATAGTATACATTCAATAGTCAAAGATTTCGAAGCAAAAAGATCATCTGAGCTGCTTGTTGTTGAAGAAATTAACACATCTTTCATCACGTCTTTGATGAAAGTCACTAGTTTTTTGCCTCATTCTTCAATTTCTCTGTAAATAATTTCTTCTCTTCTTTTGACATGATGATCTCATTGAGACAAGAGATGAATGCACAAGATGTTGAAGTATTAATCTTCAGCTGAGAGCAGTTCTTTGAAAGATGATTTGATACTTTGCAGTTGAAGCAGATGATTGACATTCTTGATCATTCAGATTCAAGAATGAAAAAAGTAGCAAGTTGAACATAGCTAGTAGTTGAGGCTGAAGCTGATGTTAACGAAGAAACAAAACGTTTTTTCGAAGCTGCTATTGATTTGACTGTTCATTGCTCGTCACATAGCTGATAATTGACTTGTTGTTTATTATTCACATCTTGAAGAAAGATCTTGAGCTTATCAAGTGAGTTAAACTTTATGAGACAAACTGACAACGCGTTCTGAAGATGATTGTTGATTTTATTCTGAATGTTGTTCATCAGAGTGATATCATCGTAGTTCAGAAAGCTGAATATTCTAGTGAATTCTGAATAGAAAGAGCTGAAAGACTTGTTGAGCTGCTTCAAAGCAACGTATTTATGATGATACTTTTGAATCAGATTCTGATTTTCATAAATTTCTTTCAGATGTTTCAGTAGCTTTGATAGTGACTGATAAAATGAGAAAGCATCAACATGATGCTTTGCATAGATTTGCTGATCAGCATCATCTTCTAGCCTGAAAATCACATAGACAATACGAATCTTTTCAGTAGAGTAATGATTCACGTTGACATCAAGCTTGTCAGCTATTTTGATGTTTCATGTTTTTCAGATAAAGTCATCTGTTTCGATGAAGATGAGTGAATTCAAAAGCTTAATGAACTTGTGATGATTGTTCTCGTTATCAGATAGAGTAGAAGATTCTCGTTGAAAGTGAGCTTCTTTCTGATTAACTCGTTGCTCAGCTGACTGAGTATCTTGACGAGGCATAAATCAATCAGCTTGACGTTGTTTCACTCTGAAGTTCAATCGCTCGTCTTGTAGCTGATTGATCTTTTTCTCTAGCTCATCATTTTTATCAAAAGCAACTTTTAGTTGTTTCGCTCTCTTTTTGTGATCATCTTGTATGAGAAATCAATGTTCATTGAGTTGTAGAGTCAAGTCTCGCTGACTTCGAAGCTTGTTCAGCATATTGATGACTTCGTCGAATTGATTGCTGACTCAATGAAACAGTTGTTCTTTGATGTTTATGTTTCATGAGATGACAGCTTTCTCAACTTCAACTGAAACATTGATGAATAGAAGTGAAACTCTTCTATTGACAATGCTTTTAAGCAGATGAGTTGTTCAAGACTCAACTGACTTGACGTTGCAAGTCATGATGAAAGAAGATAGAAGTTGTTGAGATAAGAGTAAATGAAGGGTTGATGTTTTGAATTGATGTTTTTTCATGAGTGAAAATTCAAAGAATTTCTTGTGAATTTCAAATAATAATTGAGTGCTTTATTTGAAAATCTCTTGCGAATAGAATGATGAAAATGAATGTAGAATCGAAGAATCTCTTGCGATCTAAAATGATGGTGCAAATTTGAAGAATTTCTTGCAAATTTTTCTTACTGAATAGATTGTTTCATATCATTTATTCGTTGATAGCAAAGTAGTTGATGAGCATTTATCTAATGTTAGAGATCTGTCTAGAACGAGTCAGATAGAAGTGTCATTTAACTAGAAGATAAATGCTAAGAAAGAAAGATAGCTACAGAAAAGAAGCTGACTACATATGTGTGTTTCTCAGTTGACGCTAGACTCAATAGAGACTAGTCAAGATGACGAAGTGAGAATAGATTTGACAAGATTAAAAGACTGAGTCTGACAAGACTAGAATCGTGACAGACATCAATCTTTGTGCAATTTATGCAAAGCATGTAATCATTCAAGCAAAGAATATGAGATTAATTTTTCATCTTACGAACGAAAAGTTTACATTTGAAGCTTGTTCAAATTACATGATGAAGTAAATAGTCATGTTACTATGCAATCAGAATGCAACGCTGTCGCAAGACAAATAGATAGTAAATACAATTTTTGCACTGTCATACTGTTAGTGATACTATTGCTTTCACGCATAATTCAAGTTAATTCTTATCGCTTTTGTTAATAACTTTAGTTTTTTTTTCTTGAATGTAAAGTTAATTGATTAACTACTTGTATGCATGAGATTTCAGTGCAAACGAGATTTTCACGCACGTTAATTAAAACTATTTATATTGATGTCATTTTAGCATGTTAAATTCTAACTATTTGTTGCTAATTTTTCTAGATTAAAGTGCGTGAAAATTCAGTTTGCGTGAAAATCTTGTGCATACAAGTAATTATTCTATTTTTAGAAATTGAGTTCAAATTCAGTTTGCATGAAAACTCTGTGCATATGAGTAAGTATACTATTTTTAAAAATTAAGTTCAAGCAATTCAACTTGATTTTGAATTGAGTTCAAGTTGAGAAAAGTCAACTCAATCTCAATCTGAACTCAAAATTGAGTTGAGTTGATCTTTTTCAACTCAACTTAACTCTAACTTGACAACAGATCTAATTGAGCATTGAATCAAAAAGACTATCAACACTCTGAATATACATTAAAATTCAAGTTAAAGAAATTGCACATGAATTCAATGTATCTTTGCAGAAACTATGATTCAGACTAGCTGATCATTCATTCATCTCAGCAATGCAAGAATTGCATAATAAAAAGCTGAAGTCTGATCAGTTAGCTTTACATACATATCAAAAGATTGAATGATTTGAGTTTATCAATGTGTTTCAGTCTCTGAAACATTGACATTTGAAAGTCGTTAACGAAGTAATTCAAATGAGTCACGAAATCTTTATCAAAATCGAATTTCTAACTGCTTTTAACAAGTTCAGAAGTAAAGCTTTCAAGAAAACTACTATACATTCAACTTGAAAGAAAAGTGATTTAATTTTCTTTGATTTTAATGTGATTTTGAATAAGGTGCGAGAAACTCAACTCTCAGCTCGTTCTATTACATCTTTCACGATGACAAAATCTCTCGATATCTGAAAGACTATCTCTACTACTAGAAAACAGCTGAAAAGATGAAAAGTCAGTTTACTTTGCTTCAACTATGAATTTGAGCTTCAGCAGAAGTTGGTCAAATTTATCAAAGAAGATCAATGCAATGACTCGTAGAATTGAGCTATTGAAAGTCAAAATAGCAGTCACGAAAGTCGATATCAACGCTTGAAATATATGTAAAGATCAATCTGCTAAGGTCTTACAAGGCATTCTATACGTCAAAGAAGCTCAATTTATGATCAGTGATAAACTAGATTTAGAGTATTTGAGGCAAAAGTCTTGCGATGAGCGTATCAAAAAGCAGTATATCAACGAGCTAATAAAGGTTTATAAGCGTTGTAAGATTCATATCAAGATATGAAAGAAGAAAGAGAAAGTCTGAAAGGTTTTATATAAGGCTGTTTTGAAGAAATTGCTTGTAATACAGTCTTTTCAGAAGTCATTTGGTTGAATTTTGGTTAGATGATCGATTTGGTTACATGATCGATGAGTATTAAGCGAAGAATGAGCGAAAGTGCGGGGTACGAATAAGGCCTCGACTGTGCATATGCGCAGCATCAACTGAGCATAAAGAAACATCGATGAACGACGAAAGCATGAAAATTGAGAGAATGAGATAACAGATTGGCTAAATGGTTTGAAGGTGAGAGTCGC
>JAABUL010006322.1_pt1 | contig 13744 bp, 18 predicted proteins | sample 5559151 | NCBI WGS metagenome assembly JAABUL01 (sample SAMN10711876, study PRJNA513368) | rock metagenome | isolation source: Antarctica rocks | place: Antarctica: Victoria Land, Pudding Butte sud | reverse complement strand
TTAGCGCGCGGTAGGCAGCGCCCGGAACCCCGGCTCATCGTCCGGCTCGGCCAGGTCCTCGTGGATCAGCGTCACGGTCGCTCCCGGCGGGCCGCGCCGGCACAAGCGCAGCAACTCCTCCACCGAAGCGGTCTCGCCGTAGACCAGCGCCTCGACCGTGCCATCGCCCCGATTGCGCACCCAGCCGCACACGCCGACCGTCTGCGCCTGGCGCACCATCCAGGCGCGAAAGCCCACGCCCTGCACCACCCCGGCGATGCGCAGCCGCTTGGCGCTCATGCCTGCCGCGCCAGCGCGATGAAGCGCGCCGCCAGGGCGATGTCGGCCTGCACATCCGCCCGCCGCCGCGCCGCCCAGGTATCCTCGCCCCATTGCTCGACCTGATACAGCTCGTCGAGATGGGCCAGCGCATAGGCCTGGGACGCGTCGAGCGCCCCATGCGCCAGCGCGAGCCCCAGCACGACGCTGCCGAGCGCCGGCACGGCGATGCCGAGCCCGGCCAGCACCGCCGCCGACTGCCCCGCCAACACCGTGCGCATCCGCTGCAGCGCCGCCTCGTCCTGCGCCAGGTGCGCGACCCCGGCCGTCGACCGTAGCCGGGCGCCGTGGGTCGACCACAGCCAGTCGAGCCAGGGCTGCCATTCCCGCGCCTGCCGCACGACCAGCGGCACCGGATGCTCGGCGCGGTAGCAGAGAACGTCGGTTTCGGCGTATTGCGCCAGGGCGGTTGCGACCGGCCCCGGGTCCGGCTCGATCCGGTCCTGCGCCGTGCCGGCCAGCCGTGTCAGCGGCACGTGGTCGAAGGTCAGCTCGCCGTCCCGCCCGCCGCCGGCGGCCTGCCACTCCGAAGCGATCGCGTGCGCCAGCCCGGCGCGGGGCACACGCAGCTCCGCCCCCCCGCGGACCGGTGGGCCCGGCATCTGCAGCGGCTTGCCGTCCAGCAGGATGACCCAACCCTCGCCGCGCGGCTCCGCTGTCGCCTTGTCCCAGAACCGTTTCATCGCAGCAGACTCCGCAGCAGATCGGCCGGCTTCAGCGGCCGTTGCTCCGCCGCGGCGGCCGCCTCGGGCAGCTTCCCCGCCTGCCCGTCGCGCGCCAAAGCCAGCGCCGGGCCGCACGTGTCGGCCGGCGCCGCGCCGCCGATGGTGATCCCGACCCGGCCCGGCGAGATCGCGCCAGGGTCGAGCGTCACCTTCGGCGCCAGCAGCGTTCCGCGCACCCGCACCGGCACGCTCAGCGACGTGCCCAGCCGCAGCAGCGGGCGCAGCCGCAGATCGAGCGTCTCGTCGGCCAGGTTGATCTCGCCGCCGCCGTCGAGCTTCAGCTTGCTCGTGTCCAGCGCCAGGGCCCGCAATTGCACATGCCCGGCGGCCGCCTCGGCCCGCAACGCGAAGCAGCGCACCGCGCTGGTCCCGCCCGCCTCGACCGGCAGGTTCGCCGCCCGCAGCGATGCGCCCAGCCACGCTTGCAGCCAGGCATTGCTGACCTGCCCGTCCACCAAGGCCACGCCGACATGCCCCTCCAGCGCGGCGGCCTGGGCGCGCAGCGTCGCCCCCCGGCCGCGCAGATCCGCGCGCACGTCGAGCACGCCGGTCGCGTCCTCGGGTCCGTCGATCAGGGTCAACGCCGGCCCGGCCGGAAGACCCGGCGCAGAAACCATGACCGATGCCGCGGGCGGCACCGCCGTCGCGTCGGCCCCGAGCCGGGCGGTGATCGTCTGCTCGCCCACCGCCATGCTGGCCGGATCGACCGCCAGCTTGCCGTCCTGCAGCACCACGTGCGCGGCGACCGAGCGATAGTGGTGGCCGCGCCAGAGTGCGTCGGCGATGGTCAGCTGCAAGTCGGCATCCGCCCGGCGCAGCGCGGTAAACGGCAATTCCGTGTCGGGGATCGCGCGTGGCGGCGCGGCCGGCGCCGGGGCTTGCGGCGCTGCACCCGAAGCGGGCGCAGGCGCAGTGGGCCGCGGTGGGATGAGCGCGCCGACATCGATCGACTGCGCCGTCAACGCGCCGCGCACGGACGCACGCGGCCCCGTCTTCAACGTCAAATCGCCCGCCACGTCGCCTTGCACGCTCGTCAGCACAAGCCCGGTCAGCGACACCATCGGCAGCGCGGCCCGCACCGTCGCCGTCCCCTTCAGGTCGCGCAACGACGGCAGCGCCAACCCGGCCCGGGCGCCAAGCGCGCCGAGGTCGGCCGCGCTGAGACGGACCGCCCACGCGCCCGCTCCGGCGCCTTGCGCATCCAGCACCGCGCCGTCGGCCTCCGCATGCAGCGTGCCGCCCGACCACTGGGCCCACGACGCCGCCCGTCCGCTGACCACGACCGGCAACGTGCCGACCGCGACCGTGGCCCGCAGCTCCAAATCCGTCATGCCCGCCGGCGAGAGATTTCCCGTCAGTCGCGCGTCGCGCGCGCCCGGCAGGCTGTATCCTGCCAGCGCCGCCAGCCCGGTCACATCGGCCGCCTCGACCGACAGCCGGGCCGCCTCGCTCGTCCCGGCGACACCGGCCGCAGCGCCGGCCCCGGCCAGACGCAGGTCGACCGGCCAGGACGACCCGGCGAACGGCCCCGCCGTCCCGCTAAGCATGAACGCCTGACCGTGAACGTCGAACGCGCCGGACACGCCGGCGGTGGCCGGGTCATAGGACAGGCGCGGCACCGCGACCGCCGCCCCGCCCCAGCCGAGCAGCGCCGCGGTGACGTCCACGCGGCCGAGCACGAGTTGGAACCGGCCGCCGCCGCTTGAGGACGGCCCAGCCGGGGCCGCCACCGGGGCCACGGGCGGCGAGAACAGCCAGTTCGGCCGCCCCTGCGCATCGCGCTCGAGCCGCAAATCCGGCGCGGCGACCACCAGTCGCTCGACCACGATCCGGCGCGAGAACAGGTCCCATAGCCCGATCTGCGCCTTGATCCCATCCGCATGCGCCATCGCCGGGCGCGAGAAGCCCGGCGGGTTGCTCAGGCTGACATCGCTCGCCTCGATCGTCGGCGCCCAGCCCCAGCCCAGCCGCACCGGCCCGGCGATCACCAACTCCCGCCCGGTCGCCCGCCGCACCGCCTCGACCGCACGCGCCCGCACCGCGTCGCCGCTCAAATACCAGTTCGCCGCCCCTACGGCGCCGACCGGCACCGCCACGACGACCGCGATCGCGATGAAGAGGCCCCGCTTCAACGCCCCACCTTCATCGACGCATCGCCCGCTGCGGCGCCCTCGATTCGAACCCGATCGTCTTGAACGTCTCGCGCAGATGCGGCGCAAGCTCGGCCTCGACGAACAGCCGCCCGCCCCCGGGATGCGGCAGATCGAGCGCCCGCGCGTGCAGATGCAGCTTGTTGGAGATGCCGTCGACGATCGCGCTGCGGGCGCCGTTCTGGTCGGGCTCGTGATATTTCAGGTCGCCGACGATCGGCGTGCCGAGGGCGACGCAATGCACCCGCAACTGGTGCGTCCGCCCGGTGATCGGCGACAATTCCAGCCAGGACAGGCGCTGCCCGGCGGTGTCGAGTGTGCGGTAATCCGTTACCGCCCGCTGCGCGTCCTCATCGTCGCGCGCCGCCGGCACGCTGCGCTCGCCGCGGGCGCCGGCATAGCGCAGCAACGGCAGGTCGATCCGCCCCTCCATCGGCGTCGCCCGGCCGCTCACCACGGCCCAGTAGGTCTTCTTGACGTCGCGCCCGCGGAACGCGGCGGCGAGCTTGCCCGCCACGCCCGGCGTGCGCGCCAGCAACAGCACGCCGGAGGTGTCGCGGTCCAGCCGATGCACCAGCCGCGGCCGATGCGGGCTATCCAGCCGCAAGCCGTCCAGCATGCCGTCGAGATGCCGCGTGATGCCCGGGCCGCCCTGCACCGCCAGCCCGTGCGGCTTGTTGAGCACCAGCAGGTGCTCGTCGCGATAAAGGAGCATGTCCTCGAGCTCGCGAGCCACGGCCGCGTCGGCGCGCGGGGTCTCGGCCTCGGGCGGCGGATCCGGCAACGGCGGCACCCGTACCGCCTGGCCCGGCGCCAGCCGCGTCGCCGCCTCGGCGCGCTTGCCGTCGATCCGGATCTGGCCGGTGCGGCACAGCTTCTGGATCGCGCCCTGGGTTACAAAAGGAAAGTGACGGCGGAACCAGCGGTCCAACCGGATCTCCGCCTCGTCCTCCGTCACCGCGCGCGTCTGGACGCTCACTCGTTCCGCTCCCGCCGCTGCTCTGCCCAATGTTCGAGCCGCCGCGCCAGCTCGCGCTCGAAGCCCTTGTCGCGCGGACGGTAGAAGTCCGGTCGCGCCATCCCATCGGGGAAGTAGTTCTGTCCCGAGAAACCGTCCTCGGCATCGTGGTCGTAGTCATAACCGGCGCCGTAGCCCAGCGTCTGCATCAACTTGGTCGGCGCGTTCAGGATATGCGCCGGCGGCATCAGGCTGCCCGTCGCCTTGGCACTCGCCGCCGCCGCCTTGGTCGCCATGTAGAGCGCGTTCGACTTTGGCGCGGTACCCAGATACACGATCGCCTGTGCAATCACGAGCTCGCCCTCGGGACTGCCGAGCCGCTCATAGGCCTCCCACGCCGCCATCGCCTGCACCAAGGCCTGCGGATCCGCCAAACCGATGTCCTCCGACGCGAACCGGACCAGGCGGCGGGCGATGTAGCGCGCGTCCTCGCCGCCGGCGAGCATGCGCGCATACCAGTAGAGGGCCGCATCCGGGTCCGATCCGCGCAGGGATTTGTGCAGGGCGGAGATGAGGTTGTAGTGCTCCTCGCGGTCCTTGTCGTAGAGCGCGGCGCGGCGGCCGATCACCTCGGCCAGCCCCGCCGCATCCAGCGCCGGCCCGTCCGGCATTGCCAGCAGCTGCTCGGCCATGTTCAGGACGTAGCGCCCGTCTCCGTCGGCCATGGCGCTCAACGCCGCGCGCGCCTCGGGCAGCACCGGAAGCGCGCGGCCGGCCTCGGCCTCGGCCCGCTGCAGCAGGCGCTCGAGCGCCGCCTCGTCCAGCCGGCGCAGCACCAGCACCTGGCAGCGCGACAGCAGCGCCCCGTTCAGCGCGAAGGACGGGTTCTCGGTCGTCGCGCCCACCAGCACGATGGTCCCGTCCTCGACCACCGGCAGGAAGCCGTCCTGCTGCGCCCGGTTGAAGCGGTGGACTTCGTCGACGAACAGGAGGGTGCGTTGACCGGCTTCACGCCGGCGCCGTGCCTCCTCGAAGGCGCGCTTGAGGTCGGCCACGCCGGAGAAGACGGCTGACAGCGAGACGAAATGCAGCCCGGCCGCGGCGGCCAATAGTCGCGCGATGGTCGTCTTGCCGACCCCGGGGGGGCCCCACAGGATGAGTGAGGCCAATGCCCCGCGATCGAGCATCCGGGTCAGCGTGCCTTCGGCACCGACGAGATGGTCTTGGCCGACGATCTCGGCCAGTCGAGCGGGCCGCAGCCGTTCGGCCAGTGGTCGCCCTGGCGTATCGGCCGTCGTCACGGCCCCGAACAGGTCGAGCGTGGAGCGGGAGGACATGGCCATTATTTAGGCTCGGGCGGCGCGCGATGCGAGCGCCGTGTGGCCCCGCTCTCGCCGAGAGCGGGGCGGGGTGGCGAGATTACTCTTCGCCGTCGTCGTCTGCGATGGTCTCGGGGCGCGGGCCGCTGTCGAGGCCCTTGGCGGCCGGGTCACGGTCGACGAGTTCGATGACGGCCATGCTGGCCGCGTCACCATAGCGGATGCCGGCGCGGAGCACGCGGCAATAGCCGCCCGGGCGGGCCTTGTAGCGCTCGGCCAGCGGGCCGAACAGCTTGGCGACCAGCTTCTCGTCCTGCAGCTTGGACAGCGCCTGCCGCCGTGCATGCAGATCGCCGCGCTTGGCCAGCGTGATGAGCTTCTCGGCCACCGGCCGCAGCTCCTTGGCCTTGGGCAGCGTGGTGGTGATCTGCTCGTGCTTCAGCAGCGCGTGGGCCATGTTGCGGAACATGGCTTCGCGATGGCTGCCTGTGACCCCAAGCTTGCGGCCGGACATCCCGTGGCGCATGTCGTCAAACTCCTAAAAAGGCTCGTCCAGCCGCTTGGCCAGATCTTCGATGTTTTCCGGCGGCCAGCCAGGGACGCTCATTCCGAGCGAGAGCCCCATCGCCGTCAGCACTTCCTTGATCTCGTTGAGCGACTTGCGTCCGAAGTTCGGCGTGCGCAGCATTTCCTGCTCGGTCTTCTGCACGAGGTCGCCAATATAGACGATGTTGTCGTTCTTCAAGCAATTCGCGCTGCGGACCGAGAGTTCGAGTTCGTCGACCTTGCGCAGGAGGTTGCGGTTGAACGGCAGATCGTCCTGCACCTCGTCCGGACGCGCCAGTTGCGGCTCGTCGAAGTTGATGAACAGTTGGAGCTGGTCCTGCAGGATGCGCGCGGCCAGGGCCACCGCGTCCTCGGGCGTCACCGCCCCGTTGGTCTCCACCTGCAGCAGCAGCTTGTCATAGTCGGTGACCTGGCCGACGCGGGTCGGCTCCACCTTATAGGACACGCGCTTGACCGGCGAATAGATCGCATCGATCGGGATCAGGCCGATCGGCGCGTCCTCGGGCCGGTTCGCCGCGGCCGGGACGTAGCCCTTGCCGAGATTGACCGTGAACTCCATGCCGAGCTTGACCCCGTCATCGAGGGCGCAGATCACCAGGTCGGGGTTCATCACCTCGATGTCGTGCCCGGTCTGAATCTGGCCGGCGGTGATGTCGCCCGGTCCGGTCGCCTGCAGCACCATGCGCTTCGGGCCCTCGCCATGCATCCGCAACGCGAGTTGCTTGATGTTCAGCACGATGTCGGTGACGTCTTCACGCACGCCGGGAATGCTGCTGAACTCGTGCAGCACGCCGTCGATCTGCACCGCGGTCACCGCTGCGCCCTGCAACGACGACAGCAGCACGCGCCGGACGGCGTTGCCGAGCGTCATGCCGAAGCCGCGCTCGAGCGGCTCGGCGACGACGGTGGCGACGCGATGCGGGTCGGAACCGGGCTCGACATCGAGCTTTTCCGGTTTAATCAGCGATTGCCAGTTCCTCTGGAGGACCATGCATCAGCTCCAAACATAAGTAGCGGCGCGGCCGCATGACCGCGCCGTAAACATTCTTGCTCTTGCGGCTAGACGCGGCGGCGCTTGCGCGGCCGGCAGCCGTTATGCGGAATGGGCGTCATGTCGCGGATCGCGGAGATCGAGAAACCGACGGCCTGCAGCGCGCGCAATGCACTCTCGCGGCCGGATCCGGGCCCGCTCACCTCGATCTCGAGCTGCTCCATGCCGTGCTCGCGCGCCTTGCGGCCGGCGTCCTCGGCGGCCACCTGGGCTGCATACGGCGTCGACTTGCGGCTGCCCTTGAAGCCCTGCATTCCGGCGGACGACCAGGCGATCGTGTTGCCCTGAGCGTCGGTGATGGTGACCATCGTGTTGTTGAAGGTCGCGGCGACGTGGGCAACGCCGGAAATGATATTCTTGCGCTCTTTGCGACGAGGGCGCGCGGCGGGTTTCGCCATAGAGAATTCGTCCTAACGTATCAGAAGGGAAACTACTTGGTGATTTTCTTCTTGCCGGCGATCGCGACCGCCTTGCCCTTGCGGGTGCGCGCATTGGTATGCGTCCGCTGACCACGCACCGGCAGGCCGCGGCGGTGCCGCAGGCCGCGATAGCAGCCGAGGTCCATGAGCCGCTTGATGTTCATGGAAACTTCGCGCCGCAGGTCGCCCTCAACGCGGAAGTCCCGGTCGATCAGCTCGCGAATCCGGAGCACCTCTTCGTCGGACAACTGGTTGACCCGGCGATCTTCGGGGATGCCGAGCTTGGTGACGATCTCGTGCGCCTTGGCCGGGCCGATGCCGTAGATATACTGCAGGCTGACTTCGACCCGCTTGTTGGTCGGCACGTTAACACCAGCAATTCGCGCCACGCTGTTCTCTCCTACGCACGCAGCCGGCAGCCGCGCGACAAACCGGGGGAACGAGCCCCCACAAAATTGGGCAGCGCCGGCTCTTTCAAGCCCGACGCAAGCCGCGTGTTATACGCTGCCGCCGCGCGAAGTCAACGCGCTGCGGTCAACTTGTCGTGACCACGCACGTCGGCCAGGATTGCTTCCAGCTCGGTCGTGACATGGTCGATGTCGGCCATCCCATCCACGGTCATCAGGCGGCCGGCCGCAGCGTAGTGCGGCAGGATCGGCGCGGTCTGGCTGTGGTAGGCGGCCAGCCTTGTGCCGACCGTCTCGCGGGTATCATCGGCCCGGCGAATGAAATCATGGCTGCCGCACACATCGCATACGCCATCGACATGCGGGCGCTTGAAGCTGTCGTGGTAGCCGGTGCCGCACTTGGCGCAGGTGAACCGGCCGGCGATGCGGTCGGTCAGCGCGGCGTCGTCGACCTTGAGTTCGATCACCGCGTCGATCTGCTTGCCCGCCCGCGCCAGCATGGCGTCCAGCGCCTGGGCTTGCGGCACCGTGCGCGGGAAGCCGTCGAGGATGAACCCGGCCGAGGCATCCGGCTGGCGGATGCGGTTCTCGATGATCGAGATAATCAGCGCATCGGGCACCAACTCGCCGGCTTCCATGATCGCCCTGGCCTGCTCGCCGATCGCGCTGCCGGCCTTGACCTCGGCCCGGAGCATGTCCCCGGTCGAGATCTGCACCAGTCCGTGCACCTGTTCGAGCCGCTTGGCCTGTGTCCCCTTTCCGGCGCCGGGCGGGCCCAGCAGGATCAGGTTCATCGCGCGCGGCCTTTCACCCGGGACTTGCGGATCAACCCTTCATACTGATGCGCCAGCAGATGCGACTGGATCTGCGTCACCGTGTCCATCGTCACCGAGACGATGATCATCAGGCTGGTGCCGCCGAAATAGAACGGGACGGCGTATCGGCTGATCAGGATCTCCGGCAGAAGGCAGACCGCGCAGAGGTAGAGCGCGCCAATCGTGGTCAGGCGGGCCAGGATCGTGTCGAAATATTGCGACGTGTTCGAGCCGGGACGGACGCCCGGGATGAAGCCGCCATACTTCTTGAGATTGTCGGCGGTCTCCTCCGGATTGAACACCACCGCGGTGTAGAAATAGGAGAAGAAGATGATCATCGCCGCGTAGGTGATCAGATACGCCGGCTGGCCGTGCGACAATTGCTGGCCGAACCAGGCCAGCCAAGAATTCGGGCTCTGCTGCGAGAACCCGGCGACCGTCGCTGGGATCAACAGGATCGAGCTGGCGAAGATCGGCGGGATGACGCCCGCCGTGTTCACCTTGAGCGGCATGTGGGTGGAGTCGCCGCCGAACATGCGCTGTCCGACCTGGCGCTTGGGATACTGGATCACGACCCGGCGCTGCGCCCGTTCCATGAACACCACGAACGCCACCACCAGCACCGCCAGGATCATGAAACCAACGATGAACACCGGCGACAGCGCCCCGGTGCGGCCGAGTTCGAGCAGGTTGGCCAGCGCGTGCGGCAGGTTGGCGACGATGCCGGCGAAGATGATCAGGCTGGTGCCGTTGCCGACCCCGCGCGAGGTGATCTGCTCGCCGATCCACATCAGGAACATGGTGCCGCCGACGAGAGTCACGACGCAGGACACGCGGAAGAACAAGCCGGGATCGATCACCGCCGAGCCGAACTGCCCGCGCATGCCTTCGAGGCCGATCGCGATCCCGTAGGACTGCACCAACGCGATCAGCACCGTCAGATAGCGGGTATATTGGTTGAGCTTCTTGCGCCCCGACTCGCCCTCCTTCTTGAGAGCTTCGAGCGACGGGATCGCCGCCGACATCAGCTGCACGATGATGCTGGCCGAGATGTAGGGCATGATGTTCAGCGCGAACACGGTCATGCGCCCGAGCGCCCCGCCGCTGAACATGTCGAACATGCCCAGGATGCCGCCGCCATGCTGGGCCAGTAGCTCGCCCATCACCGACGCGTCGACGCCGGGCACCGGGATGTAGGTGCCGAGCCGGTAGACCAGAAGCGCACCCAGGGTGAACCAGATACGCTTCTTGAGTTCGGTCGCCTTCGCCAGCGTACCGAAATTCATGCTGGATGCGAGTTGCTCGGCCGCTGAGGCCATGGACGGACCCTCTCGGAAAGACGGTGCCGGACCACGCTCAGCTCGTCAGGGGCTCAGCTCGTCAGGCGCCGCACTGCCCTCTTATATGCGGCCCCTGCGGGCCGGGCACAATCTTTACAGACGCCAGCGTCAGGCCGCCGGCGCTTCGGCTTCCGTCTTGACCGTCGTCGTCACCGTTCCGCCGGCCTTTTCAACCGCCGCGATCGCCGCCGCCGATGCACCCGACACCGTCACGCGGACGCTGCGGGTGATCTCGCCCTTGGCCAACAAGCGCACGCCGGCCAACCGGCCGATCCGCACCAGCCCGGCCGCCACCAAGGCCGCCTCGGTGATCGCCGTATTGGCGTCCAGACGGCCGGCCTCGACCGCCTTGTCGATCGAGCCGACATTGATCGGCGCATATTCCTTGCGGAACAGATTATGGAACCCGCGCTTCGGCAGGCGCCGATAGATCGGCAGCTGGCCGCCTTCGAACCCGTTGAGCGCTACGCCCTCACGGGCCTTCTGGCCCTTGACACCCTTGCCGGACGTCTTGCCCTTGCCGGAGCCGATGCCGCGCCCCAGCCGCTTGGACTTGAGGTGCGCCCCGGGATTGTCCCGGATCTCGTTCAGCTTCACTTGACGTCCTCCACCTCGATAAGGTGCTTGACCCGATCGATCATGCCGCGGACCGAGGGCGTGTCCTCGAGCTCGCGCGTGCGGCGCAGCTTGCCCAGGCCAAGCCCGGTCAAGGTCTGCACCTGGTCCTTCTTACGGCCCAGGCCGGACCGCACCTGCGTCACCCGAACGGTGCGCTTGACCGGGTTATCCGACATCGGCCATCACCTCTGCCCCGGCGCCATCGCGCTTGCCCAAGATTTCCGTGACCTTCTTGCCGCGGCGCGCGGCCACCGAACGCGGGCTAGCGCACCTTGTCAGGGCCGCGAAGGTGGCCTTGACCATGTTGTGCGGATTGCGGCTGCCGAGCGACTTGGCGACCACGTCGTTGATCCCCAGCGTCTCGAACACGGCGCGCATCGGGCCGCCGGCGATGATGCCGGTGCCGGCCGCGGCCGAGCGCAGCACGACATGGCCGGCACCAAACAAGCCCTCAACGTCATGATGCAGCGTGCGGCCTTCCTTCATCGGCACGCGGATCATGCCGCGCTTGGCCCGCTCGGTCGCCTTGCGGATCGCCTCCGGCACCTCGCGCGCCTTGCCGGCGCCGTAGCCGACGCGGCCTTTCTGATCGCCGACCACCACCAGGGCGGCAAACGCGAATCGGCGGCCACCCTTGACCACTTTGGCGACGCGGTTGATCGTCACCAGCTTGTCGATGAGCTCGTCACCGTCGCGATCCCGCTCTCCGCCGCGCTCGCGGTCGCGCCCGCGGCCGCCGCCTTCCCGTGCTTCACGTGCCATGACTATCGATCCTTAAAACGCCAGCCCGCCTTCGCGGGCCGCGTCGGCCAGCGCCTTGACGCGGCCATGATACAGATACGACCCGCGATCGAACACGACCGCGGTCACGCCGGCGGCCAATGCCCGCTCGGCCACCAGCTTGCCGACGGCGGCGGCCGCATCCTTGTCGGCGCCCCCCTTCAGCTCCGGCTTGAGGCCCTTGTCGAGGCTTGACGCAGCGGCCATCGTCCGGCCCTGCACATCGTCAATGACCTGCGCGTAGATATGTTTGCCGGAGCGGAACACCGACAGCCGCGGCCGGCCGATGGCCTTCTTGCGGAGTTGGAAGCGCAGGCGCTGGCGCCGACGCAGCCTGAGATCTTGCGGAGCGCTCATCTTACTTCTTCTTGCCTTCCTTGCGCCGGATCTGCTCGTTGTCGTAGCGCACGCCCTTGCCTTTATACGGCTCGGGCGGGCGGAACCCGCGGATCTCGGCGGCGACCTGACCAACCTGGCGTTTATCCGTGCCCGTGACCGTGATCGAGGTCGGGCGCGGCGTGGTGATGGTGATGCCTTCCGGCACCGGATAGACGACGTCGTGCGAGAAGCCGAGGTTGATGACCAGGTTCTTGCCCTGCACCGAAGCGCGGAAACCGGTGCCCTGGATCTCCATCGTCTTGGAGAACCCGTCGGAGACGCCCTTGACCATGCTGGCGACCAGCGCGCGGGTGGTGCCCCACATCATGCGCGCCTGGTTGTCGTTGCGACGCGGCGCGACCGAGACGAGATTGTCCTCGACCTTGGTCTCGACATTGTCGGACAGCTTCAGGCTCAAAGTGCCGAGCTTGCCCTTGGCCGAGAGGATGCCGTTGGCGATCGCCACCGACACGCCCGCCGGAACGGGGACGGGATACTTGCCTACGCGTGACATAATGCCCTCCCTTTCCCTAGAAGACGCGGAACAGAACTTCGCCGCCGACATTGGCAGCGCGCGCCTCGCCATCCGACAGCACGCCGCGCGGCGTCGACAGGATGGAGACGCCGAGACCGGCATAGACGCGCGGCAGGTCGGCGATGGCCGAATAGACGCGGCGGCCGGGCTTGCTGACGCGGGTGATCTCTTTGATCACCGGCTCGCCGTCGGTGTATTTCAGCTCGATGCGCAGCTGGTTCACGCCGGGGCGGACCTGCTCGGCGGTGTAGCCGCGAATGTAGCCTTCACGCTTGAGCGCCTCGAGCGCGTTGGCGCGCAGCTTGCTGGCGGGTGCCACGCAGCTGGTGTGCCGGCTGCGCTGCGCGTTGCGGATGCGGGTGATCATGTCGCCCAGCCCGTCGGTCATCATCGGCCGGGTTCCTTACCAGCTCGCCTTGACCATGCCGGGGAGTTGCCCCGAGCTGGCCAGTTGACGGAGCATCATCCGCGACAGCTTGAACTTGCGATAGTTGCCGCGGGCGCGGCCAGTCAGCGCGCAGCGCAGGCGCACGCGCACCGCGGCGCCGTTGCGCGGCAGCTCGGCGAGCTTCAACGTCGCGGTGAAGCGATCCTCGACCGAAAGGCTCCGGTCCATCACCACCGCCTTCAACTCCGCCCGCTTTGCCTTGTCGCGCGCCGCAAGATAAGCGCGCTTCTCGTTGCGGTTCACGGATGATGTCTTGGCCATCTCACTCTACTCCTTGGAACCTGCCGGAACCCATGATCTCGTCATGCACCCTGGCGGTTTTCCGTTTGAATTCAGGTGGCGAAGGGAACGTCGAGCGCTTTGAGCAACGCCTTGGCTTCGTCGTTCGTCTTGGCCGTGGTCACGAAGATGATGTCCATCCCGCGGATGTCGGTCACCTTGTCGTACTCGATCTCCGGGAAGATGATCTGCTCTTTGACGCCCATGGCGAAGTTGCCGCGGCCGTCGAATCCCTTGCCCTGCGGAATGCCGCGGAAGTCGCGCACGCGTGGCAGCGCAATCGTCACCAACCGGTCCAGGAACTCGTACATCCGGGCGCGCCGCAGCGTCACTTTGCAGCCGATGGCCAGACCTTCGCGGATCTTGAACCCGGCGATCGCCTTCTTGGCCAGCGTCTTGACCGGCTTCTGGCCGGCGATCAGCGTCAATTCGGCCAGCGCCGCATCGAGCTTCTTTTGGTCGCCCGCCGCCTCGCCAACGCCCATGTTCAGCACGATCTTCTCGAGCTTGGGCACCTGCATCGGGTTCGCGTAGCCGAACTGTGTCTGCAGCTTGGCGCGGATCTCTTCGCGATAGCGCTGCTGCATCCGCGGCAATTGCTTCGTCTCGCTCGCCGTCTGTTTCGTCTCGCTCATTG
>JAABUL010006320.1_pt1 | contig 13748 bp, 5 predicted proteins | sample 5559151 | NCBI WGS metagenome assembly JAABUL01 (sample SAMN10711876, study PRJNA513368) | rock metagenome | isolation source: Antarctica rocks | place: Antarctica: Victoria Land, Pudding Butte sud | reverse complement strand
TGAGGACAAGAAACATACTCCGGAATGGCCGTCGATATGGTAGAAATTCTTCGAGAAGATATGAAACATTGCACAGTCCAGAGAGTTTGGACGTCTTGGATGACGAATTGGCGTCCCAAGCCTTCAATCAGGCCGAGCCTTCAATCAGGCCGAGCCGTCCCCAGCCGAGCTGTCCCCAGCCGAGCTATCAGAAACTAGCTCCAAAGTATTCGACGATGATACATTCAACCAAGAATCTTCTGGCTCTCCGATGGATGAGTTCGATCCCGACCCGACCGGGGTGGGAGTTGGTGATCAGACATACTCCGACCTTTCCAGTAGCTCGAGTGAAGATATCGTGTTAGGGTCAAGTGCGTTGGCTGCCCGTGACTCCATCGCACTACTACACGAACTTTGTGACAAACTCATTGGATCTATCCAAAATACGTCGTCACACATCAATGAAGCAAACACCGAATATCTCACAATCCAAGGAGACACTAATTATGGGTACGATCCGGACGCGAGACCCTACGCATCTTGTGAACGCTCTCAATATCCAGCAGCTAGTCTTAGCGAACATTATGAAGACTGAACTGATACAACTCGAAGCTGTGACTGGAGGTCATGTAATTAGATAGAAAAAGTCAATAAGGAAAATCTGCGAATATGACGAATGAATGGCCTGACCAATGAATTGTGGACAGGGCCGTGAGCGGCATTCAAACAGATAGTCTGAAATAAGGTAGTCCTGATCAGGTGCGTCTTCGACTGATGGCCGTAGTAGTTGATATATCGATTGAATGTTGGCAAGGCTTCCTTTTGCGCTTTGCTAGATTCGTCACCGCAGGCGGTTGTTATTCTGGCACAAGTTCGTACTCGCGCTCGCAACTAAAATTAAATATAGATAATTAGAGAATATATATGAAGAAAGCGTGTACTATCTCCTCATCTGGTACAAACACGCCCGCACAAGCGTTCAGTAAGTCCCACACACTTGTGGTGGACGCAACTGTACCAAATGAGGGGACAATTGGTGTACCTTACGGAGGCCAGGACCCTCCGCCTAATCATCACAATCCGGGGGTTGAAAGCTCGCTTTACCTGCCCATCTATTGTGCAGGAGGAGGAGAATGTGGCTGGCGGATATTTCAATTCTTCAATTCTCGCTAAGGTTTGAAGGCTTAACCAATAACAAAATTTTGAGGCAGCGCTCCAATCCCTTCCATATCCCTTAGGCCGTTCGAAAGTCAGCCATCCGCTTACTGTGCTCTTGCGGCCAATAGGATAAATCCTCGGCTAGATTAGTAAATGGAGTGGCTGACTTTCGACCGGCCTAAGGGATATCCAACCCTCTGACACCAATACAGTGCCCGTGGCCCAGATTAGAATTCAACAACACCGGCCAAGCTTTTGTGAAACCTTTCCAGATATACAGAGAGGATTCGTAGAGGATATGTAACTACTAACTCGAGGAAGATAACAGGTAGGAGATCATCTTTCTTTTCGTACACCCAGTACCTCATTACTAAAAGAGAAGGGAGAAGAAGTCAATATTTCGATCACGACCCGATCGAATTCCCATGCAACAAGCCACTCACACGAACGCAGATCTTGTGAACAGAGTGGGATACTCGTCACTGAAGCTGACCTAAAATCTTCAGCTGCACGAAATTGCTGGCACTCACCGTTCGCCTTCGTCCTCGAATTCCCCGCTCCCCCTGGGTGACTTACCTTTCGAGTCTGTCTCCAGATCGAACACGGCACCAGAAGCTATATCTCTGCGTCGGTATCTGAATCGACCCACGAAGTACTAATCCGAGGTCCAAAATGGGGTAAGAACCTTATTCAACTACCCCACCCTGAACCTCAAATGTGGCAGGTCCTCTTATGTCTCGGAGCCGCCTTATCGCGTGGCAAGCCCCCATCTCTCAGGCAAATCCCCGCCCACGTCGGGTGAGTAACAGCCATATCCTGTGTCACCAACGATACTTTGCTTACGACGACAGCGTGTGAGTATACTGGGGCAGAACCCTCATCTCAGCAAAGTATCTTTAGTTCTTTTGATCCCAACATTCTGCCAAGCCCAGCCCCTGGCCCATCCTGTCCTCAACAGTGGCGACTTTTGCACGAATATCGCAGTTTCAACACGAGTCGCATTCCGAGCACCTCGGATTTTGGATCGAGCCACTATGACATTCTTCGAGCGACTGTTCCATCGTCAACTTATGTTGCGAGGTATGTTTCAAGACTTCGGAATCGATGCTTTGTATACTGATAGCCTCCGATCAGCCCAGCCAATATATCGTTATATCGCGGCGACCCGTATACGCAACGATCATAGTAAGTCTTGTTCAAACTATTTATCTCTAATAACGCTAATCGTCGAAGCTCTTCGTTACCAAACTCCACATTGCACTCACGGAATTCAGCGACCAGCCAGCGAGACTCAACTGCGCCCTCACCGCGTAGAGATCAACCGATAAATGTGGTCGGGGAATATGCGAGACAATGCTGGGACCATGGGTGCAATGGCCGTAATTTCTCGACGTCCAGCAATCTTCTCCGGCATCAACGAGAAAAATCGGGAATCGCGACCAAATCTACCTGTTCACTGTGTGGGGCAAAGTTCACACGATCGACTGCGAGGAATGACCATGTGCAACGGCAGATATGCATCAGGTAGGCTCGACACAAGAGCACTGATGACCGCTAGCGAATCATCGCAATGCATGCGTCTCGTATGGAGGATTACTTGGTAGCAGCACACCCGAGCGACTTGCATATTGTGAGGAGAATTAGGGTCCTCTTAACAATCTTTGGCGCTAAGCGTTTGTCTAAACTGCACTGAGTTTGAATATTCCAATGGAGGACCCAGGGTTTGGCATTGGATTTAGGATAGCTAGCAATAGAATCCCGGGAAAGATATTGGACGGGCCGGCAATAGGAAATTCGCGGTTGTACACCAGAGATACCAGATCATCTTGGTAGAAGCTTGTTCGAAAAGCGCTCACCTGACTCACCGAGTACCAGTCTTACTGCCCTAGAGCATCGGACCTCTAGACCTGCTCACAATCGTGTAGGAAAGCAAAGCATGCAGTTGCCATCGAACTACGACGATCTGATTGATCGGACTGGCGCACGCGTCTGCCGCGTCGAGACTATTTTGGCAGATCTCCGCGTATCATCTGGCATCTGCCTCTTACACAAGGTAGGTAGACTACTAATAACCGATATGAGATATCATGACCACATCATATTATCACTCAGATATCGCGCACGGGTCCATCCCCCAAAACCTTTTGAGGCCCATGGTCTGTGAAGTTCTTTCCTAGATTCACTGCCGATAGCCGCAACGTCGTTGAGGACCTTGCGTAGAATGGATCGAAAGCACGAAGGCACAGCCCCTTGATAAATCCGATCACTTCAGATACTCCGTCTTTCTTTTTCATCATTCTTCGTGGCTCGAAAAAGAAAAGTTGCGCAATAATCGTCAAGAATTCGAAATGCTTTTGGTCGAAGCCAGAAGCTTCTATCTAGCCTTATGTCGAATGCTTTCTCTAAATCATATTGCAATGAATCTAATTGATAAGAACACTCTTTCCCCTGCTGGTGAATGCGGTCACCGGTGGGCACTGCGAGGGCGACGACCTGTACTAGATACAGTGTCGTCTTTGCAGGGCAGTTTCGAATCCTGCAGGGGGTACACTCCGTACAGACAACAAGAATGTAGGCGCTGTGGCCGATGCCAGTGTCTCGAGCAACAAATCACTCTCCTCGATATTCGATCAGAACAACAACAGCAGCAACGGCAGCACATCAATCCGCTTTGATTACCGTGTGTGGTGAGACACGTATTATCGAATAAGCACGCCTCCGTCAATCGACACACTTATCCACCTATCACCTTCGGCCATACGGGCATTGCCCGTGAGAGAGAGCGCTCCCTCTCAAGAGTATGGGAACCCATGGGAATAGAAGAGGGAGGAGGATACACATATAGGCACGCGTCATCCACGCGTCGCTGGGTGCAAACAGAGGACTTGACGCTCTTGCGTTACTGTTGAATCGAGTAAGAATCAATATATATATATTTTAGTAATGCAAATAACACAAAATAAATTTATTAAATAATTGAAAACCTGCAGCAGGCGGCTTCCCATGTTCGGTCTGTACCACATGCGGTTAGCGCAATGAAATGACTGCGTCACGTGATCTCTTCTGCATATAGTCAAGCCATTTAGCCTCTGCAATCTATACGTTTCCATGCACTGCCGTTATTACGCATATATTGTTCAATGTATCGAAATGATTTTAAGATTTTCTATACTCAGCGAATACTCCCTCTTAAGAGATATGTTATTAGAATCGAAGAAGATAGTATATTAATCTTTGTAAAATTTTCTAGACTCTAATGATTTCTAGACTAATCGTCGAGTCGGTTTTCGGTTCCAACTTTAGAAATCGATTCGATCCGACACGATTTTTTATTCTATTATTGGAAATCAGATCGAATCGACAAGAACTCGAAAACAACGTTATTTTGTCAAGATTTACTACTTTTTTAGCATAGAATCAAAAATGTTGCGAAATACGATAACAACCTGTCTGAAGCATGCATTGAGACATTGAAGCTGCCCGACGGTGCCAATTGACTCGATTAGCATTTCGTAGAATCGCGCTAGTAGTTCCACGAAATCCCTATTGGTCCGAATGCTATAGCCCGATTGGGACTAGTTTAAAGACTGCGATACATCTTGCAGTCTCTGCACTCTCTGTAGTAGACATTTTCTAATATCTTAGCGAGACACGCGGGTTAGTCGCAATAGATTCAAAAGTCTTGACAATGCTTTCACAAGATTTTTATAGTAAAAATAGTATCAAAACTTCAAGACAATCGATTTAATTTACGAAATTCTTTTATTATAACTATACTTATTAATACAAAATAATTGCAATCTTCTGTCGAAGGCCTGCATAGAGAGCGTCTTATGGATTTGTATTAACTAATACTAAAAGCATAGAGAGTAAATATACAGATGGTGCGAGAATTATATAGACGGGAGGCCTGGGAGCGCTAGTTCTAATCGGAACAGCCGGGCAGCCAAGCGCGCCTGTTATGATTGATCAGATCCCTGCGCTAGGTTTCATGCGGCATAGTTCGGCTCGGTAAGTCGATCTATGAGGATTTCGTAGAACTCGCTTAGGAGTTCCATGAAATCAGACGCATGACCGTAACATCTTCAAAGTCTTTTTTGATTGACATGCAAAGATATCTTTTATCTGGAAATAAATGTTACGGTATTTCACCGGAGGTCTGCGGCGCTCTTATCTGATTAGGCTTAGTACCGGTTAGAGGCCCGCATACCCGACCGGTCTGCGCACATAGTCTGCTCCAACTACATGGATAGCTCAACAATTCAACTATTACCACCAAAACCACTGCTTACTGCAATACTCTTACAATAAGATTGTCTTCTTTTGAAAAACATAAGTCAAGAAAAAATAAAGTCGAAGTTCGCGATATGCACAGATAATTGCATCTCTTTAATAGTTGCACTGTTGAATCAAAGCTCAACGTCATTACAATAACAGTTCAAAAACGTGCGATTCGCGCAAAGTTTAGTGTAGCAACGAAGTCTAATCGGCAAGACTAGGTTGACCGTCGGGTCGGTATTCGGTTCCAACTTCAGGAACCGACCCGATCCGACGGTTCCAATTTTAGGAATCGAATCGAAAGTCGATTTTTTTGGAATCGACCCGATCCGATTGAACTCGATTTTTGATTCCAAAATTAGAAATCGAATCGAGACTAGTTTTAGTATCAAAATTAATAAAATTAGTTAAAACTACTAACTAAATGTAATATATTTTGAATTGTTCTAATTGTTTATTATAATAACTACTACTATTATGCGTTACATATATGCATTACATTTGCAAATATATTGCATATTTAAAAAGTTTTCTATTTGTTATGGTATGCGCTGGGATAATCCTGGAAGCAGATCAGGCTAGCCGCATCGGGACTAGCTCTCTCGGGGCGTCTTCCACAAAACCTGCAGATTTCCCTGTGTAGTTTAGAAATCAATCTATTATCTAACCAAACCAACCACCACACACTAGAAGTCTATGCATTCTCTTGTCCTCTGACACTATTAATAGAATTCGATTCTCGATTCCAACTTTAGAAATTCACTCGACCCGACGATTCCAACTTTAGAAATCGAATCGCCAAGACTTTCGATTCGATTAATCGACCCGAACTCGATGCATCGACTCGACGCGATCAGTCCAGGCAAGACTGCCGTCGTGTTCGCATAGTTGATAATGTGTTCTTGCATGGGCTTACTGTATTCTATTTCCTGGATGTCAAGATTTGCCTCAATTATTGTATTATCGACAATCTATTACATTGCGCATGACTTGTTGTATTAAAATCTTAAATTACCAAGATACTTTCGAAAGTCCGACATTATGTTTGTGGCTGAACCATCTATGTGGTTTAGATATTATTGTGGAATCGTTATAAAATAATTGTAGTATTACTGCGACCAACTCGCATGCCTCGCTAAGATAGATAAATAATTCACCACGTTGTTTGCCACATCTTTCAATAACAATTACTATTACTATTGAACAGTATATACGTAATAACGATAGTGCATAGAAAGTCGTATAGATTGCAGAGATCAAGTGGTCTGACTATATACAGAAGAAATCACACGACTACGTCACGTGATTGCGCTAATCATATGTGATATAGACTGAACATAAGAAGCCGTCTGCTGCTGGTTTTTGACAATTGTCACTATTATTTATTTCTAAGTATTGAATAGTATATGCATGATAACAGCAGTGCATGGAAACTTGTAGATTGCAGAGACCAAATGGGCTGATTATATACAGAAGAAATCACGTGACGCAGTCACGTGATTATGCTAATCGCATGTAATATAGACTGAACATAACAATCTATCGAATTAAAACTCTATATGCTAGAGTTGTAACCAAGATTTATAACTATGTCATATAGTATTCGTCGAGAGATTGCGCAGAAGTATTCAATACGATTATTGAACTCAGAAGCAGATCATCTGTCTTGGTGATGTTTTTTTAAATACGATATTTAGTATTTCAATACAGCATTAATATTGCCGGATTGCCTATTTGAGTAGTATGTTTTGGATCCTAGAGCGAACTCTACTTACAGAACATCTGACGATTCCCAGCAAAGCAACATGTTCAAAAATGCGCTACAACCAAAAGCGACTCGATTCTTGACTTTCGCGATTTGTTTTCAAGCGCATATTTTGCTCTACAAAGAATGCAAATTTTACTAACAATTGTGCGATAGCGCATGGCGCGAAATCAAAGTGTAGTACAAAGTAGTAGTGTTTGTCAAGTTTTGAAGTTCAAAGGTTTGGCGGGCGAAGAATTCCCGGATTAAGTTAATACTTTGCGGGCGCTAGAGTCACTAGTCCCCGCCTCTCTCTCGCTTAAAACATTGGCACAGCACACCTAAACTGAGCGACTGTATCTTTGCGGATTTTGAAGTTACGATAAAGCTCTCGGTGACAAAAGTTTAGTTCCGGTAGAGCCAATTATCGATGTCATAGAAAGAGTTTTGGTCGGAAAGCTAGGTGTCGAGTAATGTAAGTCTCAAAACCTTGTACTGTGCCAACTTTTTTGGCTAGGGGGAGCCCGCGAAACAACGTATTGAATATTTCTGCGCAACCTCCCTATTACTAATTTACTTCAATTTCTATATTAGCTCTCTTTTCAAGTAGTCGTTTTCGACGCAGCATTTGATTATAAGCACTTACTCTTGCAGCTCCTGCTCGAACATCTTGAGAGTACATCTCTCAACGCGCTTTCGCATCTGTGGCACACCATCTCCTACGCATCGAGGCGATGCTGGACAAGCATGCTTGAGATAGAATTCCTGTTCGTCTCGTAATGTCCCTCCGTGTGTGGCGAGAAACCCGCCGTGCCGAGAAGCATCTTCGATTGGTGTATGGCAAGACTCTTCCTCGCTAAAGTATCAGGTAATAATCAATGCTCTATTGTTTTCGAGCTTTTTTACATGGGACTTCCGTTTGTAGCGAGAAAATTACCAAGATCTTGCTCATTTTATCGATCTTTCTGTTGACGACGTCAAGAATCGCTTTAGCTACTTCCATTTGTTTCGATACGATTAGCAACACAAATTTGATTTTCAATTTCATAGTATAATAGTTCTATCATGGAAGAATATAAATACAAACATTGAAGACGCTCAAGCTTCAAAGTTTAAAATTTCGAAAGTTTCGTAGAGCAAGAGAAGATAGAAGCATCATGTTCTTGGCGTAAGAATTTAATGTGCGTTAGCATCGATTTATATTACATCGTATTGAGTATGGTTCGACGATATGTTACATTTTATACTACTCTAAGTTCATCAAAATGTGACGCATCGTGACGAGCTTCTAGAAGTGTCTATGAGCGACTACTTTAAATAATAACGCGATCTCTCACTTATTTATAATTGACTAGCGATATTGCTCTTAATGTGTGTTCACAAGAAATTGTGCGACATCTTCTCAATTCGCAATTTCAAGTTTTCTATTCGAAGTAGATAGTCACGATGAGCGATGATAAATCTCACAAGATCGTCGCACAATTCTTTGAAAATGTTAGATTAAGAGAAAGACTTTATGAGTTATACACGAATTTGCAACGTAATCTATTAGATCTTCGAAGATAACAAAACATTGTCATCTTTTCTAATAGTTTTGTTACTACTTTCTATGTTACATTGCAAACGTAATAAATTCTATTTCAATATAATGAACTTTCAACTTAATAGTATTTAATTTATATATTTCTGTTTTGTCTTTCTTGTCGCTCGATCGACAAGTATAACTTCACAATTGAAAGACTTTAGTATTATCATCAAGCACAAAATTGACATTTATTCGAATAACAATTAATGCAAAAAGATCGACATAAACGACTTGTTAATAAATAACGTGAACTGACTTCAAAACACATATGTTGTCAACGATAATTTCGAATGCTCGAATCATAAGATGCGAATACTAATCGTAGTGATTCGAGAATAAGACTATTAGTTAGAAAGCGTTAATAGTAGCTCGACGTTTTCTTTTAGCTTTTTAACGCTCTTGCGATGTTATAGAGTGAAACAAAAATAGAGAACGCTCTTAACAACAATTTATCACATAATTCGATTTAATCATAAAATAATTGAAGAGAAAAACTAAGCTCTATAAAGTTGACTTAATCTAGATGCAAATCAAATGCAAAGACATTATTACGAAAGATTGAACAATCGCTTCGATACTTTTGCGAGAGTCAAAAAAGATTACGATTATCTCTTCGAATTTAATTGTCTTTTATCATCAACGTTTGATTGATAAAAGACTTAAAAGTTAAGACAAAAATAGACTTCTTTTCAATATTTATAGTTTCACGATTAGTGAATATAATCTTATTGTCGTTAGTAAGACTAAGTGTTAGAATACTTCTTATAGCTTCGAGTTTTTGCACTTCTTGATTCGTCGTCGAGTTTTACAATTTGACGATTTAATTCGATACTAAAGCGAACAACGAGTCGTTCGACAAGAATGTTATTGCATTAACAAGATCAATATGTTTCTCGAGATTTTGCACTTCTTAACTCGTCGTCGAGTTTCACAATCTAACGATTATATTTAATAATGTTGAAACAAGCAACGAGTCGTTCGAGAGGAATGTTATTGCAATAACAAAATCAATGTGTGTTTGAAGCTTTTGCACTTCTTGATTCGTCGTCGCATTTCATAATCTAACAATTATATCTTTCGATGCTAAAACGAGCAACGAGCTATTCGACGAGAATGTTATTATAATAATAGAATTAATGTGTTTCTCGAGCTTTTGCACTTCTTGATCAATTATTGAATTTCACAATTCGATTAATTTATTATGTAATGTTGAAGCGAGCAACGAGTCGTTCGACAAGAATGTTAATACATAAACAAAATCAATGTGTCTTTGAAGTTTTTGCATTTCTTGACTCGTTATCGAGTTCTACAATCTAATAATCTTATTTCGTGATATTGAAGCAAGCAACGAGTCGTTCGATGTGAATGCTATTGCATAAACAGAATTAGTGTGTCTTTGAAGCTTTTGCACTTCTTGACTTGTCGTCGAGTTTCACAATCTAATGATTCTATTATATGATGTTGAAGCAAGCAGCGAGTCGTTCAACGAGAATGTTATTGCAATAATAGAATTAATGTGTTTCTAAAGCTTTTGCACTTCTTGGCTCGTCGTCGAGTTTCACAATCTAATGATCTTATTATGTGATGCTAAAACGAGCAACGAGTTGTTTAACAAGAATACTATTGCATTGATAGCTTCAATATGTTTCTCGAGCTTTTGTAGCTTCAAATCTTATGTTGATGAAAAGATTAAGAATCTTCGTATTCATGATAGAACTTGATCGCAGAATTTTCTTACTACGCTAGTTTGTAGTGCGAAAATCATCATCGACGAATAAATCTAAAGCGATGCAAAATCGACAAAGTGTTAATCAATCAAGACAATTCGTTGTGCGTTTTGAAGAAAGTTTAACAAATAAGATAAATTATTTAATTAACTCAAGATATATTAAAACTTGATTCTCAATCGAAAGTTTCTGTTCGATAATTACTTATCGATACGAGCGATTGTAACACGCGTATTTGTTCTATAATTTTAGCGAATCTATTTATCAAACTTATAGCTTCAAGTTAATAAAGAAAATGCTTCTATAAGAAGATATATACGTTGTCTTAATTATAAATCTCGATTTTATTATGTTTAACATGTTAAATTCAATATTAACATGCATATTAAAGTGCAAATAAAAGGCAATTATAAATCGTGATTTGATCGATCTCTCGTCGTAACTTATTAAAATACTCGAGCTTACACAAATTCTCTTATAGATCTTTTAATTCAAATAATAATTGTAAGTATTTTGAGAGCAATATGCAATGTATAGCTCGACTATTGACTTTAAACAATTTCGATTGAAGCTAATTACTTAGTAGAAACTCGCTAAATAACAAGTAAAGAGTTCGAATCGATGTATTTAAGTTAATGGAAATTCGCAACATAGAATGTAATAATCGAAGACGAAGCGCAATCGTATTTAAAGAGATATTCAAAAGAATCGTTAAAGATTATATAGAAAGTGATTCGACAAGTAAAACAATAAATTCAACAATTATACAAAACTCTTAATACAATCTATTCTTGTCGTATGAATTCTTTAATTGTGTCGACAATTGAATTAGAATAAGCAAATATGTTTGTGTTATTTGTTTTAATTTCTTAATATCTAGAAATTGCAAAATCGTCTCTAGTCGTTCTTAAGAGTTTCAATCGAAGTTATCAACGAAACGACATACGATCGTCGCAATAATAAATAAAGAAACAATTATGTCGATCAAAGTTTAAAGTCTTTTGTTATCGAGTTAATCTCGATCTAAAAGTGTTTCTAATAAGAGATTCAAATTGTAGATTTTGCGAATCTTTTCAAATTCATGTTTTAGAAAAATCAAGATATTATGCTATATCGTTTTTTAAGAGACTGCATTCTAAAGTATCATATTCTAATAAACATTTGTGAATATGTTTTTGAAATCTAGCTAAATAGATAATTCGAATTAACTTGTAAGAAATAATTTGAGACGAACAATGATAAGATGAACTAATCGAAATCATAAATCGATAATTGCTTTTACGTCTTGTTCTTTTTTACACTCGTTTAAGACATTCACGACTACAATAAAGATAGAAGAATTGTTCGTAATCAACTTCACTTGATGTAATGATTAATAAATCAACTTGTCGAATTGTTTATTCAACGCTTTATCAAAGATCAATAAATTCTAGATAATTATCTTTGCGACAAAAGCATCTAGCTCGAATATCTTCAACACAAGCTTACGCTTAATAATAAAAAAGAATCGTAATATCGAATCTCGATTATCTTTATCGCGTTTAAAAAAGAAGTTAACATCAAGATCAACACTATTAAGACGATCTTGATTAGCAATTCACTTAGTCACGATTCGAGAAATTGTCAATTTGTTAATATTCGTTATTCCGCTCAATTAGAAGATACTCTTATTGTAAGAATATCGAATTCAATCGTGAATTTTATAAAGCAATTCAAGTTGAGTAGCAAAATAACAAATAATGTAATCGTCTTTATAGAAATTATACATTGCTTCTTTCGCATACGACAATTTGTTCAAATTAATCTTGATTTTAAGTCGATGCAACGATTCTTAAAGTCGATAAGATTGTTCGAATTTCTCGAGCACTTCTTGTAGATCTTGTTTCAATTTTTCTATTTATTTTCGATCTTGAGTATTGAATGTGCGATCGCAGTTGCTCGTCTCGATCTTAATTCTAACTTCGAGCTTGTTGCACACTTTTTCAAAATCTACAATATTGTCGTTTGTTCAAAAGACACAAAGCGCTCGATAAGAGATCGAAGTTTAATAGATTCGAATGGCGCGAGCCAAGAATCCAGGGACATGCGCATACAGCTCTGTTACAATCGTTTCAAAGTTCGTTCGAGTCAACGTCGTTGATAATCGATGAAGAAACTCGATGTACGTCTTGAGTCGATTCGCCATATATAGAGCAATCTCGCATTCGATAAGTAGCGAAGTTATTTGATTCGTCTCAAATACGACAGTCTGTCGATCTAAGCGTAAGATCTCTAAAGTGTTTATTTAGAAGCGCGAGCTTTTATCTAAAGTAGTAGACGAATGTCAGCTCACGACAAGTCTACATGCACGAGATCGACATTGGCTACGACATCTCCAATCGTTGTAAATCGATTTAGTTAGTCGATCATCTTGTTAGTCTTCTTCTTCAAAACAACGATTCGTCTTGTCAATGTAAACGTCCATCTCTTTTTGATGCAGCATCGTTACTTCTTCTTCGTCGCGATCAAGACTTGTTCGAGCGTCGAGTCGATGTCGCTGGCGTTATAGAACATGTATTCTTCAAGAATTGCTCGATTATTATCTGAGAGTCGTTTGAGCACGTCGTAGAGAAGATTTGAGTTCGAAGAGGGAGTATATGACGTCTGCGACAACGATAGAGAGACAGCGCCAGCGATCGACAAATTACTCAAGATCAACCCGACTGGTGCTGTGCTCAAGAATACAATCTGGGTAGACGATGGGTTTGTTATCTGTGCTGTTGGCGACGTAACATTCTGGCTCGACTAAGATGATGAAGATGATGATGGCGATGAAGCACGGTCCCTAAAAGTAAGATGTGCAAGAACTCGTTGCCGGCGGCTAGTCTTTACAGACGGAGTGGGGATTCCACTTATATTTGCCAATGTTTGATAATTGTAGCTAAACCTCAAGTAGCTTCTTGAGTCAGAAAGCAATTTCACTTCGCAGTAAGCATCGAGAATGTGCGTTCAAGGTAAAGTAAGATTCAATGAGGGAAGAGACACCTGAGCTGCGCAAGATAAGTTGTACGAGGTACTTACATCGCAACGGCAATCAGTTTCAAGTCGGCACTAGGCCCATCATAGTCAACCTCCTGAGGCTAACACAAGAGAAATGAATCGTATCAGCCACAGACCTTGTCACTATACGACATTGAATTACATGATCATCATTACATAAAACATACGGGGCTGTTTTTTATCAAATAGGGATGTTGGTATTTTTCATTGAAGGTACCGACCGAGATAGCGACCTTTT
>JAABUL010006318.1_pt1 | contig 13750 bp, 12 predicted proteins | sample 5559151 | NCBI WGS metagenome assembly JAABUL01 (sample SAMN10711876, study PRJNA513368) | rock metagenome | isolation source: Antarctica rocks | place: Antarctica: Victoria Land, Pudding Butte sud | reverse complement strand
TCTCGCTCCTTCAAGAGAGTAGGTCTAGCGTGGAGGCGAAGAAAAAACTTCGGGTATCGGGATTCTTGTCGATGCCCTGTGGGCGATGGTTGGAGCCTTTGACATGTATCGATATCTCAACAGCCATAATCACTCGCGATTGCGACTTACCTTCAACAACACGACAGGAACCAAATATGGTGCCTGCAAGCCCTAAAATATTGAAACCCCTAACAAAAGACCAGCAAAGAAAGTTGGGGCACGCTTTCCTTTACTGCACCGAAGAGCTTAGCCGTATACACGATATTACAGCCCGGTATTCAAGACACCGCTGCCAGTTTGCCACAGCATCGACCCTATGATAACAGGAGGCCGAACCTGTGTGATCGAGGATCAGGAATTCGACCACTGGATTTTGGGTCGGGAACTCATTCCAAGTTACCATTTCAAACACTCAGGCTGGCTTTTCTGGAATCCATCACCGAGTGAATTCGAATAACATGATCCCTGGTTTCATAATCGCTAAAAGATGGAATGACGGTATAACTATGGGCCTACGTTGATTATGGCGCCCAACGCAAAGTCGTGTAATCGTCGAATCACTCATAAATCCGTAGCTTAGTGGACAGTGATCATGAAAAGTTTCAATACATGTAGATTTGAGAAACCTAGTCTGACCATTTTCGCCAGGTATGTAAGTGTCAGGCGCCGGCGGGGCTCTAGGAACAGCTCTGTGGAATTCGAGAGCTTGAGACTCTGCAGTCAAGGCCAAATTGTCGTGCACATCATGTTTCTATTTTCACTTGAGTTGCTCAAGATTTCTTAACCTCAAAGACCTGGTCTGTTGCGACTATGGTTTGCTTGGAGCATATTCTTCTTTGATATTGCAGGGCTTATAGTCAATACCAAAATCGTGAAATAAGTATACAGTGACTACGACTGCGAGATAGCTTTGGTCAAGTACAAGTGAGCCTTATCACCTACAATGGTGATTGCGCGATTGTCTCGGATGGCGCCCACAGTGTTCAATTGACTCACGTCGATAACCCATGTGGTAGTGCGTATGAGATCGCTTACTCGACGCCCCAATTGTACATATACCGCGGGCTTATGGCGTACAGCCACCTTAAAACCAATTGCTGTTGTGGTCGCAATGCAATAAGCACCATTGCATTGCTGTACAGCCTTGGAGACCATTCGCACCCTCAATCTGGGCTGTATTGCGCTTTCCACTGGAAGCTCTTCGACTGCGACGAGTGATAGTCCATCGACTTAGGCGAAGAGGAGCTCCCATGTAGCGGTCTTGTCTTCCAAGCCGTCTGTAAAGTCATAGTCTTCACCTAACGAACAGTACTCCTTTTCCCATCCTCATCTTCAAAGCCGGTCACACGAGGCGCAAGCGTCATCAACAGCAACCTTAGAAAGAGCGGAGTGGTTGCTATAGCTGTCGTGATTCCCGCGCTGAACGTATTCGTTGCCCTGGTTGTCGACTTCGGAGTATATAAGGCGAACGGCTTCGTAAGAACCGGAGGAATGGAAAGTCTATTGTCGAGAAATGGGGAAGCGAGAAGGGGCGTCGGTGTGACTGATAGTAGGGCAAGGCAGCATCAAACTTCTATCCGTAAAGCCCGTGACTAGGGGGATTGGGAAAGTCCATCAAGTGTGGATCCAGAAGACGACGCAGCCTCCTATGCTCGCGCTCAAAGCTGGTGAGTTTTGAGCGCGGATCGGCCTCCTATTGTCCGCCAAAGTCATAGAGTAGTACCCAATCCAAACTTCGTGCCTGGAAGATGTTTCCAAACGGTTCGTCTGCTCGCTTGCTGTATTCCTCGGTGGCAACCCTCTTGGCTATGCACCCTTCATCTTACTCTCTTCCTCTATGCCGATTCCCAAATAGAATGCCACCCTCATTGTTGCCGGCCCCTACGTCGTGCTCAATGTAATCCAATCCTCTACCCTCCACATTCTCGGATCGCAGAATGCTTCTGCTCCCAAACCCACGTAATTTCCGTACAAGGGTAACGTATCGCACAGTGAAATCCCGAGAAGAACGATCTTCTATATCGTGACAAAGGCCGTGGAGCGCAGGAGGACAACTTGTAGCCACGCGAATAGAAGCAGATGGCCAGCTAGCTGGGCGTAAACTGGATATGTAAGAGGGGAGTAGGTGGCTCGAGGAGAGAGGGAGAGGAGGTAGGGAGATGGCGAGAAGACGTTGATGCAGGTGCCGAAGAGAGCGGCGACAGGCTCGAAGTAGAGGAACAGGACGCGGTAGGGCAGCGGAAAATGGGAGTGGGAGACAGGTTCCATCGCTTAGAACTACAGTGGAGTAGAAGGATTGCTATACCATGCAGTTAGAACGAGTATAGGAGATGGAACGTAGTGAGGGCACACTTATCTGAGGCTGATGTAGATTGTACAATCCATCGACGATCCCTAAAGTAAACAGACATGACGTCATTACGAGGCCATGAAGGCGGCGATTGTGAAAGGTCACTACCCATAGACGCGCTCCGATAAATACGCTTCATTGACACCAATCGCGCAAGATACCACCTCTCACGGGCACTGTCAAGAATCCCGTCATAGAGAATGGAACCCCGTTTCGATATGTGTCAGGCTAGACTGGAGCCCCAAAGAAGCGACTTTCCCTGTTGAAGCTCCTGCATTGGAATATTTTTCAATTCAGCTTGTGTTCACTGTATAGGACCAGCGATCAAGAGGACTCGATTGCGACGGAAGTCAACCATGAGCGTAAGCGGCTTGGGCACTGCCCTCTAGTCCAGACATATCATGCTGTGCCGAAAGCTGAATCGTGCTTACAGTAGCAATGCTGACTCGAGCCTATAACTGCACAGAATTATTTATTAAGCGATGAATTCAAGATCTGGACTTACATAGCGCTGCCATCTTTTGCATCGCGGTCCTCGTTGTGCATGAGATCCCTCTTTGGTTGCCTGAATTGTTCCCTTGACTACTAACATACATGTGCTTGCCGTTGGGCCATTGGCAAATAACTCGTGGTAGCTTGTCGATGAGCATACCTGCTAGGACATCATTGTCTGCTTTGCCTCATGAGAGCATTAGAATCACGATTTGTAGTTTTTTGGTCAGCCTCATCACGATAGAACGCTGTAAGTGCAGATGCCTTCTCTTCGCAGACCCTGTCTTATATCCTCTTCCATCTCCTCGATCGAAGCTGCTTCTTCAATGCCCTGTCAGTGTTCTCCAACTGTTGGACAATCTGTCTATACCTCAGATTGTTCGAAAATCTATAAGCCCTTGAAGATATTTATTACGACTTCTTGACTTCGCTGATCCAGCCTTTGCTTCTGGCCTTGACTTGACGACCTCGAGACAATAAGGCCAGATAGCCTTGCAGCAGAATGGCCAATCCTAGAACAATGATGCTGAAGGACGCCTATAAGGTGCTATTTTGAGATCTTACCTCTGCAATCAATTGCTCACCTTTCTAGGGTGTCACCATACTATCTTGCACCTTGGCGATCATTGGTGCAATCGTGCGAACCTTCATCCGATTTCGTGGCCGGCAACTGCATTTCCTCGATGAAGCGCTATTGCTATTCGCGTGCTTGTGCCTTTTGGCAGCGACAATATTACTCATCAAGGGAGCCTCGTCGCTGTATCTAGTCGAACAGTTGCAATTGACCCCAGAGGCGGCAGCCTCGGTAACAGTGCAGCAGATCATTGCGGCCATCGTTAAATTACAACAAGAAGAATACGCCGTTGGTATCCTGATATGGCTCTCGGTTTTCACAGTCAAGTTTTGCTATCTCTCTTTCCTCAGAGAACTGACTGATCGACTCTCACGAATCACTACTTATTGGAGGCTGACGCTGGCTGTCACCTGTGTTTCCTGCGTGTTCAACGTTTGTTCGTCGTTTATCGCCTGCCCTAAATTGGGTGACAGCAGTCGTAATATGTCTCATCCCATTCTTGACCACGAATGCTAAGAGATATTCAGTTCAATGTCTAACCCCATACTACATTCGCAGGACCCTTGCAGTCGAAGCCACGACGATTGCCTCCGACCTTCTCTGTGATATCATGAGTAAGTATCTGTCAGGTGGCAAAACACACAGCACTAACATCAGCAAGTCCTAACCATTCCACCCTACCTTATCCGAAAAGTCAAAATCAATCGGCGCCAAACGATAGGCCGTGCATTTTTCCTCTGCCTCAGCATTTGCATGGTCCTCACTGCTATCATCCGTATCGGTCAGGTCCACACCAAAACATACAATATCTGGGCGACTTTCTGGCAGCAGCTGGAAGGGTGTATTGCCATTTTGAGGGTCTCTTTGACCGCATTTCGAACACTCTTTGTCTCCAGCTCGCATAAGTCTAGGCAAAGGGACCAAAGGCCCATTCACTCTTACCAAAAGTCATGGTATAGGCACAAGAATTCTATGGGGCGTGAGGGACGGGTGATGGGAAGGGCCAGGATCGAAGTTACGCGCCCTATGCGACTTTGACGGGAATGAGAACGTTCATCAGGGGAAGCCCAAGGGCGTCCTTCGCACCAACCCATGTTCATCATACGAACGGCCCAGGCAACAACGCAATAAACGTGACGCATGACTTGAAATGGGACAGTGATAGCATTACCCCGCTTCACTCTCTGGCCCAATACGGCAGTTTGACATCACAGAGGTCTCGGGAGCACTCTCCGATTCGAGAGTCATAACGGTAATAGCCTAGGAGATTCAGAGACATGCGCCGTTGTCAGCGGAACATCCTATTTCGACTGGAGTATGTGAATACACAGTCACCATTCTATGACCAAGTACTTGGTGCTGCAGACCGGAGAGAATAGAGCGAGTTGGAGCAACACCGTCATGACAACAGAAAATGGAAGTACGCTGGGAAATGGCGGCGGTGCGACAAGCTCAGCCAATCTGTCAACCTGGATTTGCAAACCTGAGCCGGGATGAGGTTTCTTCGGGAGATTACTTAGGGTTTTCCTTCCACAGAGCAAGAAGGAAGTTTTATAGGGATGGGTAAATGGCTCACTGAAGCTTGAGCAATTCATAGATAAGCTTCTGATGAAACCCCTGTCAATCAAGTTGATCACAAGTCACGCTTATGATTAGACTTTGACGCTGCGCCGCAGCTACACTGATTTCGACGCGTGCTTTAGTCACTAATCTTACATCAAAGTCATCCACCAACACGTCCAGCACCGGAGATCTGACACTCCAGTTATGAGTCTTTCTAATAGGTCGTTGCAATCATGTCAACAGGCAGCCCAGACAGGCGCGGATGACTCTAGTAGCGATCACGGCGCCGAGGACATCAAAGCTACGCTTGAGACGTCCTTGTCCGAGGTCAAGACCGCAGGATCGTTCGCGACATTTGGACAATGCGTGAATGCTTCTTTCCCCGGATTGTGTGTCGAAGGCCTTGGTCTAGTCGGTCTTCCACTCACCGAGCATATCGCAGGAGCCATGATCGCTCTTTGTCATGAAGCGCCGTATGGCAAAGGTGTATAAATATGTCACGATACTCACAGGGGCAAATCAGCTAACGAACGTGCAGGAAGCGAGACCGTCGTCAATGAGTCGGTACGCAAGACATGGGAGCTCAATCCAGATCGCTTCGAATTTCTGAACCCGGAGTGGCAAGTGAGTATGCAAGAAGTCGCGTCTAGCGCAGCCCAACAGCTAGGTCTCCCTGAAGGTGTCTCGGTAATAGCCGAGCTATATAAGTTGTTGCTATACGAAGAAGGTGCGATGTTGAAAGCCTATTAAGAGTAGGTTTTGTTGTCTCCATATTTGGCCTCTGTGAAGCCTTCACCCTGATTTATTTGAAGCACCAAGAAATCAAATGGCATGTTCGGAACTTTAAGAGCCCTGCAGGACAGGGGGGCTAGTGCCGGGGATGAGGGAGATTAAGAGGTCAGTACTTGGTCGTCTGCCATACTATTTAGTATGACAATTGTTTATTGCACTTCTCTCTTTTCTTCTCTTCTTATTGTATTCGACTCTTTGATTATCGCGCATATTATTGTTTTTGCAATTGTTTTTCTTTTATATTATTGTCTCGCAATTGTTTCTTTTTATTATTGTCTTGCAATTATTTCTTTCTATTACTATCTTGCAATTATTTTTTTTATCTCTTACTTTATTCTCTTAATTGTCGCATGTTGTCGACATAGTATTTTGTAAAAACAAAACTACTAACGTTGTTTTCTCTAAAAGAATATCTAATGCTTGTCGCATATCTCGTATTAGAAAGCTTGTCTTTAAGATATAATTAAATATTCGTTTTAAGTTAGAATTTAATATTTTATCGCAACAAATGTCTAAAAATGTCTTTTGTTGTCGTCGATTATCGTTTTTTTTTTTACAATCTTTTTGTTTCTTACGATTTTTTTGTTTTTTATTATTATTATTGTCTAGAAATTTAGAAAAACAATTCGAGAACAATATGCAAAATATTGTTTTAGAGAACAAGATCGTTGCTTTTTGTTTTAGAGCTAAAACGATAACAAAGAAAATTATTGTACAAAAGCAAGTAACAACAACGAGAAAATTTTTTGTCGCTCAAGAACTTCAATTGCAAAATATAACGATAAATAATATATATATATTTGTTTCTATAGTTTCTATTGATTTAAGAACGTTAATAAATACTTTTACGATAAATTTTTTGCTCAAATTCAATAGTTTTATTGCTATATTTTCTAGTGTTTTGTATCGTTATCTAGACGATATCTTTTATAATAAACTAAATATCAAAAATATTATAAAATTTATTGTTGATTTTTTCTTTGTTGTTGCGACAAACGCAATCAACTTTTTTGACGCAAAAAATCTTCTAGATTTGTTTCGTATTTTCGATATTTATATTTTTATTGCTTTTAGTTTTGTTTCGCATTTAATAATAAAATAAAAGTTTTATCGAAATATTACTTTTTATCGCTAACATATAATAAGTATAACGAGTTACAAGATTTTTGTCTTTATTAGATTGTATTATTAGAAGTTTGTTACTCGCGCTATTTGAATAAATTAAAATAATTCTCTATATTAAATATTGTTTTATTTCGAGACAAAATAAAAATTTACGAACGTCGCTAAAAAGCAATTCGAATCTTTATTATCGTTAATATTTTCGCGAAAACTATATCTTTCTATTAGTTTTGCAAAAAATGTCTCGATACTCGCATTTAATAAGTTATTTATTATTACAAACGATATCTATCGTTAGTAAGTTAAATATAACGAATATAGCAATAATAATAGTTGCAAATATAAGCATATATATATATTTTGCTAGAAAATTCACAATCTTAATCGTTGTTTCAATAAAACGTAACATTTGACAATCTTGTTATTATTTTCGTTTTCTAATATATCTAGTTTGTTGATTTTTGTATCGAAAGATTTTTTATATAATTTAATATTGTTAGACGAATTTAATTTGTTATTAATTGAATCTCTATTAATAGAGAGATAATACAAATATCTAGAAATGTATTTTAATAAATATTTCGTTTCTATTCTTTTAAATATAATTACGCAAGATACTAAAATCGAATATATTAACTTATATATTTTTCGCATAAATACAAATTATATTTTTGCAAACGAAACTTCTAACGTATTTATTGTCGACGTCAATAAATAGTTGTAAATAAATTATTTAATTATATTATTTGCTTTATTATCTAATTTATATATGTATTTATTATTAGATTTTGTGTCGAAATACAACAATAATTAAAGACGCATTTATAATCTTTTCTTTTCTAAAAATATTTTCGTTAATAATAATATATTTTACGATTAAGAAGTTTTTAAATACGTTGCGATCAACAATATTATTGCGACTCTTATTGCACAAGAACAAGAAACAATATTTTTTAAAAAGAATTTTGTCGACGTTTTTAGATATATAACAATAACGATATCTAATTGATAATTATTAGATTTTTAGTAAAATCTCGTTTTCTATATGAAAAATTTCTTGCTTTTTGAACTACAAATTGTTTCTTTTCTTTTTAATTTATTTGCAAAGATTTTATATTAAATATTAATATATTTTTTCGAATAACGCATTCTTTTGCACTATTTGAACGATTTCTTTGTTGTTTTACTACTTTTTATTGACGTCTTTCTTTATTAAAAAAAGTGAAATATATTTTGCGATTTTTTAAAATTTCGAAATAATAAAAAGAAAAGACAATTAAATTATTAAATAAAGTTTTTAAATATTAAAATAAATAGTAAGACAATAAAAATACAATTGTCTTTTACTAAGTTGCAACAAACTTGTAATCTTGTTGTTACAACAATAGAAGCAAAAACGTTTTCGTATTAAAGCTTAAAAATTCTAGTAAACTTTCTATTTTTTTGTATTAAAGTAATAGTGCTAGAACGCGTCTTTTTAAGTATTTTATACGTTTTTTTAACAAAAAATATACAATGTTATAGTATTATCGTCTCTATAACAAGAGATATAGTTTAATAGTATTATTTTTTGTTGCGTTAAAACAATATTAAGATTCTACAATTTGTTGCATCTTAATCAATCTTTTATATATAAACAAATACGTTTAGTTTCTAGAATATAAGCGATTATTAAATATCGCATAAAAATAATACGTTTATCAATATTTTTTTTAAGTACTATTTTATTTGTATTAAAAGTAAGACTCTTTATATTAATATTTACGAAATAAAAGCAATTTTTTACCTTTTTTGTCTTTAATTGTCTCGTTTTTGCGATAATAAAATTATTATTTATAACGATAATATTGTTGTTATTGTCAATTTTAATAAAAAACTTATTCGTAACAACTCTATAAGTTTTTTGCGAGATATTGTTATAATTTTTGCTTTTAACAATATATTAATAGAGTTGATTTAAATCAACTCTAAATTAAATAATTTTGCAAATTTGTTTTTATAAAATAAATACAAAACTATTGTTAACAAATATTTACAATTAGTATATTTTGTCGTTTAGATTCTCGCAATTTTTTTGATTTCTAATATATAAAGATATTTTTAAATCGAAATACAATTCTTTTTCTATAATAGAGATTTGCTACTTTTACGAAAAATCTATATTCGACGATTTTTAAAAACTATATACAATATTGTTGTTTTTATCTTTATTGCAATATTTTGCTTGCAATTATTTAAAGTTTTGTCAATTAAATTGTTTGTCTAAATTTCGATCGTATTAAGATAAAGACTATTAAAGATTATATTTGCGATTTTCGTTTTATTTATATTGATAAAAACTATTTCAATTATACGATTTTTAGTAGCTTGCTTCTTCTTTGCGTTATATGCGATATTAAACGTTATTAAAGCGACAATATTTTTCGTAAACGCAAAGTTATTATACAAGACGTTCTATTAAACATTTTATCTATCTTTGATATAATTACACAATTAGATGCTACTTTTTACGTTGTTTTTTGTCTTGCTTTTGCAAGTTTTTTGCGAACAAACAAATTTATATAAGATACGTACGATTTAAATGATACGAACTTTGTTAATTAATTTATTATTAAATTGTCTATTAAATTTCTTGCGAACAAACTTGAATTAAATATTTTTGTTTTTAAAATAAATTCTTTTCGCAAAAATATTACTTTTAGAATTGTCGCTATTAACGATATCGATTGTGCGATTATTTTTTTGAAAAGAATACTTCTTATAGTATTTGATCGTTTTGTTAATTTTTTATTTAATATCGACGAAGATATTTTTAATAGAAAAAGAATTATCGACGTTCTTTATTAAAAATTTTGCTTTTTAAAATATAATAATTACTATATTAATTATTTTTTTCGTTGCAATACAACTACTAAGACACGCAATTTTAGTGTGCCAAAAACTATAATTATATTTTTGGATCGTTAAAAGTCTAATATTTATCTACACTATATTAAAATTAATTTCAATTTAATTTTGCAAGTTTTGCGTCGTTATTAGAGTTGCTAGTTCTTATCGTTTTTGTTTTGACAATATTGTTTTAAAGTTTGAAAAAAATTAGTTAACTTCGAAGCAATCTTGATAATTCTATTGATAATCTTATATTATCGACAATCTCTTTCGCACGTTTTTAGAGCGACAATAAGATACTTTTTGAGATAATCGATATCTAAATATTTTATATATAGAAATGATATTTTTGTCGCATTTTTTTTGACTCTTTGCTAGATTTTTTTTGTCTATTTCGAGTCTTAAAAGCAATAGCAAAGTCTTGCAAGACAAGAAAGCTAATATTAAAAATAAGAAAGATTTAAAGATTAATACTTGATTGTTTGCTATACTATTTAGTATAACAATTGTTTATTGCACTTCTTTTTTTCTTTCTTTTCTTATTGTATTCGATTCTTTGATTCGTTTTTTTATTTCTTTTTTGCTCTTGTTGTTTAAATAGAAGAGAGTTAGTTAACTTCGAAGCAATTTTGATAATTTTGTCGATGATTTTATGTTATCGACGATCTCTTTCGCACACTTTTAGAGCGACGATAAGATATTTTTCGAGATGATCGATGTCCAAACATCTTATATATAGAAATGGCATCTTTGTCGCATCTTTTTTGGCCCTTTGCTAGATCTTTTCTGCCTGTTTCGAGTCCCGAAAGCAGTAGCGTGATTTCTTTGCCTTCGAAGCAGGACGGAGGAGATACCATAGCTTGTCATCATGGCGAGACAAAAAGTTTTGTGACAGCAGCTGGTTCTGCTTATAGAATGAATTACATTGCATGGTAGGACTCCTCAAGTCTGCTACCGATCTTAGCCATTGATGACCGCAGGTATGCAGACGTCGTCCACGAAGTGCAGCCAGTCACCTCTGGATACCGTCTAGTAATCCTGTATAACCTCGTACAGACGTCACCTGGCCCAATGCCAACAGCGGCACACCTCCTCCACGAAAAGAACGCAACGAGGAAAGCCCTCGCTGCATGGCACCGTGGCATAAAGAGAGGTAATATAAATACACCAAGATTGCTGGTGTACCAGCTTGATCATGAGTACACCGAAGCGAGTCTCGGTCTCGACTCTCTGAAAGGACTTGATAAGGCCAGAGCGGATTATCTCATGGAAGTGTGTGCCCAGACTAGTGTCGGCTTCTATCTCGCCAGCTCGGAGAGAAGGAGTCTGGTGGGTGCAAAGATGGCGAAGATGGCTGTTCTGATGGGCAGGGTGGGTTCCACCCAACCGAAGAGGTAGTCGAGTCAAGTTTAGAACTCAAGCGCATGGTGGACCTCGATGGAACCCTGCTTGCTGAAAGCCTGAGTCTGGCAGAGGATGATTTCATCCAAGAAGACGCTTTTGAGCGTGATCCCGATAGAGAGAATTACGACGGTTACATGGGCAACTGGGGCCCCGATGCCACTCACATTTACAATGACTCGGCACGTAGTAGCGCACCTATCGTCCTCCTATCTGGTACCTGAGCTCCATGACAGGTCTTCGTGCTAGTGCCTTTCACCTCGCGCAGCACGTGGCTCAAAAGCGAGGTCTGCTAACAGCACGTGGACATCAACAATTGGATTCAGCGAGCATACAGTCGTGTGAGCGACCGGGCTGAAACGCACAAAATCTGCAAGAAGATCTCTATCTCCTCGCGAAGCTTGCTATCGGCTGCCAAGTCCCATTACAATTACCCAAGAGGCGATGGTGCGTGGACAATGGTCGATCCTTTCCGGCAGTAGACGTTCAGTAGCCTATCAAGGCCGCTATCGTGCTTGACAGACAAGATCTCTTCGAGGAATGTCTCCGTACGCAACTGCCGATACCCCTTTAGAGTTTTCGAGACATCGGTAAAGGCATGTGGCAGTTCAATCTCGACAATGATCATGCACGGCCAGGGTATGTTTTATCTAGGAATTGATCCTACAGCATACTACTTTCCAAACGGATGCTTACATCATTGCAAGCTTTCGTGCGCTCTTGAATCGCCGGCAAACCTTTTGTGAGACAGTCAAGGCGACTTTGCATCTGTTGTCCGGTTTTAAACATTCTCTACCCGCAGGGCCGGGAAATGATGTAAAAAGGCTGACAGATCTTCGTGCCCGGACGATATACTATCTATACGGCAAGATCGAGCTTGGACAACCAGTCTCGAGGGACGATGGGAGTATCATTGCAACAATGTTCAAGTCCTATGGCAACAAGCTCTCCTGAACTGAGTAGGTTGCAGCACGTATCCATTCTATTAGAAGCGATTCTGACGGTTGATAGAGTTATAATTATGATGAAGCGATGTTATAGTAAACTAGACATGCTCGTGGCGTTCATTATCCAGCTCTAAGCTGATTATACAGAGGCATCGCTAGCAGAGAAGGGCGCAAAATCAGATTTCGATTCCTTAGTCGAAGTTGTTTGTTCCCGCTTCTCTGTCCAATGCGAGCAGACGGGTACCAAGCGCGATCACTTTGACAACGAAACCTCACCAAATGAGTGTCTCTCGAACGCTGATGACATTGCTCTTTTCCTGCATCAGCTCGCCTCAAGAGGGAAATGGGATCTCCACATCACTCTTCTAAACAGATTGACCGCTAGCCTCGACCTAGTGCCTAACACTGCCCTCCACACCTTCTACATGTCTCTCCTCACAAAGCCGGCGACTCAACTGCAACCTCATCCAGAGTCGATACCCCCATATAGAGATTTCTTCTCACGCACTCTCCAAGTCTACCGATTCCAGTATATTCAGCCAAAACCCTCGGGCGGCGATTGGTCCTGTTCGCCCGAGGGCTGTGGCCGCGGCCACTGCGCAGACTGTCAAAAATTGGATACCTTTCTCCTCGACCCTCAAAAGGCTGTCGAGCGATTTTCGGTCAGCAAAAATCGACGCCAGCATCTCCATCAATGCCTCAATTCTGTGGGACATAGCCATGGAACTGACCGGAGCACATATCCTGAAACGCTTGTTGTCAAAAAAGCGGAGAGAAAGTCGCACAAAGCCTACAAAGCGTGCAAAGCGAGAGTTGTGGAGGCGGAGAAGCTTCTGGGGGCTATGGGTCAAGATATGCTTAAAGAGCTCGTTAGGGAGCAGTATACCGAGCTCATAGATCTAAGGAGTATCAGGAAGACTTCTACAGGGCATCAAAGAGCGGGAGGCTCGTCTCGTAGTAAGGCAGAGATCATTGGCCCTACATAGCAAAGGACCTAGGCATGAATGGGATCACCACGAGGAAGGCGCAGAGCGAAACACGAACAGGGATCAGCTGTGGCATATACAGCATCGGAGCAATACCAGGGGAACTCTTGCTACTTCGCTACCTACAACCTGTGGTTTTAGGACTGCCACGAAGGAGAAGGCAACGAAGAGCTTCCGGGCTGAGGTCTGCATGTTCCACTGCCATAGTCGATGCAGGTGAGTACCTTACTTGGAATGAGCGAAGACCTGCAGTATTTCGAGTGGCGGGCAACGGGTCGCCTTGCTTGTGATTGGGCCGCAGAGATCTATGCATCAGCTATCACAATCCAAATTGATTCCCTTGGGGTAAGTTCCCAAGATGGTTATCCAACACATGCTGGGAATACTACCAGCATTCGGTCCTCTCAATCACAAACCTCTTCGTTCCACATTGAACCACAAGTCGTCCTGACGCTCGGCTTCACCTGTTTCACCTTCATCAACATCCCCTCCTCACAATCCTCCCAGCCCCTGTCAGGCGCCTCCTCCTCCTTCATCCATTTTCCTCTTCCCGTCAGCTGTTCGAAAAGCGGACCCTCGCCGTGCCGCCCTTACCAGCGAAACTTTGGGATCC
>JAABUL010006316.1_pt1 | contig 13753 bp, 6 predicted proteins | sample 5559151 | NCBI WGS metagenome assembly JAABUL01 (sample SAMN10711876, study PRJNA513368) | rock metagenome | isolation source: Antarctica rocks | place: Antarctica: Victoria Land, Pudding Butte sud | reverse complement strand
GTAAATATATTATTGCAAATATCTATTGCTTTCTTACTTATTATCTACAAAGTACAAGAAATTATTTTGAATATTTATTTCTATCTATTGTTGTCGAAAGATAAATAATTGCAAAATAGAATTTCGCATATCTATATTGCAATATATATAGCTTTGTAAATATTGTTACAATAGTAATTTAAAGATAGTATTGTAATTAGAACTAGTAATATAAATCTTAGAAACTAAGATTTTAAAAAAAAAATTATAAAGTATGTCTTGCAATACTAGATTTGCTTTGCAATAGTATATTTAGTATATATTAATATATATTTGACAAAGAATTGCATAAACTAGATTTAAATAAAACTAGTATTAAATTAACAAATATTGTTTGCGTATTGCTCTCTCTTAATTAGACTAATCGCGTCGGGTTGAATTATCAAGTTCGGGTTGATTTTTCCCCGAAATCTATAACCTGACCCGAAAGTTATATCTAATTAGACCAAGTTTTAACCTAATATAGTTAGTATTTTCATAATTTATGCAATTTGGTTCCAACTATTAGAACCAAACAATTAGTCTAGTTTTTAGATTCTATAAAAAAAATTAAATATATACTTTATCTATTAAAATTGGTAGGCAAATACTAAATAAGATTTTGTATTTAGCGTTAAACTATTTTACTAAATATTTGTTTCTAAAAAAAGATTTTAGAATTTATTTTAGAATTAAGAATTTATTAACTTTAACCGAAGATTAGAGTTGCAAAGCAACAAGTTTAAATATAATCTTTCTTATAGAGTCTAACTACTAAGGCAAAGATGAGCTTAAGTGAGGGGCTTCGTATAGAAGTAGAATTGATAACTAAGATTAAAGCTAAAGTTGCCACAATAATGTTACGCTAGTACTTCCTTTAAAGATATTAGAATAAATTGTACTTTTGAAGAGATTTGTAGACGTCTTCAAGCAATGTAAACAATCACTTGATAACAAGGGTTTGCAACTATAGACAATTTTTATGTTTAATAAATTTTGACAAAAATTCAATAAATCAAAGTAATAATAAATAAAAATCTATAATAAGTTGAACACAATTTATAAAAAAGTCGTATTCTAGTTTCTATATACTAAGAAAATATTAATTGTTTATTTTGTTCGTTCGTCGAACATAGCGAACATAATTGTTCGCAATGTTCGTTCGTCAAATATGTCAAATATTATACTTAGATTGCTCGCTCCTTAAGCATAGCGAACATAATAATAGATTCGTCTAAAAACGTAAAACTTGAATCACTAATATAACTTTAGTAAATTCGTAACACTATTTTTCTTCTTTAAAGTTTTCGTCTTGAAATTTAATGTCTTCTTATTATGTCTTCAAAAAAGATTAATATTAAAAATTTCTTCTTTTGAAAGAAAGATTTTTTTAACGTTTTAAGTTCAATATTCTTAGCGATGCGTTCTTGTCGTAATTGTACAATATCTAGTAAAATCTATTGTGTAAATAATAATTTTAAAAAGTGTGTAATGTGTGCAATCTAATTGTAATTATGTTTTGACAATTTCTCTTGCATTAATTAAAAGAATTTATAAGAAACGAATGCGCTTAAAGAAAGAAGTGCGCAATGCGTATGCAAAGCTAAGTCGACTAAAAAAACAACTAGATTTTCTAAAGAATAAGAAGAAGAAAATAATTATAACGAAATGAAAGAACATTGACGATCTAGAGATGAATAAAGCACACTTCGTCGAATTCGTTATAAAGATTCTCAAGTTGTTATTTGATATATCGTTCGAATAATTTTAATTTTTAATTAATTAAAATTGAAATGCTATTTTTATGCCTTGTTTTAATAAAACTTTCTTAGAAGATTTTAATAACAATTAAGATTCTTTTTTGATTTTTAGATGTTTTTTGAAGTAAGATATTCTTTTTATTTAATAAAATACTTTTAATTTTCTTGTCGTAGAATTTCTTCGATCTCGAATTGATTCTCTTTTTGCAAATAAAAATAAAATGTGTTCTATAAAGACGTAGTTGGGTTTGCTAGCTTCAACAATAAGATATAAAATATTAAAAATATTTTGATGTCTTTAAGTAAATCAAGTTCGTAATTGATTAATTTCTTAGTTTTTTTAACAAAAAACAATTTAACTTTAATATGATTTAATTTTGTGCTTAACTTTCTTGTCTTAAGATTTTTTGTAAAAAATTTTATTTTATTTTTCTCTTTTAGTTGAGATGTCGTTTTTCGTTTCTTATTTTAGTATTTGATTGATCTTTTTTGCATTCTTAAGATGTTGTCGTGTATCTTTTTTAGTGTTGCTACTTTTTCGATAACTAATTGCGCAAACAAATGCGTACACTCTTTCTTAAAGAGATTTAATTTCTTGTTATAATTAGCGAAGAATAAAGTTATTTTAATAATATTCGAAATCTTTGCATTAAATGTTAATTGTGTCATAAATAAAAGTGATACTTAATTGCTATAAGTATTGTTAATATAGTGTCTTAGATATTGCTTAAAACTCTAGTTTGTTCTTTTTGTTTAATTATTTGTAATCAAATAATAGACAATAGACATTTGAAGTCTTGTATCTAACATTAAGAGAAACGTCTTTTAATAGTTAGACGTGAAAAGCTTGTCTTTGTCACTAGTTAATCTCTTAGATATATCGTGATATTATATAAGTCAATTTAATATAATATATCTTAATTGTTTTGCGATGAAATTCTCTTTGCATGCGATAATATGTAAGTACTTAATAAGCTTATTAATTATTATTAATATTAAATTATATTTGTCTTTAGTTGCTAGATTTGTCGACTTTAACAACTTAGTAATAAAGTTTATCGTAATTTCATTTCATAACGATGTAAGTAATTCTTAATATTGAATTTCGTTATAGTTCGCATGTGTATTATGTTTGTTTTGCTAATAACTAAGATATCGTTTAATGTATGTTTCGACAACTTATTTTATCTATAGAAATTAATAATGCTAACGTAAAATTTAAAGAATTTTTGTTACTTTTAAGTGCTTTTGTAGTAATTCGTTATAATGCTCTTTTATACATTTGTCGATTTTGTTAATAAATATTTGGAGTTTTTCTTTCTTTATTGAAAACTCTTTTGTATTATTTCGAAATATTCGTAATATAGCATTTAGCTTGTACTTATTTGCTAATAGTAATTCGTTCTTATTAATCTTAAGTATGTTGTAATTAAACAATTCTTTCGTTTTTATATAATTACTTTTTCTACTAAGTGCGTTTGTCTTATTATTATCTTTGTCTAAAATATATTATATTTTGAACTTGTATTGTTTTAGTCTCTTTAATTATTGCATTTATCTTTTGTTTAGTTGCTTAATAGTAATAAAGTACACAAAATTTTTATAATTTATAAGAATTGTAAATTTTAATAATTCTTTCGTATATACTTTTCATAATTTTAAGAAAACTACTATAGCGAGTAATTTTTTATCGTGAACATTATAGTTTTGTTTAACTAACGAAAGTTTTCTCAAAAAATATATTATTAAGTGTTATATATCTTTATATCTTTAGTTAAAGTATATATCGATAACTAAATTTAATGCGTCAATTTTAATTCTACTTAATAATCGCAAATTGTACATTTTTAGTATTAACTTTTTTAAGCATTTTAGCTTAAGATTTTGAAATAATTTCTCTTTTGTGAGTTTCTATAATTATAACGTATTCTTTTTCGTAAAATTCGTCAATAATATTGCGTTTATTAAGTAATTTTTAATGAATTTCTTGTTGTAATTTATAAAATTTAAAAAGAATTGTATTTTTTTAACATTTATTGATAATTTTTATTCTTTAATTGCTTGTAGTTTTTTAAAATTCATGCGTACTTTATATTGTTTAACAACAAATTCGAGAAAATTAATTTTCTCTTAATAAAATTCGCATTTCTTTAACTTAAAATGTAAGTTTTTTATGTTTAAACATTTTAATACTTTGAAGATATAACTAACATACTCTTTTAAGATTTTCGAATAAATTATAATGTCGTTCAAGTATGCTATAACAAATTAATTCAAATATTGTCGTAATATATTATTGATTATTTTTTAACACGTTGTTGAGACGTTCGTGAGTTCGAACAACATTATTGTGTATTTGTATAATTTATATCGTGTACAAAAAGCTATCTTTTACTTTTTCTCTATCTTTATTTTAATTTAATTGTACGTTTCTCGTAAATTTAATTTAGTAAAGTATTTCGCTCTAAATAGTTAATCTTGAAGCTCGTTAATATTAAATAGTGAATATCGATTCTTAATCGTAATATTATTTAGCTTTCGATAATTAACATATAAACAAAGAGTTTTATTCTTTTTTAATACAAAAAGAATTAAGTATCTTGTTTATAATTAAGATTTTTTAATAAAAAAAAAATTCGTTTTTTGCTAAGTATTTGCGAAGTACTTCGAGCTTTTTCTTAAATAGAGCATATATAAGTTCAAACGTAAATTGCTTGTCTAATTTAAGTTTAATTTTGTAATTTTACAATTAATGTTTAGAAAAAATCTTTGTTGTTTTCTTTTCTTAAAATAGATGCTTTTAATTGTTATATATTTGTAATATGTATTTTAGTGATTTTTTCGTTGTACTAAATAGTTTAAAGCTTTCAAAAAATTTGTAATTTTTTTTATTTATTTTAATCTTATAATTCGATTAATTTTTGTTAGTACTTATTGAATCGAACTTTGTTAAATTGTTTTTTTGCAAAAATGCAAATTCGTTGTTTGCGATCGTTTTTTAACTTAATCTTTTATCTATTATTGAACGTTATTGATGCGTAGATTAAATATAAATTACGTAATTATATTGCGCGAATCTAAGTACTCGTGTATTTTAGTTAACTTCTAGATTGTGTTGCTTTAATCAAAATATTCTTAAAACAATATTATAAATAATTATTCTTATTATATTAAAAGTTAGTTTCTCGTGATGTTGCTAAATAGCTATTAATAATAGTTTCGTTTCTTTATTTACTCTTTTATTCTTATTAAATAATAAGTTTTTATCTACAATTATTAGATTGTATGCGTTAAACTTCTTTTGAATAGAGTACTCTTCTCTTTTAACAAAAGCTTTAACTATAAAATTACTTGTTGCACCAAAATCGATTATTGCAATAAGTCGACAATTATTGATCTTAATTAATGTAATAAAATATTGTACGTGTGCTATTAAGTTTAGTTGCTATTGTTAGACTAACATATTGTATTTCTTTAATATACTTTTTACTAAAAAATTTGAACTTTTTCTTGTTTTTGTGTTGCAACTTCTACTTCGAGCGTTTGTTTATACTAAGCTTTCTTTTTATGCTAGATTAATAACTTTGACTTTCTAGAAAATTAGTTAACTTTTTCTTTGTTTTCTAGATAAGTCTAGCATAAGTCGTTATAGTATCTTGTTCAATAAAGTGTTGCGTGTTTTTTTACTTTCTTTATTTTCTTTTAGAATAGACTTATGCGACTTAGTTGTTGTTTAATTTTGTCGAGAATTTTTTTTTTAATAGTGGCGTCGCTTTCTAGCGCTTTCTCGCATTTGTTTACGATTTAATTTATCTTTCTCTCCCTTAATAAGCTAGTTAAAGCGTTAAGATATATTACGCTGCTATCTAGACGACTAGAGTATCAGAATAGATTGATACTTTTGAAGAGATCTGTAGACGTCTTCAGGCAACGTATGCAATTACTTGATAACAAGAGTTTGCAGCTTGTATCTATAATAGAGAGTAACTTGATAGATAAGTTGAACACAATCTATAAAAGAGTTGTGTTTTCGAGAATCTATATACTGAATAAGATTTTTTTTGCTCTTCTTGCTTTTTTGTAGAGCAAAGAGAGCAAATCTCTATACTTCTGTTGTTTTTTTAGAAAACAAAAAGAGCAGTGCTTCTAGTACTTTTTTACAGAACTGTAAAAACATATACAGTTGTCTGTTCTCGATACTATATACTGTGCGTAGACTATATACTGGCGTAGACTTGTAACACTATTTTTTCTCTCTTTAGACTTTTGTCCCGAAAGCAAACTTTAATATATCTTGTGTCAAATTCAAAATTTCTTTCTATTAACGTTGCTTTATCCAAGTTGCAGAACTTGATATTTTTTGTATTGCAATACGTTTCTGTTATCAATATGTTCGCTTGAGCAAGCAATGCTGTGTTGCAGAGAGTTCCGATAAATATATAAAGTATCTTTGCGATAGCTGTCTGTGCAATCTGGCGCTTCTGAATACTGCTCGATAGCGTTGTCTCGAGAAACAGCGTCAAAAACTAAAAAAAGAGCTTCGTAAAACAAATGCGAAACAGCAACAACTACTTTGTCAATTTGACTATCTGAAAGAGAAACAACAAACAATAGTAAATAGCAAACTAAAAAATCTGAAGAAAATAGCTTTTTCAAACTTTTTTGTCAATTCTTCTTTTCTGAGTTCTCTGATCGATATAGCTTCGGAACAGATTGTCTTTCTCAATATTATAAAAGAATAGTTGTTTACTTTTCTGATCTCTTTTGATAGAACTGCTGCAAACAATATTAACAGTGCTTTAAATTCTTAATAGATTTTCAAGTGTTTTCAGAGATAGAATATCTCTTTTATTTAACAAAATATTTCTGACTCTTTTGTTGTAGAATTTTTTCGATCTCAAACTGTTCTTTTTTCTGTTAATAGAAATAAAAGATATTCTGTAAAAATATAGTTGAATCTGCTGATTTTAACAATAATATATAAAATACTGGAAATACTCTGACGTTCTTAAATAAATCGAGTTTGTAGTTAACTGATTTTTTAGTCTTCTTAACAAGAAACGATCCGACTTTAATATAATTTAACTTCTTGTTTAACTTTTTTGTTCTGAGATTTTTTGTAAAAAGATATATCTTATTTCTTTTTTTTAGCTGAGATATTGTTTTTTGCTTTTTATTTTGGTTTCTGATCGATTTTTCTTGTATTCTTAAGATATTGTTGTGTATCTTTTTTAATATTGCTACTCTTTCGATAGCTGACTGCGCTAACAGATATATGCGCTTTTTTTTGAAGAGATTTGATTTTTTGCTATAGTTAACAAAAAATAGAGTTATTTTAGTAATATTCGAAATCTTTGTATTAAATGCTAGCTGTACTATAGATAGAAATAATATTCAATTACTATAAATATTGTTAATATAGTGTTTCAAATACTATTTAAAATTCTGATTTGTTCTTTCTGTCTGACTATTTGTAATCGAATAGTAGACAGTAGATATTCGAAGTTTTGTATCTAATATTGAGAGAAGTGTCTTTTAATAATTAGATATAAAGAGCTTGTCTCTGTTACTGATTAGTTTCTTAAATATATTGTAATACTGTATAAGTCGATTTAATACAATATATTTCAGTTGTTCTACAGTAAACTTTTTCTTGCATACAATAATATATAAGTACTTGATAAATTTATCAACTATTATCAGTATCGAGTTATATCTGTTTTCAGTTGCTGAATCTATCGACTTCGACAACTTGATAATAAAATTTATTGTAATTTTATTCTATAGCGATTCAGATAGTTTCTGATATTGAATTTTGTTATAGTTTGCGTGTATACTATATTTGTTCTGCTGACAGCTAAAATATTGTTTAATATATATCTCGACAGCTTGTCTTATCTGTAGAAACTAACAATACTGATATAAAAACTGAAGAATTTTTGTTACTTCTGAATACTTTTGCAGTAATTTGTTATAGTACTTTTTTATATATTTGTCGATTTTGTCGATAAATATTTGAAGTTTTTCTTTCTCTATTAAAAACTCTTCTGTATTGTCTCGGAGTATTCGTAGTATAATATTTAGTTTGTACTTGTTTGCTAATAGTAATTTGTTTTTATTGATTTTTAGTATACTGTAATTAAACAATTTTTTCGTTTTTATATAATTATTTTTTCTGTTAAGTGTATCTGCTCTGCTATTATTTTTGTCTGAAATATACTGTATTCTGAATTTGTACTGTTCAAATTTTTCTGACTATTGTACTTGTTTTCTGTTAAGCTGCTTTGTAGTAGTAAAGTGTACAAAATTCTTGTAATCTGTAAAAATTATAAGTTCTGATAATTCTTCTGTATATACTCTCTATAATTTCAAGAAAACTACTATAGCAAATAGTTTTTTATTGTAAATATTATAGTTCTGTTCGGTTAACAAGAGTTTTCTCGAGAAATATATTACTAAATATTATATATTTTTATATCTCTAACTAAAGTATGTATCGATAGTTAGATCTGATATATCGATTTCAATTCTGCTTGATAATTGTAGATTGTATATCTTTAATATTGATTTTTTCAAATATTCTAGTTTAAAATTCTGAAATAATTTCTTTTCTACAAATTTCTATAACTATAGTGTATTCTTCTTTATAAGATTTGTCAGTAATATTGCGTTTGCTAAATAGTTTTTGATAAATTTCTTGTTGTAGTTTATAAAATCTAGAAAGAATTGTATTTTTTTGACATTTGTTGATAATTTTTATTCTCTAACTGCTTGTAGCTTCTCGAAATCTATATATACTTTATATTGTTTAACAATAAATCCGAGAAAGTCAATTTTCTCTTAATAAAATTCGTATTTCTCTGACTTAAAATATAAGTTTCTTATATTCAAATATTCCAATACTTTGGAGACATAACTGATATATTTTTTTAAGATTTTTGAGTAAATTATAATATTGTTCAAATATGCTATAACAAATCGGTTCAGATATTGTTGTAGTATATTATTGATTATTTTCTGACACGTTGTCGGAGCGTTTGTAAGTTCGAATAGTATTATTGTGTATTTATATAATCTATATCGTGTGCAGAAAACTATCTTTTACTCTTTCTCTGTTTTTATTCTAATCTAGTTGTACGCTTCTTGTAAATCCAGTTTGATAAAATACTTTGCTCCGAATAGTCGATTCTGAAGTTTGCTGATATTAAATAGTAAATATCGGTTCTTGATTGTAATATTGTTTAGCTTTCGATAATCGATATATAGACAGAGAATTCTATTTTTTTTTAATACAAAAAGAATCGAATATTCTGTCTGTAATTAAAATTTTTTAATAAATTTTTTTTTTTTGTTTTCTGTCAGATATTCGCGAAGTACTTCGAGCTTTTTCTCGAATAGAATATATATAAATTTAAATATAAACTGTTTGTTTAATTCAAATCTGATTTCGTAATTTTACAGTTAATATTTAGAAAAAGTCTCTGCTGTTTTTTTTTCTTAAAACAGATACTTTCAACTGTTGTATATTTGTAATATATATTTTAGCGATTTCTTTGCTGTATCAGATAGTTCAAAACTTTCAGAAAATTTGTAATTTTTTTTATTTATTTTGATTTTGTAATTCGACTAATTTCTGTCAGTATCTGTCGAGTCGAACTCTGTTAGATTGTTTTTTTGCAAAAATACAAGTTTGCTGTTTGCAATCGATTTTTAATTCAATCTCTTATCTATTATCGAACGCTGTTAATACGCAGATTAAATATAACTTATATAGTTATATTGCGCGAATCTGAGTACTCGTGTATTTCAGTCGATTTCTGAATTATACTGTTTTAATCAAGATATTTCTAGAACGATATTATAAATAACTATTTTTACTATATCAAAAATTAGTTTTTTGTAATATTGCTGAATAGTTATCGATAGTAATTTCGTCTCTTTATTTACTCTTTTATTTCTGTCGGATAATAGATTTTTATCTACAATTACTAGATTGTATATATCAGATTTCTTTTGAGTAGAATACTTTTCTCTTTTAACAAAAGTTCTGACTATAAAATTATCTGTTGTATCAGAATCGACTATTGCAGTAAGTTGACAACTATTAATTTTAACTGATATAGTAAAATATCGTGCGTATACTGTTAAATTTAGTTGCTGCTGTTAAACTAATATATTGTATTTCTCTGATATATTTTTTATCAAGAAATTTGAATTTTTCTCTGTTCTGATACTGAAACTTCTGCTTCGAGTATCTGTTTGCGCTGAGCTTTTTTTCTGTACTAATTTAATAATTTTAACTTTCTAGAGAATCAGTTAACTTCTTTCTTGTTTTCTAGATAAATTCAGTATAAATTGTTATAGTATTCTGTTTAACTGAGTATTGTATGTTTCTTTGCTTTCTCTATCTTCTCTCGAGATAGACTTATACTGCTCAGTTGTTGTTCAATTTTGTCGAGAATTTCTCTTTTTATAGTAGCGTCGCTTTCTAGCGTTTTCTCGCATTTATTTACGGTTTAACTTATTTCTTTGTTTCTTGATAAACTAGCTAAAGCGTCAAAATAATCTGTAATATTGTCTAGATATTTGTAAAAGTTTTTTCAGCTATATTTGTTGTCTGAGTCTGTTGCTGAATAAAGATATAACGTTTCTGATTGTTGTATTTCTATAGCTTTATTGAGTATTTGATTGATTTTCTATATAGATACAAATATTTTGTCTGATAATATTCTATCTAGAACTTTCTGTAACTGATCTGAATTTTCTATCAGATAATAGTTGTTGTTCGATTCAGTCTCAAAAATATCTGTTTCTGTATCAATTTATTTTCTGATATTGTTCTGACTATCGAATATCTCTCTTAATATAGTATTGATTTGCCGGCAATCTATTAAGTTCTGTAATCGACAATCTCTTGCGAAGTAATCCGGTTTGCCATATAAATAGCACGTTTTCTGAAATTTGTTATCTTGCTTTTCTCTAGAGTTCTTCTTTTTGTGTTGCTGAATTAAATTCAACTCTATTAATGCAGATTTACAATAATCTGGATTACTGTACTTCTTGAAGTAGTCTCTCTTAGTATAATTTCCGATTACTGATTTAAAAGAGATTCCTGCTTTTCTATAGAGTTAATTGTATCTTTTTTTTATATTTTGTTTGTACAGTCTGTTGTCTATACTGATTGATATTTCTATCAAGATTTGAATACTGTCGATTTTTGCGTCGGTGCGCATAAGTTTATTCTTGATATTGTTTTTCAAGTCTTGCTTAAACATTGCTATTAGTACAATACTATTTCAATTTGCAAGATTGACGTATTTCTGAAATCTGACAGTGTAGTCTGCTGCTGAGATTTTCTGTTGCAGATATTGTATAACTTGTTTCGCGATTTTCTTTTTGTTAAATATTCCGAATACTTGTCTCAGTTCTCTTTTGAAAATACTGAAACTGATAAAAATTTCCGAAAAATCTGAGTTGTTGTTAAAATACTTTCTTAAGTTTAATTTCAATCAATACTGTGTTCTTTCTCTAAGAAAGATAGAAGCCAACAGAATTTTTCTATTAACTGAAATAGAATAAAATATAAAGTAAGTCTCAATTTGCGTAATTCAATTCTCAAGTTCGATCCGATCTTCTATATATTTGTCTGAAGCGTTAATCTTGATTTTTGATAATATCTTTTCTTTGCTGTCGTTGCTATTGTTGTCGACTTTTATTGAGATAATCGCAGACTGTTTGTCTTTTGCTGTAGAGCTAGAGCTATTGCTCGAAATAGAAATGCGTTGTTCTGATACAGATATTTTTAGAGTATTCAAAATGTTACGCTGCTATCTAGGCGACTAGAGTATCAGAGTAGATTGATACTTTTGGAGAGATCTGTAGACGTCTTTAGACAACGCATGCAATTACTTGATAACAAGAGTTTGCAGCTTGTATCTATAATAGAAAATAACTTGATAGATAAATTGAACACAATCTATAAAAGAGTTGTGTTTTCGAGAATCTATATACTGAATAAGATTCTTTTTGCTTTTCTTGTTCTCTTGTAGAGCAAAAAAAGCAAATTTCTATGTTTCTGTTGTTTTTTCGGAAAGCAAAAAAAGCAGTGCTTCTAGTGCTCTTTTACAGAACTGTAAAAGTATATGCAGCTGTCCGTTCTCGGTACTACATACTGTGCGTAGACTATATACTGGCGTAGACTCGTAACAAGATGCTTCGTAATGTTATCTAGACATTCGTGAAAGTTCTTCTAGTTGTACTCGTTATCTAAGTTTGTTGCTAGATAAAAATATAACGTTTTTAATCGTTTTGTTTTTATAGTTTTATTAAGTATTTAATTGACTTTTTGCGTAGATGCGAATGTCTTGTTTGATAATATTTTATCTAGAACTTTTTGTAATTGATTTAAGTTCTCTATTAAATAGTAGTTGTCGTTTAACTTAGTTTTGAAGATATTCGTCTTTGTATCAATTTGCTTCCTAATATCGTTCTAGCTATCGAATATCTCTCTTAATATAGCATTGATTTGCTAGCGATTTATTAAGTTTCGTAATCAACAATCTCTTGCGAAGTGACTTAATTTGTCACATAAATAGTACGTTTTTTAGAATTTATTATTTTGCTTTTTTCTAAAGTTTTTCTTTTTACGTTGTTAAGTGAAATTTAGTTTTATAGATGCAAGCTTACGATAATTAAGATTACTATACTTTTAATTAAAACAAGATTTTCTCTACTAATATTCGATCGTTAATTCAAAGAAGATTCTTGTTCTTTTTCGAAATTAATTGTATTTTTTTTTCATAGCTCTTTTATACAATTTGTCGTTAAAGTCGATAACTATTTCGATAAGATTAAACATGTCGTTAAGAGTTTTCTTATCACACATAATTTTGTTCTTTAAATTGTTTTTAAAATTTCGTCGAAACATTGTTATAAGTGCGACATCGTTTCATTTGATTAAATTAACATATTTTTAAAATCTAGTTGCGTAGTTTGTTGCAAAAATTCGTTAAATTAAATGTTAAATCATTCTTTTTACAATTTGTTTTTTGTTAAATATTTGAAAGATTCTTCGAAGTTTTCTCTTGAAGTTATTAAAGTTTGTAAACATTGTACGAGGGTTTTCGCTATTGTTCTTTAGATACTTTCGTAAGTTTAACTTGAATCAATGTTGAGCTCTTTCTTTGAGAAATGTTAATGCGAAAATCGTCTTCTAATTCGCTAAAACAAAATAGAAGATAAAATAAATATTCACTTGCATAAGCTAGTTCTCTAGATTGATACGATCTCTATAGTAGATATCGAGCTTGTTGATCTTGATCTTGTCGTTTCTTATAATCAATAATTGACGTGATGCTAATAAGTTAGTGTTCGAGGTAGAGGCGCGTTGACCTAATATAGACATCCTTAAGATGTTCAAAGTGTTACGTTAGTATTTCCTTCGAAGATATTAGAGTGAATTGTGCTTTTAAAAAGATTTATAGACGTCTTCAAGCAATGTAAGCAATCACTTGGTAACAAGAGGTTGCAACTATAGGCAATTCCTATGTTCAATAAATCTTAGAAGAGGTTCGATAAATCAAAGTAACAATAAGTAAAAATCTATGATGAGTTGAACACGATCCATAAGGGAGTCGTGTTCTAGTTCCTATATACTAAGGAAATATTGATTGCTCGCCTTGCTCGTTCGTCGAACATAGCGAGCATGGTTGCTCGCAATGCTCGCTCGTCGAGCATGTCGAACATCATGCTTAGGTTGCTCGCTCCTCGAGCATAGTGAGCATGATAGCAGGTTCGCCCAAGGGCGTAGAACCTGGACCACTGGTACAGCTTTGGTAAGCTCGTAACAAGTAACACTAGAAAAATCACGCCTTTGCTCCGAGCAACGACTAATATAGTAAACTGCTAGGCCGACAGTAAAGGAGAGCGAACTCCAGTCACGTTTGTCACCATCGAAGGTTCATGAGAGCCATACA
>JAABUL010006314.1_pt1 | contig 13759 bp, 14 predicted proteins | sample 5559151 | NCBI WGS metagenome assembly JAABUL01 (sample SAMN10711876, study PRJNA513368) | rock metagenome | isolation source: Antarctica rocks | place: Antarctica: Victoria Land, Pudding Butte sud | reverse complement strand
CGGTCAGGGTCACGATATACTTCTTATTCATGGCGCATCCTCCTCGCCTGTGTCCACGCACAACCCTTGTTAAGAGGATGCCCCATGCAACGATCAACTGTCAACAAGACGGATGACGGACTACTAGGCGGCATACGGACTAACACGCCCTCTACAAGTTCGTACTGCCATCCGTCGTCCGGCAGGGCGAGCAGATCATCCTCCGCCATTGGCGGCATGTCGGGCACGACCTCAGCCCATGGCGCCACGGGTTCTGATGGGACTGTGTGTACTGCGCTGGTCATGGCAGACCCTCCTACTCATCGATCTCGTCCGCTTGACACGCCGTCAGTATAGCGCCCCTCTCCGCGCGCCAGCGCGCCGTATCATGGCACGGTCTATGCGCGCTGTCTGGTATGCTACTCTGACTTACACACTCATAGTTAAAGGACATGACATGACCTACCAGATACGCCGGGTGGCCGTGCTCGGCGCGGGGACGATGGGCGCGGCCATCGCCGCCCTCGTCGTCAACGCCGGCCTTGACGCGGACCTCCTCGACATCGCGCCATCCGACCTGACGCCCGACGAGGAGCGCAAGGGCCTCGCGCTCCAGGCCCCCGCCGTGCGCAACCGCATCGTCAAGGCCGGCTTCGACCGCCTGCTCAAGGCCAAGCCCGCTGCCGTGATGAGCCCCCAGCTGGCGAGCCGCATCCGCCTCGGCAACTTCGAGGATGACTTTGACCGCCTGCGCCAGGCCGACTGGATCGTCGAGGCCATCGTGGAGCGGCTGGAGCCCAAGCGCGCGCTGATGGAGCGCGTCGAGGGCGTGTGCAAAAACACGGCTATCGTGTCGTCCAATACCTCGGGCATCCCGCTGCACAGCATCGTGGAGGGGCGCTCGGACTCTTTCAAGCGCCGCTTCCTGGGTACGCACTTTTTCAATCCGCCGCGCTACCTTAAGCTGATGGAGTTGATCCCCACGCCCGACACCGACCCCGAACTCGTCGCGTTCATGCGCCGCTTCGGTGAGGGCGCGCTCGGCAAAGGCGCCGTCATCGCCAAGGATACGCCCAACTTCATCGCCAACCGCCTGGGCAGCTATGCGGGGATGCAGGCGATGCGCTACGCCTTCGACCACGGCTACGGTATCGAAGAGGTCGATGCTGTCACCGGCCCCTTGATCGGCCGCCCCTCCACCGCAACCTTCCGCCTCTCCGACCAGGTCGGGCTCGACATCATGGTCGGGGTGGCGCAGAACCTCTACGACGCCGTCCCCGACGACGAGTCGCGCGCGGAGTTGCGGCCGCCCGCGCCGCTGCTGCGCATGCAGGAGACCGGTATCCTGGGCATCAAGACGGGCGGCGGCTTCTACAAGCGTACGACGCGCGACGGCAAGACCGTCTTCGACGTCGTCGACATGGATTCTTTCGACTACCACCCGGCCCAGGCGCCCACTGTGCCCATCGCCGACGCGGCGCGCAAGCAGGGCGATCTCGCGGCGCGGCTGCGCTTCCTGGTCGCGCGCGCCGACGACGACAAGGACGCGCGCTACGTGCGTGACACACTGCTGCCGTCGCTGGCCTATGCCGCGCGTCGCGTCCCCGCGATCGCCGATTCGCTCGTGGACATCGACCACGCCATGGAGTGGGGCTTCGGCCAGCAGGCCGGTCCTTTCCGTACCTGGGACATGCTGGGCGTGCGTGAGACGGCCGACTTGATGGACCGGCAGGGTATCGCGGTGGCTCCTTGGGTGCGCGAGATGCTCGACGCCGGTATCCTCTCGTTCTACACGACGCGCGACGGTCAAGCCGTGGTCTACAGCCCCGTTTCCAAGACGTACGAGCCGGTCCCTGTTGATCCCGAGGCGATTAGCCTCGACGCCCTGCGCGCCGATGGCAAGGAGGTCGCGCGCAACGACTCGGCCAGCCTGCTTGACCTCGGTGACGACGTGCTGCTGCTGGAGATCCACTCCAAAGCGAGCGCCATCGACAGCCTGCTCGTGGAGATGGGCGGCCGCGCGCTCCAGGAACTGGAGGGCGGGCGCTGGGCTGGGCTGGTCATCGCCAACGGGGCGTCGAACTTCTGCGTCGGGGCCAACCTGTACGAGGTCGCCGGCGGCGCGCAACAGGGCGCGTTCGATCAGATCGAGGGCGCCGTGGCGGCGCTACAGAACCTGCTGATGGGCTTCCGTTTCAGTCCCAAGCCGGTCGTGGCCGCCCCGCACGGGCAGACGCTCGGCGGCGGCGCCGAGATCGCCATGAGCGCGGCGCGCATCGTCGCGGCGGGCGAAACATACATGGGCCTGGTCGAGACCGGCGTGGGGCTGATCCCCGCTGGCGGCGGCTGCAAAGAGTTGCTGCGCCGCGTTGTCTCGCCCGCGTTGAGCGTGCAAGGCGCGCCGCCGCTGCCGTTCGTACGCAAGGTCTTCGAGACCATCGCCATGGCTAAGGTGTCAGCCAGCGCCGTTGAAGCGCGCGAGTTGGGTTTCTTGTCCGACGACGACTTGATCGTGATGAACCCGGACCACCTGATCGCGGCGGCCAAGCGCCAGGTGCTTGACCTCACCGAAGGCTACCAGCGCCCGGCCAGCGGCGTCACGGTCTATGCAGCGGGCAATGCCGTACGCGCCGCGCTCCAGATCGGCGTGCAGGAGCTGCAGTGGGGCAATTTCGCCAGCGCATACGACGGCGTCGTCGCGGGCCAACTCGCGCGCGTGCTGACCGGCGGCGACCTCTCGGCCGCGCAGTGGGTCCCGGAGCAGTACATCCTGGACCTAGAGCGGGACGCCTTCCTGACCCTGCTGCACAACGCGGAAACCATGCAGCGCATCGAAGCGATGCTCAAGACGGGCAAGCCATTGCGTAACTGATGAAACCTGCGACTGAAGTCGCATGGCAGGGTTCGGCGACTGAAGTCACAAACGAAACCTGCGTTTGAAACCGCCTTAATGGTGACAGCGCATATACTGTTTACATAAGCTAAACAACCATCGTATACGTAGACACTTTAGTGTCCATGGTTTGCCATGCGACTTCAGTCGCAGGCGATGGGGATTTACCATGCGACTTCAGTCGCAGGCAATCAGCAATTAGGAGGAGATTCCACATGAAAGAAGCCGTCATCGTATCAGGCGCGCGTACCGCCGTGGGGCGGGCGCCGCGCGGCGCGCTGCGCACGACCCGTCCCGACGACCTGGCCGGCGCGGCCATCCGCGAGGCGTTGCGCCGCGCGCCGGGCCTCGACCCGTCCGAGGTCGACGACGTCATCCTGGGCTGCGCCTTCCCCGAAGGGCCGCAGGGCATGAACGTGGCGCGCATGGCCGCGGCGCTGGGCGGCCTGCCCGAGAGCGTGCCCGCGCAGACCGTCAACAGGTTCTGCTCCTCGGCGTTGCAGACCATCGCGACGGCGGCGCAGAGCGTCATGACCGGCGCGGCCACGGCGGTCGTGGCCGGCGGGACCGAGTCGATGTCCATGACGATCGAGAACCCCACGTTCTCGCCGAACCCGACGCTGGTGACGAGCCGCCCCGAGTACTACATGGGCATGGGCCTCACTGCCGAGCAGGTCTCCAAGGAGTTCAACATCACGCGCGAGGAGCAGGACGCCTTCGCCCTGCGCAGCAACCGGAACGCCGCGCGCGCTGTCGACACAGGCCTGTTCGACGAGGAGATCGTCCCGCTGGATGTGGAGATCGAGTACGTCGACGAGCGCGGCAAGTTGAAGTGCCAGCGCACCACGTTCGCGCGCGACGAGGGTCCGCGCCGCGACACGTCGCTGGAGGGGTTGGCCAAGCTCAAGCCGGTCTTCAAGGCCAGGGGCACGGTAACCGCCGGCAACAGCTCGCAGCGTAGCGACGGCGCCGCCGCCGTGGTGGTGATGGAGCGCGGCAAGGCCGACGAATTGGGGCTGAAGCCGCTGGCGCGCTTTCTTGGCTTCGCCGTGGCTGGCTGCCGGCCCGAGGTCATGGGCATCGGTCCACTCTACTCGATCCCCAAGGCGCTGAAGCTGACCGGCCTCTCGTTGGCGGACATCGACCTGATCGAGTTCAACGAAGCCTTCGCGGCGCAGATCCTGGCTGTGATCAAAGAGTTGCATATCGACGTCGACAAGGTCAACGTCAACGGCGGGGCCATCGCGCTGGGCCACCCCATGGGTGCGACAGGCTCCAAGCTCACCGTGCAGCTATTGAGCGAGATGAAGCGGCGCAAGTCGCGCTACGGCATGGTCACCATGTGCATCGGCGGCGGTCAGGGCGCCACGGGCATCTTCGAGAACTTGCAGGTGTAGTATCGTGGACCGTGACCGCTACGTGCGCTCGCTCATCAATGCATGTTTTCGCGTGGTAAGGACGGATGGCGTCCGGGGCGATCCGTACTATTTCTTCTCAATCGACGACGATGCCTTACCGCACCAGCCCTGGCGATCGGGCACGATCTACATCCTGCCGCGCGCTGGGTTCGAGCAGCAGCCACGGGAGTCCTATCGGGGAGTGGACGTGGAGACCGCGCAATGGGCGAGCCCAACGCCGGTCCAGCCCCTGGCACGGATGGCCGTCAGCCCTGACGATTTCCCGTTCCTGGCACAGATACGCGCCCATGACATGGCCGTGGTCAGCCGACGCGCCAGCCTCAATCCGAAGGGCTTTCCCTGGATGGATGAATAGGCCTGTGGTCGTAAGCCCTTCTGCATGCTATCAACCGTTATCAGCGCGGTGGCTGGGGTGCTGACGCGACGCCGAGACCGCCAACCGGTTAGCGGTCTCGGCGTCGCGCATGAACTATCCGTTGTGACCTCGACAGGCGACTATGCGCCGGTGTCGCGGTCGATCGAGCCGCCCGTGGGCCGGACGGACGCATAGCCGGTGTCCTCGTCGGCGCCGGTCGCCGCGCCGGTATCCTCGGGCGCCACCGGCTCGACGCCGTTCTCGCCGTTCACGTCATCAGGCGGGTCTGGCGGGCCGCCGAGCACGCCGTTGGTCACCAGGCCCGCGCCCTGCTCGCCGCTAGCTGCGTTGCTTTGGCTGTCGGGGTCGTTGTTGACCATCACACTGTCTCCCATGCTATTCGGCCGCGGTCAGACCTGGACGTCGGCCGCGGTCAGACCTGGACCCGCAAGAACGAGACCAGGCTTATCATGCCTCAACGTAGCGACAGGACCATGAGATCCTCGTCGAGATAGCGACCGTCCACCTTCAAGGCGCCCGGCTCCACGCCTTACACGACGAAGCCGAGCGACAGGTACAACTGCCGCGCGGCCTCATTGGTCGTGACGACGGCCAGGGTAATCTGCTCCAGTCCGGGTTGCGTGCGCGCCTTGGCGACCGCTTGCTCGATAAGCGGCCGCCCGACGCCGCGACCGCGCGCCTCTCCCGCCACATACATGCCCCAAATCACGCCCTTGTGCCGCGACTTGGCCGATTGCTCGCGCCGGAATCCGACCATACCGACGAGGGTGCCGTCGAACACGCTCAGAATAAAGTTGTACGCCGCGGCATCGCTGGGCTGTAATCGCTGCGCCATTATGGATAGATGTTGTGCCGCCACTTCCTCGTACGACCCGCCGAACGCCTCAGGATTTTCTTTGAGGGCGCGCAGCCGTAGCTCCCGGAACGCCTCCACGTCATGATCAGTCAGCCGCTGTATGATCATACGCCCTCAATGTCTCGAGTATGAAATCCGCGGGCAGCATACCTTCGGCCTTGAACCGGGCGACGACATCCTTGATCGGGACACCTAGTCCCGCGCGAGATTGCTCCAACCCTTCCTGGATCATAGCGATCTCGCGCAGCCTGTGTTCGGCCGCCTCGTGCAGCGCTTCGACCATCAACTCGTTGCGCGTGCGTCCCGCGGCCCGCGCCAGCGTCTCATATTGCTCGTGGACCTCATCCGGCATCCTGATGCTCGTCGTGACGGCCATAGTACCTCTCGCCTCTCGCACAAACTATACTATGAAATATAGTATGGAGGATCGGCGTGGCGCCTGCCACTTTGCGAGGACAGGCGGGGCGCGCCCCACGAGTGTGGGGGAGCCAGGCGCGGCCGCTGGCCCGCCCCGCGCCGCCTCAGGGTCATGGCCGTGTCGCCGGGCAACCGGGGCGGGCGAGGGCGCGCGGTGGCTGGGGCGGCGCGTGTGTTTCTTGACAAACCCACAATCTATGCGACAATGGTCCTGGTAGTAGAACTAACGTCCTAATGTCGTCTTAGGTCGGTCTGTTTGCAGCGACAAAGCCTGCGATTGCGGTCGCATGGCAAACCACGGCGACTGCGGTCAATTGTGTGCGTCGGCATGCAAAGAGAGCTGCTTAATTCTGCACTAATAAAGGAAGTGGCCGGTGGGCGGGGCGCGGACGCACGGCGACGCACGGCGACGCACGAGACATGGTCGACGGATTGAGCGCCCCGCACGGGCGCGCGGTCCGTGCGGGGCGCCGTGCAGAGCGCGTCTATTGCCGTGCCGCACGGCGCCCCCACACGTCCTCGGCGGCCCGCGCGACGGCGCCGCGGGCGTGCGGCCGGCCGCGTGGCCCCATCGTGGGGCGCGCCCGGACGGGACACGCCACATCGCTTCAGTCCTTTACACTGGCTGTAGCAGCATGTAGAAGATGGGGTGAATAAGAGATGGCCGATACCTATATCCTGGCGCTCGACCAGGGCACGACGAGTTCGCGCGCGATCCTTTTCAACCACGACGGGCGGCCTGTCGCCGTGCGGCAGCGCGAGTTCCCGCAGATTTACCCGCGTCCGGGCCTCGTCGAGCACGACCCCGAGGACATCTGGGGCACGCAGAGCGCCGTCGCTCGTGAGGTGTTGGACGCGGCCGGCGTCGACGCCTCTGCTGTCGCGGCGATCGGCATCACCAACCAGCGCGAGACGACGATCGTGTGGGAGCGCGATAGCGGCCGACCCATCCACAACGCCATCGTGTGGCAGGATCGCCGTACGTCGGCGCGTTGCGATAAACTGCGCGCGGACGGCTGGGCCGCGCGCATCCAGGAAACGACCGGGCTCGTCGTGGACGCCTATTTCTCGGGGACCAAGGCGGCCTGGGTTCTCGACAACGTGCCTGACGCCCGCGCGCGCGCCGAACGCGGCGAACTCCTGTTCGGCACTGTCGACACCTACCTGATGTGGCGTCTGAGCGGCGGTGCGATTCACCGCACCGACTACTCCAACGCCAGCCGTACCATGCTCTTCAACATCCGCACGCTGGAGTGGGACGATGACATCCTGCGCGAACTTGGCGTCCCGCGCGCTATGCTGCCCGAAGCTTGTCCCAGCAGCTACAGCTTCGGCGACTCCACCGCCAACGTGCTGGGCCGCGCGATCCCCATTACGGGGGTGGCGGGCGACCAGCAGGCCGCCACCTTCGGGCAGGCTTGCTTCGCGCCGGGCATGGTCAAGAACACCTACGGCACCGGCTCGTTCATGCTGCTCAACACGGGGAAAGAGCCCAAGAGTTCGTCAAGCGGCCTGCTCACCACTATCGCCTGGGGGCTTGAAGGCGGTGTTACCTACGCGCTGGAGGGCAGCATCTTCGTGACCGGCGCGGCGGTGCAGTGGCTGCGCGACGAGTTGGGTATCATCAAGGACGCTGCCGAGATTGCCGCACTGGCCGCCTCGATCCCCGACAGCGGCGGCGTCTACCTCGTGCCGGCCTTCGCCGGACTCGGCGCGCCTTACTGGGACCAGTACGCGCGCGGCGCGGTCGTCGGCCTCACGCGCGGCGCCGGCCGCGCCCACCTCGCGCGTGCCACCTTGGAAGCAGCCTGCTACCAGACGCGCGACGTGCTGGAGGTAATGCGCGCCGACGCCGCGCTGCCCATCTTGGAACTGCGCGTGGACGGCGGCATGGCCGTCAACGACACGTTGTTACAATTGCAAGCGGATATCGCGGGGCTGCGCGTGGTGCGCCCGGCTGTAACCGAGACCACCGCGCTCGGCGCGGCCTACCTGGCCGGCCTGCACGCGGGCTACTGGTCGGACCAGGACGAACTCGCGCGGCTGTGGTCCGAGGATCGCGTTTTCGAGCCCGCGCTCGACGACGCGGCGCGCGCGAAGGGCTACCGCGGCTGGCAGCGCGCCGTCGAGCGGGCGCGTGATTGGGCGCGCGACGATGAGTGACGAGTGGACGATATCTACTGGGACCGCCGGCACTCGCTGCGCTGCCTGCCAGCATGCTGTCGTCGGTGGTAGTATCGCCGCTAGCAAGGGCCGGTGCCGCGACGACATACCGGCAAGATCGCGGGGTCTCTGTGGGAAGTGGTCCCAGGGAATACGGCGGCTACGGCCACTGCCTCGCGCCATGGATATGGATGATGCGCAACACCTCTACGGTGTCGCCTACGATATGATAGACGATGCGGTATGGATAGCGTGTCACCAGGCGCTCGCGTGTACCGGATACCTCGCCCTGTTTGCCCATAAGTGGGAACTGAGCGAGCCCGTTGGCGGCCTTGAGGATGGCGCCGGCGACACGGTCGGCGGCAGCGGGGTTGCGCTCGGCGTAGTAGTCGTAGATGTCACGCAAATCCGCATATGCGGCCGGCATGAGAATAACCGTCACGCGCTTACTTGCCCCTCATCGCTATCAAGCACGAAATCAGCTGGTAGCATGCCCTCTGCCTTGAACCGCGCGACAACATCCTCGATCGGGATGCCCAGCCCCGCGCGGGATTGCTCCAGTCCCTCCTGAATCATGGCAATCTCCCGGAGCTTCTGCTCGGCCACCTCGTGTAGCGCCTCAACCATCAACTCGTTGCGCGTGCGCCCCGTCGCCTGGGCCAGCGTCTCATACTGCTCATGGACCTCATCTGGCATCCTGATGCTCGTCGTAATCGCCACGGTTTCACCTCCCCTTCCCAGTAGACCATATCATACTATAAATAGTAGTATGGCGGATGCGCGTCCGTCTTGCCAAACGCATAGCCATATGGTATCTTGATGCAAACCGGTTTGTCTTGCGCGCCGGATGCGGAGAGCGCCGTCCTTGACGTTCGACGGTACATCCGATACTGTAAGGCAACGTCTACACCGGTTTAGGATAGGGGGAGGTGGCGCGGACGCGAGATTGCCGTAGGTCGCTGGCTAAAGTCTGGTATTAATCCTGGATTCATTCAATTGGTGGTACAGTAGAGCAGCGGCGCGAGAGAGTGCTCGCGCGCATAGTTGCTAGGAGGCAGCAAGAGTGGCAAAGTCAATCATTCGGCGCGCGGTCGCGGCGACAGCGGTCGCCGGGCTCGTCGTAGCTGGCAGCACAGCAGCAGTCGGCCATCAGACGGCCAAGGCCGCCGGTGCGGTCACCATCCACTTCTGGAACGGACCCGACACGACGGGGACTGTCCCGACGCTCATCTCCAACTTCAACAAGATGGAGAACGGTAAGATCAAGGTCGTGCTCGACGTGCAGTCGTCCCACACCGACACGTACTTCACGAATATCCAGCGCGCCCTGCGGGCCGGCAGCACGACACCCGACATCTTCGCCGGTGACGTGATCTGGCCGGCGCAGTTGGCCGGGCAGAACGTGCTCCTGCCGCTCGACCAGTACTTCCCTGCTTCGGTGCAGAAGCAGTACATCCCCGGCACGATCCAGGACGTCCACTACAACGGCAAGCTCTACGGTATGCCCTGGTTCACCGACTTCGGCATGATCTACTATCGCAAGGATCTGCTGCAGAAGTACCACCTGCCCGTCCCCCAGACGTGGGCCACTCTCCAAACCGAGGCGCGGCTGCTGGTGACCAAGAAGGCCGTCAAGGAAGGCTTCGTCTTCCAGGGTAGCCAGTACGAGGGGCTCGTCTGCGACGCGCTGGAGTACGTTAACGGCGCCGGCGGCGCCATCTACGGCTCCAAGGCGGCTTCGACCACGTCGCAGACTGCCGCGGGTTTGCAGGAAATGCGCAGCATGATCACCAGCGGCGCGTCGCCGAGCGCGGTGACTACCTACGATGAAGCGGCTACCGCCAACGACTTCACCAATGGTACGGCCGCTTTCGCGCGCAACTGGCCCTATATGTGGGCCCTGGCCCAGGCCAGCAAGACGGTCGCTGGTAAGGTTGGCGTCACCAACATGATGCACTCGCCCGGCCAGTCGACGGGCTATAGCACGCTTGGCGGTTGGTGGCTGGGCATCAACAAGAACTCCAAGAACGTCGCCGCGTCCGTTGCGTTCATGAAGTACCTGACCAATATGGCGGGGCAGCAGATTTACGCGATCCATGGCGGCCACGCCGTGTCACTGATAGCGGCTAACGACTCCACCCCCGTGCAGAAGGCGCTGCCGTGGCTGGCGCCGCTCACCGCGCACCTCGCGATACGGCCGCGCCCGACTTCGCCGGTCTACAACGACATCTCGCTACAGAGGCAGAAGGACTTCCACGGCGTGCTCACCGGCAGTATGACGGCCGACAACGCCGTCAGCGATACCGAGGCTTTCATCAAGACCGCCGAGGCGCGCTTCCACTAGCAGGCAATCCAGCCTTCGCCTCATTAGAGACGCTTGGATGGAGCGAAAAGGGGCCGGTGGAGCAAAGGCTCCGCCGGCCCCTTGCCTTTTATGGCATACTCAATACACGGCAACGGATCATGCTGTTTCCGAAGGTGCGACGGCGCCATCACCGGCGCCGCAACGATGGGTGATGGGAGGACGATCGATGAGTGTGCAGCAGGCGGAGCAGGTAGTTCCGCCACTATCTCGCCGGAGGTCACGCGGACGATTCTTGCAGCAGGAGGCGGCGACCGGCTATCTCTTTATCGCTCCGGCGATCATTCTGATGGCGGTCATCGCGTTCTTCCCGATCATCCAGTCGATCTGGTATAGCCTGCAAAATTACATCCCAACCTATCCGCAGTTCGGCTCCAAGTTCATCGGCCTAAGCAACTACGGGACGGTATTCAAAGACTCGTCGTTCACGGCTAGTCTTGGGTGGACAGTGCTGTTCGTGGTCATAAGCGTCGCCTTTGAGTCTGTGCTGGGGTTGCTCTTCGCCATCGTGCTCAACCAGAAGTTCGCGGGGCGCGGTATCGCGCGCGCGGCCGTGCTGGTGCCATGGGCCTTTCCCACGGTCATCTCCGCCGTGGTGTGGAAATATTTGATCTGGCAGAACAACACGGGCGCCGCGCCGGCGCTCTTGCACGCGATCGGCATCGTCCCCGCGAGTTGGGCGCCGCTGGCGAGCAACGGCACGCTGATCATGGCCATGATCATCATCGACGTGTGGAAGACGGCGCCATTCATGGCCCTGTTGCTGCTGGCGGGCCTCCAGGTCATCCCCGACGACGTGTATGAGGCCGCGAACGTCGACGGCGCCAGCGTGTGGCAACGCTTCTTCAGCATCACGTTGCCACTGCTCAAGCCAGCCATCCTGGTGGCCCTGCTGTTCCGCACCCTCCAGTCGTGGCAAGTCTTCGACATGTTCTATGTCGTCGCCGGGAGCACGCTGCAGAGCGTCTCAACCTACGCCTTCAATGCGCTGATTGTGTCGGCGATTAACTTTCCGGTGGGAATAGCCGCCACGGTGCTCATCTTCATCGGCGCGGCCATCATCAGCGTCGTGTTCACCAAAGTGCTCGGCGCGCAGACGGCGTCGTAAGAGAGGGACAGAGAAGTATGGCTACAACCGTCGCCACGCGGCCGCGCGCCGCCGCCAAGTCGCGCACCGGATTGACCCCCGGACGCCTCCTGCTCTACGTGGGGGTTGTCCTGATCGTCCTTTTCTGCATCGCCCCGCTGTTGTGGGTTTTCGACGAGGCGCTCAAGAGCGACCAGGCAATCGTCTCGTCCCCGCCGACGGTGCTGCCGTCGGGGCTCTCGTTCAGCAGTTTCCAGCACGCGTTCACCGACCACCCGGCGTTCGCCAACAACATTAAGAACAGCCTGATCATCGCCGGCGCGTCCACGATCATCGCGCTGCTGTTCGGCTGCTCGGCCGGTTACGCCATCGCGCGGTTGCGCTTCAAGGGCCGCTCGGCCGCCCTTGGTACCGTTCTGCTGATCACGCTGTTCCCGCCGATCGCCATCGTCGGCCCCCTCTACGTAACCTTCTACCAGTGGCACTGGATCGACACCTACCAGGCGCTGATCATCCCCAACGTGGTGTTCACGTTGCCGCTGACGATCTGGATCTTGACGACGTTCTTCCGCGATTTACCCAAGGAACTCGAGGAGTCGGCCAAGATCGACGGCGCGGGCATCGTACGCACGTTCTTCTCGGTGGTGCTGCCGCTGGCCGCGCCGGGCGTGTTCACGGCGGCGATCCTGGCCTTCATCAACGCGTGGAACGAGTTCCTGTTCGGCGTGTCGTTCACCACTAATGAGTCGGTCCAGCCAGTCACGGTCGGCCTGACCAACTTCTCCGGCGGGGCCAGCTTCCAGCAGCCCTGGGGCGCGATCGCCGCGGGCGCTATCACCGTGACGGTCCCGCTCATCATCGTGGTGCTGATCCTGCAGCGCCGCATCGTCGCGGGCCTGACGGCGGGCGCGGTGAAGGGCTAACGATAGTAGACAGTAGTCGGTAGTCAGTAATCAGAGATAACGAACGACGGGCAGCGACGCCGGTTCCCCCGATGTCGTTGCCCGTTATTTTCTGACTACTGACTACCGTCTACTACGCTTGGCCCATCCCTGGCCCTCCAGGCATGAGCTGTGGCTGGCCGACCTCGACGTTGAGTGAGATGGTTCCGACGCGCTCGGTCTCGACGTACAGGTTGAAGTCGTAGCGCCCCGCGAATTCCAGCGGCAGCATGTTGAGCTCGGCCACGAGGTTGCCGCTCTGGCCGGCCATGGCTACGCTGACCGGTATCTCCACTCCCTGGTCCTGTAGTACGTTCGAGCCCGTCGGATCGATCAACTCGACGCGCACCGTATAGTCACCCGGCGCCATATCGAAGACGGCTACGACGAAGAAGCGCGGGTGCTGCACCGGCAAGCCGGGCACGGCGATGCGATCGAAGATGCCGATAAGGCTGAGTTTGCCGTCCTGGCTGACCATGGCATGGTCGCACAATACACCGAGGCGCATCAGCGGCGCCATGAGGCCCGAGGCCCGTGGTACTTCCATCATTTTCTCCTTTGATTGGTCGATTTTGATTGGCCGATGGTCGATGGTCAGGCAGCGCATCTGGCTATAACCTGGTAGACGAATGTTTGACCGATCGACGGCGAGCCGCATGTTCGCCGGCTGAACCATCGACCATCGACCATCGACTACCCGTGTGGCGGGTAATATATCTCGTTTTCGAGCAAGGCGTTCTGCTGCGCGTTGGGGATGCGCACGAGCAACTCGCCGTTGGTGTCAGCGCGCATGGCCTGGTACATCGTCGCGATGGGATCCTGGCGCTGCACATGGTAGATGTTGTGTCGCTTGAGGCCGCGGTGGGTGAAATAAATCTCCCAGTTACGCCAATCGGCGGAGAGCGGCGTTGGACCATGTATGTCGGTGACACGGTGGTATTTCACCAAGAAGTTTTTAAGATCGAGCGCGAGCGTGCTCAACTCATCGGCCATTCCCGTCGAACCCTCCCCAATCACGTACAACACCTGTGACATACAGAACTCTATCCGCGTGCGCCCTGTTTACTCTGTGTGTCAAGTATACTCTCCGCGCCGTAGTGTAGCATATACGGGGCCAACAATAGTGATTACGCGTGCGCGCGGGTGCGCGCCACATTTTCGCGCTAGGCGCAGCGAGGGCGGCTCACTGATCCCCGGCGCCAGGGATGATCGGCCGCTGGCGTGTGCGGACGCCGCGTGCGGTCGTCCGACGCCGCCGACGTACGAC
>JAABUL010006312.1_pt1 | contig 13761 bp, 14 predicted proteins | sample 5559151 | NCBI WGS metagenome assembly JAABUL01 (sample SAMN10711876, study PRJNA513368) | rock metagenome | isolation source: Antarctica rocks | place: Antarctica: Victoria Land, Pudding Butte sud | reverse complement strand
CATTCAAGGCTTCCTCTTATACCGTATTTCCATCATTCTTTTAACTTTCTCAGTCTTCCCATCACACATCAAGTACACTTCAATACATCCCCCTCCCCAATATGCCACTCCGCCCCGCTCGCCTGCAGGACCTCCCAACCATCAAAACCATCTACGCCGCCGCTTTCTACGACGAAGAGATGATGGGCGCGCTCATGCATCCCCACCGTCAAACCTATCCCCAGGACTACCGCCGCTACTGGGAAGCCAGAGTCTCGGAATGGTACTGGGACTATCGCCACCAGGTTGTCGTGAGATACTTCGTTGAGGGGACAGGCGAGGAGAAGAAAGAAGTCGTGACAGGTGCCGGCGATTGGATACGATATGGCCGGGGCTGGGGAGGCTATTGGGGGGTTTGGGGGAAGTGGGATCCGCGTTAGTAGATACCTGTTCTCCTTTGCTCATCACAGGAACGATCAGGCATAATATAAAAGTATGAGTCTCAACTTTGATCTTGATTGAATAGGCAACATAATCACTGGACTCGTCCTGCTCCGCCACCACATCCTCTCATACTGGCGTCCCAATCGCGCTGCGGACCCCGTAATACACAAGCTGGTATCCACAAATCTACTTTATACAAAGCACCTATGGTCTGGAAGACGCGAGAACGGCTGGCATCTAAACTATCTTGCTGTCGACCCGGCGTATCAAAATCAAGGATACGGCAGAGTTCTGGCGACCTGGGGAGTTGAACAGGCGAAGCAGGAAAATGTTGCGGCGAGCGTTATCAGTGGTTTGGGTAAGGATGCGTTCTATCGGAGGTGTGGCTTTGACATTGAAGGTGGACATGTTTCGGACGGAGAGGGCAACCCGTTGAAGGGCATGACAGAGGGGGGTTCCGTGCTATTCCGTGATCCAAAAGTTGAGTAGCGCTGGTGCGTGTCATTGACTGGTCTCGAAACCTTCTGCGATCTCTCTATTGTTACTGTGTTCGACCCATCAGCTCCTGGGTGTGTAACAAAATCTCGCTTACAGCGAGGGCGGTGGCGTGGATGATAGTAAAACATACCCAGAATTCAAGGCCTGCTGATACTGTTTAGAGCTTGATCTCTGGATCCGAAAGGTCACTCCCTGCCCTAACATAAGATTTGGTTCACTCGCTAAGCAGAGAGAACGGCCTAGAGCGTGCTGTGTATTCCTTGCGTTGCAACATAAGAGCTGTCCATCTGTGTAGTTTCAATACTCGTTGGGTACTCCCCATTTGCACCAATGATACTCTACATTTTGTCTTTAAAGAGGGGAGATCTATCGAAAGCAACTCTATCATTGTGCTCAAGTGCCTTGCGGTCATCCTCGGCCCAACAGTATCTATATGTCTTGGAATTCTCAATCCTGCCACATACCCGTTGACTGCTGTAGCTTGTGAAGGCCCCCTTGTCTTCCTCAATGAGTGCTTATCGCCAAGAAATGTGTGACCAATATCCGGCGATGAAGGAAAAGAGTAAAAATAAGAGGAGGTCGGTGTAGGCGCATGATCTACCTCCACTCGAGAATCAAGGCAGAGGTGCCGCTGTCGGTGGTTCCCTTTGCTGCGAGGGTATGTTCTTCATCCGTGGTGAAGAGGCTCATCCCGAGAGCGATTTTTGGTGCCTTGGCGGAGCTTGGCACGGCACCGTTGTCACCTAGCAACGCTTGGGCCTTTGTCATAACACTCTTCAACCGCAGCGATGACACAACCGTTTCCCATTGTAACATGTAAAATGTGCCCATCCGAGAAAGGTTTTGCTTGCAACACTCGGTAAGTCTCGACTATTCCCCATCATCAATCAGAGGGCTATCATACCGTTGTTGGGCCCCTTATCACTCACAAGACACTTCCACAGCCCGAGCCTCCTACCATGGCGGCACCCACCCCCCAATTCCTCCCAAGACAGCCCGCGACTACCTCCTCCTCTTCTCTAGACCTCAATGAGCGCAAGACCATTGCGTTTAAACACCCCGGCTATCCCGACGACTTCGGGCAGAACGTCCTCCTGCGTCTCCGAGCATACGATGATACAAGAGGAGGCCTAGATCTTAGGACGGCGTTGATTGTCTGTGGGATCTTGGCTGGAAATAGATGGGATGGATACCTGACAACCGCAAGAGACGATAACGAATCTGGATTGAACACGGCCCACGTGGGAGATGACGATCTGTTGCTACATGATGAATACTATTTCTACATTCCCAACCATCCAAAAGATGCGGCGCCTTATACCATATACCGCTCTTTCAGAGATTGGAGCTTCCCTCATAACAACTTCCCCCAGCCGTTCGGCCAAGACGCACCTACGCATACGACGTGCCAGCGGACGTCAGCCCCTCCCTCAGCTTCCAAGTTCAGCGTTGCAATCGTCAATCGGGACATCAGCTGCCGCATTACAGATTCAGCCGACTACGTCCAGGCCGCTCACATATGTCCTTCCCTAGAGAACCCCTGGTTCGGCGATAATGATATGAGTCGATACAATAGAAACCAGGCGTTACAGATACAATGGGCTATTGATGATGTGTCCAACGGCATTGTGCTTCGACCAGATCTTCACAAAGCCTTCGACGATCGCAAGTTTGCGATTGTTCCCAAGCAGAACCGCTGGGTGGCGCATTTCTTGGGGCGTACCAACAAGCTTGGGGCTCTCTACCACAATCAAATCATAGACATCCCAGGCGAAGTGCATCCTGCGTTCTTGCTTGCAAGGTTGGCATGGACTATCTTTCCGTTGATTGGAAACTTCCTGAGTGTAGGAATCAAGAGGGTCCTCACGGTCCGAGTCAAGGAGGATACTATCAAAGAAGTGACGGGCTATCATACCGAATGGGATATCCGCTGCTTTGGTGAAGCATCGAAAGCATCGTCAAGACGGGGAAGCGAGAGCCCACAGAAGAGCGAGAGCCCGAACAAGCGGCGAGCACCGTGCGATGATGACGCCAAGATGTCCCTCGAAGACGTACCGACGAAGCGCCAGTGTCTCTCATATCCAGTAGATACCACGTACGTGACATCCTTGGAGCCTGCCGATGCGAATGGATGCATATTTACACAGGCCTCCGAACGCCACCCATTGCCTTCCCCAAGACCTTGGGATCTTCAGTCATGTTCCGGCGACTCTGACCATAGCCTTCTCAGCCACAACCCTCTTGACTTTGCGCATGCCAACCCTCGTGGAGACGATTCCGAGCTTGTTCGAGAAACCAGAGAGTTCAATCGCCATATCTTGTCCTTAAAGCGGGAGTGGATCCTTTCTCAACGCCCAAAGGATCCCTCCATGTACTGTTGTAACTATGAGCAGGCTGAACGGAACGCCGAAAAGCGCTCGTACGGACAAGGAAGACCACTCTGCTGGCGGTGTCTTGGGTTTGAGTACCAGGAGACTTTGGCCGATTGCGAGGAAAATGCTCCGGGCACAGGTGCTTGAGGCGCCTACATTGCGAGTGGGATCCCCCAAAAAGGCAAGAGTCATGATGAATAATCAATGTATGCATCTCATGACTTTACGATTGTACGACTTCATGAAGACGGGCATTTCAACTCTTAGATACCCCTACAACGTATATAGAGTGCCTTGTATGCGGTGACATAATATCACCATATTATCAACAAGATATAATGACTGTGAGGCTCATAGTTCAACGATATAGGCTCCTATAAAACCCAGACCCCGGATGGCCGGTGTCACACGCAATCTGGCTGAATCATGGAAGCCTGAACGGGTCTCAGCATTTCTAGTACCAATATCGCAAGCTGGCTCGTAACACGAACACAAGTTCGGAAAGCTCAGCCGGGAGTCTTCTTGGACAGATTACTGTACATGTGTAGAGATCCTCACGCAGACATCCCGCTCTTGGCTCATGAACTGCGAAAACTATCCGTCATCAGTCGCTGTGGATTACAGGGGTTCAACGCAATGACAGCCCATACGGACTCTTCTGGTTTGCACTAAGAATTTGGAGTAAACAGTCCACTGTGATGGGGAAACGCAAGTGGGGTTAGGGTTATGCCTCGAGCGTTCATTGGCTAGGGAGGAGCGTCGGCCCGAGAGCTTGTTCGTAGCTGCCGCTGCCATGCTGCCCGTTCCGCTGGTGCCCGTTCCGCTGGTGCCCGTTCCGCTGGTGCCCGCTAATCTTCATATCTCTTGAACGAAGTTGCATCCCGTCCTATTCCCGCGATCGCATCTCACAAGAGCGGAATCCGGAATCCGGAATGAGACTTTCTAAGACCGAGAGTCGGATGCACTTCCTTCCGCTGATAGTATTAGAAGTCCAGCGCGCACATGCCCGCGTGTGGCTGCCATCCGTGAGTTCCGCGACTTCCAATGCAAGATCACCTAGATCTTCAAGACCATCTCCATAAAATGTCACGCAGCGCAAATTCGTTAGCGTGACTGTACTACATGAGAGCAGCCTTTGGCAATCTATGCATTACGACCTCAGACAGAGGCCGAGCGAAGGGTGGTACTGCTAAGGGAAGCCATTAAAGACTGGCAAACAACGATATATGCATTCACCAACGACTGAGACGAGGGCTCTGTGAAGAACTCGAATGTCAACAGGTTACCGTCGTGACGGGATGCATAATCCTCGCATATATTTACGTTGTTTGATTGGCTATCTTCGGTGCGACTGCGGCCTCCCCGCAGTATCGCGCGGGGGAGTTGATTACAGTATCTGAACAATTCAATCGCATTCTGCTCGCGGAACAGGGCTTGCTAGTTCCTGGACGTCTGAACTCAACGCCCCATATTTATGGAGAGAAGGTGTTTGCCACTGAGTGACACACCAGCAATGGCAAGGCGATAGGAAGTTTAGAAGATCGTATGAGATTCTTCGTCGGCTCCAACGGCAAAGAGGCTACGCGGAACCTCACGGAAAGCCATGCGTCTTCTACATGCATGACCTGTCTGAGGACCCTGGATTTCTTGTATTACTGATCTTCGATACAGGCGCATAGTGCAAAAACATGTGCTGTGGATCATCTTTCATGGTCCAATTTCCGTAAAGAGCGACATTCAAATGGCGCACGCGCTGCAGTTCCACGATACTCGTCGCTCAATCACGCGAATCAGCTACCTTTAAGACCGAGTCACGGCTATACCGCCTTCCTTTCCGGTTCATGTTCCGTCTATGCCGAAGAGTGTTGCATCGCTCGATGTAGAGATAGGGCGAACTGTTGAAGCATACAAAAGGCTCACTTGCCCAACGCACTTCTAATCATTCTCCATTCGGTTTCAATACAACATTATCGTCACTTCTACCATGACAGCTAATCAAAACACCATGCAGCGGGTAGACTACGGACACAGACTGATACCAACTTTGGTGGACGACTATGCTCGGTCGGATCCAGACTACGTCTTTGCTCGAATTCCCCAGTCTGCAGACTTCGCAGACGGCCTCGATAACATCACCATCGGTACATTTGCTCGAGCGGTAGACGAAGTTGCCCATCGTATCGACACTGTGCTCGGCAAGAGTACGAATTTCGACACAATTGCGTACATCGGCCCCAGTGAGATGTTCGGTCGTCGACTATGAATCTTGTGCTGATGGGTGGTAGCGGACCTCAGATACTTTGTTATTGCCATTGCTGCGTCGAAAGTAGGATACAAGGTCAGTCTTCTCCCATATACCATCACGACAATCGTTCTGAACTAGTCCAGACACTACTACCCTCTCCACGGAACAGCATCGAAGGTCTCCTCTCGCTTCTCGATGCCACCAAATGCAGCTTCTTAGCCAGCGCACCCGAAGCGAAGGTCGATCACATCCTCGAGCAGCGTACTATGCAGCACCATATAATCAAAACGTTTGATGACTGGCTGGCAACAGAATCTGTTGCCCACTATCCATACAAGAAGACTTTCGAAGAGGCGGCTCATGATCCGTTCATCGTCATTCACACATCAGGATCTACTGGTTTACCAAAACCCGTCACACTTACTCAAGGCGGACTGGCGACAGTAGATGCCCAACATTTGATGCCTCCGTCAAACGGATACCTTGCGCAGGTTGCTGTGCCAGGAGCCCGGGGTCCAGAGACTATCTTCAGCGCACTACCACCGTTCCATGTAAGACGTCCACTACCTTGTCCCGATCTGCTCATTGCACACTGTTGTATACTGATTTTGAGGTGAAGGTGGCTGGGATACTAGGAGCGCTTACAATTCCCTTGTACTATACTCAGACAATTATTTGGCCACCTGCGGGTCGACCTATCAGTATAGACATGGTCGAGAACGTTCTAGATAACGTGAAGGTGGACGCCTGCTTCCTAGCGCCTTCTGTATTGGAAGAATTAAGTCAATCGCCCTCCTCTCTGGAGAAATTGCGCAGGCTCAAATTCGTTGAATTTGGTGGAGGTCAGATGTGCAGAAAATTATTTCCCTTTGACAAGGCTGACTCAATCGCAGGCCCACTTGCCAAAACTGCTGGTGATACTGTCTCACGATACACCAAAATTCGCAATATCATGGGTTCTTCGGAGGCGACTGTACTCCCAATCTTTGACAAGGACCCGGAGGACTGGATGTACTTTCATTTCAATCCCCACATGGAAGGTGTAGAGTTTCGAGAGATGGATAATGGTCTCTATGAACAGGTCCTTGTGCGCCACCCATCTACCGACCCCTACCATTCAACTTGGTACACCTTCCCAGACCGACAAGAATACACCCCGAAAGATCTCTTCACTAGACATCCCTCGAAGCCTAACCTGTGGTACTATGAGGGAAGATCGGACGACGTGCTTGTCTTTTCGAATGGAGAAAAGTTCACCCCCAGCGCAACGGAAGCAACCCTGCGCTCGCACCCCAACGTTGACCGTGTTCTCGTTTTTGGCCAGGCCCGATTTGAGCCCGGCGCATTGATCAAGCTCAAAGATGAGAGCGCACTATCAGACCACGTGAAGGAAGAGGTGCTTGGCAGCCTTGAACCATGGCTCCTAGAAGCCAATAAGACCGCTCCTGGGTATGCGAAGCTTCGAGCAGATCACATTGTCTTCACGACTCCAAAGAAATCAATGATAATGACGGACAAGGGTACTGTTAAGCGCGCTGCGACATTGAAGGCATTCGAGCAGGAAATCGATCAGCTTTACACGGATGCTGAGACGTCCGCCAATAGTTTAGCGGCCGCTCAGCTCGATGCTAGGGACCTGAGTGTTCTCACACAGCGCTTACAAGAAATGCTAGCGGCAGCTATGGGATTGGGAGACCTCGCACCAGATCAAGACCTGTTTGCCGCTGGAATGGACTCTCTACAAGTCATCAATTTCGTGCGACTGCTCAAGTCTTCTCTCACAAGTCCGGATGGAGGAGTTGCTCCACAACTCATATCCCCAAAGATCATCTATTCGAACCCCACGGTCGGCCAGCTAAGCGCCACTCTCCACCAATTGAATCATGGGCTCGGTGAGGTCTTCGAGGAAAATGACAGACACCGGATGAAGAACATGGAAAACATGCTCGCAAGGTATTCCGGAGGCCTACCGAAATCGACAGCCAGAGACAAAGAAGTCATCGACGACACAGTGACTGTTGCTCTCACCGGCAGTACAGGCTCGCTTGGTTCTTATCTTCTGGACGCACTCCTCGCCTCCGAACAAGTGTCCAAGATTGTCTGTCTCAATCGAGGCGCTCATGGTGAAGGAAAGCAGAAACGTGTGAATGCATCGCGAGACCTGATTTGCGAATGGGGAAGCAAGGTTCAATTCCTGACGACAGACTTGAGCAAGCCGCGCCTTGGATTGAGCTCCCAAGACTACGACTTTCTCGTCAAAGACTGTTCTTTCATAATCCGTAAGTCTCCCAAAAGCACCTCGTACATTTCACCTGACTGACTTGGACAACACCAAGACAATCAATGGCAAGTGGACTTCAATCTCAGCCTCGAATCATTCGAACCGCACGTAGCCGGCGTCCGCGCATTGATCGACCTTTCCAGCCAATCCCAAAAGAAAGCCCCAATATTGTTCACCTCTAGCGTTTCTACTCTGGGCAATTGGCCCACGAAGCATCCAGGTGAAAAGGTGCCCGAGAAGGCTTTTCACGACTTCGCGATCCCTTTAGCGATGGGGTACGCAGAGTCAAAGTAGGTAGCCGAGCTACTGCTCGAAGATGCGGTGAACGAAAGCGGGATATCAGCTGCCATCTGTCGCGTAGGCCAACTCGCGGGCCCAGTGTCGAAAGGAGGGATGTGGAACAAACAGGAATGGCTGCCAAGTGTAAGTAGCCTGTCTTCTCATTGGCCGCATCCGCAACATAGTTGAGTATTGCTGATCAACATCTGGGAATCTAGCTCGTAGCAAGCTCCAAATACCTCGGCAAAGTCCCAACGACTCTACCAAGCCAAGATTCCGTCGCCTGGCTCCCCGTTGACGCAGCAGCAAGCATCATCACCGAACTTGTGCTGTCCAACCTTCCCAGCTCGCATGCTGCCCCTGCCTCTGCTAAGCTAAAACACTACAACCTTGTCAATCCCAAAGAGGGCAGCTGGCCCCCACTGATACTACCCATCATAGAGTATTTCTCATCCACAACCCCAAGCAAAGAGATCGAGCCTGTAAGCTTCCAAGAATGGCTGGCAGCGTTACAAGCTAGCGCGGTGCAAACAGACGAAGTGAGAAAGAACCCGGGGGTCAAGATTTTGGGTTTCTATGAGGGCATGAATGAGAGCACCGAGGAGGCGAAATTGGAGACTGAACAGACTGTTGCGAGCAGTCGGGTCATGCGGGATTTGACGGCTGTGGGGCCGGAGTGGATGGAGATTTGGTTGCGCCAATGGGCTTTCTAGATCGGGGATTCCTGATCGAGGCTAACTGGGGTTGATCATTGTATGACTTTACGGCTCTCTGTCTATTCAAATACAATAACAATAACCCTAACATTCTCATTCTCCATGATACCCCGAACATATCACTCACCCCAGGACAACCCAACCCAAATTCCCATAAATACAATCATAAAAAACCATCTCCTCCTAGATCCACCTCGCTCAAAAAAACATACCACAACCACAACCACAACCTGCTACTCTTCTAGTAATATAACAAAACTTCTCCTAAGGCTTAAACTTCAAGCGTTAGGATTACTCGTCCTTATACTACTAGCCCTCTTATACATAGAAGAGAGGTATGTATATATATCTAGAACCAAGTATTAGGGACTTCTATATTTGATTAGGAGATAAGGGGGTAGAGGGCATGGATAAGGGCTCCTAATCTAGGTTTTATAATACTTATAGATCAATCTTCTAAGTCTATAACTTAGTCAAGCTATTAATACTTCTATCTACTCTAGCGCTACCATAGTAGATCCGTTAATTCATAGTAAGTAGAAGGCTATTCATTTTATCGAAGTAGATTACCCTTTTTATTAAAGCCGGTTTCCATTGTATCTCTCCTTACCCAGATCTGTTCGTTTCCCTTTCCTCTTAGCGAATGCGTTTTTGCCTCGCTAACCGCTCCGCTCCCTATCTCCTCCACCCTCTTCACCGCACCCCAAACCAAAAACCTCCATCATCGCCGGTGATGTCTTTCCAATTCTGCAAATGTTCTCAATGCGTCCGATTCCAAAGCCCCCCTTTCCTACTGGCTTTACCCACACAGAATGCCTTCACAATGCCTTCAAACAGAACAAGAAGTAAAATCTCCCTCCAACGCCAATCCTTCACCCTTCATCTCCTTTCCCCTTGACAATCCGATATAAAGTCCCTCCCCTGACCCTCTCCTCCCCACCCAACCCTAACTCCCTAAGCTCAGCCTCTCCCTCCCTCCCCCCCACGTCCAAATCCCCGACCCACCCCTTCTGCGCATCGAGCACCCCCGCCCTCTTGGCCTTGAAAGCGCTCACAGCAGGCAAATTCCCCCTACCAATCTCAGCACCCAGCCTGAGCATAGCCCAAGAGTCCAAAGCCGCAGTCCACGTCACCTTGCGACTGGCATACACAGCCAGGAGCGTCAAGCCTATGATCTGCACGGCAAGGAGTATTGAGACGACAACCATGCCCGTGAAGGTAATGTCTGGTCTCTGGATTGGGGTGCCTAGTGAGGTAGATAAGAAGTAGCCATCAGTTAATTGAACGGGGCCAACGTTCAGAATGGCGTTGGCGGCGGCGTAGGTGGCAAGGGTGAATGCTGCGATGGCATTGTCGTGGTCGCCGAAGTTTGGGAGCCAGGCCATGAGCGCTTGGAGCAGAGAGGGGACGGGGTCGTCCGCGCTTTCAGAGTGGTCGCAACGGAGGCGTGCGGAGCGTGGCATCCAGCCGGTGCTGAAACTCCCGCCGGACTCGGAGAAGTGATACTGGTTTGCGATGCTAGTGAAGGGGTAGCGGAGTTGGGCGCAGAGAGAAAGGGTTGTGGATGAGCTTGTAGCGTTACTGTTTGCGGCTGCGGTGGTAAAGAAAGTGTTGGGGCCGAAATTGGCCATGATGCCGGAGAGGAAGGGGCCGCTTACGCCTTGGCCGGACGGTGGGTCGCGCGGGTGACCTCCTGTTAAATGTTGCGAAGAGCCGTTTCGGTAGGTTAAGTTGGGTCCGTTGGGGGGAACTTTATCTAATAAGGGGCCGGCTACATGGCCATTCCAGTAATTGGGTAGCTCGAAGTAGCCGAGCGTGCTGTTGCCGTAGCAATGTTAGGTGTAGTTGCTGCCTCCATCCGTGATGCCCCACGTACCGCCATCGGCTAGGAGGAGTGTTCGTTGGTAGGCTAGCCAGAACTCTTCGGTTAGGTCTTGACGATCGGTTGTATTCTTCCATAGAGAGAGCGTCGTGTTTCCAGGAGCACATATTCGAGCGTGGTAACGGGGATTAAAGAGGTCACCGAAAGGGGCCGAAGTTGAACTATTGATGTTGGAGAAGGCCTGGTGAAGTGGGCCATCTCCAGGGCAGGTAGATGGGAAGTCAGATTGTGGCACCAATGAACAGCTAACGGACAGATTAAGGCGCAAGACGAGATCGCGGAGAGCTCCTGTATCAGTACCCACCGGAAACGTAGCAATGAATTGCACTTTCGGTATGTCATTAAATGACGAAGAGTTTGTAATGTTTGCGTCGACACTGGTAATTCCCAGACTGTTGGTTGACCGTAGAAAGGGCTGCTTGTCGCTCAGCTTCCCAGTGGCGGTGGAAGAGATGATGTTATCCATGACTGATGTATTCGTGAGTGAGCTCAAGGTTTGGGGAGTCACCTGGAATCCGAGGATTGTTGCAGATGTTGCGTCTTGCGAGCTCAAAACGTTAATATGTTTAGTGCCCACGATCGAGGTTTGAATGACCGGTATGATGAACGCTGTTACAACGCATGCTCTGTCAGTGAATTCTTATACATAACTCGAGTCTACGTACCAATCGCTACAAGACCCGCCAACATGATCAACACCGGGCTTCTTGTCCGACGGCTGGTGCTGGGTCTCACCATGTCCAAGAGTGTAGCGTTGTCGGACCAGCCCTTGTCGGCCAATGCTAGCATTCGCCGTAATGTCAAGGGGGGTGCCTTGGCGTCTGATGTTCTTTGGCAGTACATCGCAGCCACTTTTGCACATATGGCAGACGTCACTGGGATGCTGATCACGCCGACAATCGATTGACCCACGCTCGCGACTTTGCGCCAATTATCAGTCGTTTCATGATGCGATCGACAGTAATTCCCGCTTTGATCGAAGTAGGTCGGCACGCCGATTGGTTGATAAGTAAGCACGCAAGTGATGGTCCAGGAGAGAATCGCAATGAATGCGTATATGAGGATGAGCCATATAGCCAACGCATAATTTTCGAGCTCTCCGGCCAATTCAGCCTGGATCAATCGTTGCTTTGCAATTTTTTGACTCCCAGAGGTTGGCGTTGAGGATGGCTCTGCGCCGCCCAAGCTGACCCGCCATCTTTCTGAATCCCGCGACCTTCATTCCCATATCTCCTCGATCCCGCCGATACTGAGTTGGATGGCGTCTGCGATGTTCTATCATTAGGTGATAGGTCATACAGTGGAACTGATCCCTGCCCAGCCTGATCGTTCTGCCATGAATAGCGCCTTCTTCCATCTGCGTTCATATCTGCAACAGCTGGAAGCGTCCAGCCAAACGATGGGTATTATAGATAATGAGATACTTACAGAATCGCTCTTACAAAGGCGTTTGAAAGACTGGAGAGATCTCAATCAATGTACAACTTTTGTCGAAGAAGAATATATCACCAGAACAGAGAATTCTATATCTTGAGACGGCGTCCACAGGCCGCATTGTAGATATTGAAGCGCGAATACTAGTCGGCAGCGACGTCGATGAGGAGCGTAGAACACCGTTCTTTTCGCGAATACCGGCAACAAGGTAGCGTAGATATATATATGGAAACGTGCAGACATTGCACAGCCCGTGGTAAGGAGCGTTTCTGCGGCTGAGCAGAGTACTGTTGTATTGAAAATCCTTCGCGCGAATCCCATGGAGCTAGCGTGTACAGGTTCCTTGGCAAAGCTTGGCATTGCAATTTCCCCCCATCTCTATAGGAAGATTCTCTTATAATCTTCTACCCTTAAATACGGGTAATTAGTTGGTGCAATTACTCTCGAGTTCCAAAGATACCTTGGGCACCCTTCTATAACAGTACTTCCCTGTGTAGCGTACTTTTCTGGAAATGCTCCCCTTCTACACCGATATCTACTTCAGCAAGCTCGGCACTATCTTGTTTACTTTGGCACTTTTATCAGGATATACCACAGCTTGGGTCCTGCCCTTTCTCTCCCATGATACCCCCAGCTCGCTGGAAGAACAGGACAGGTGGCTCTCCACGCCTTCCGAAGTAATCCATCGTGACTTTCATCCCACACCTCCGGCCCTAGCTATTGGCGATAAGGACAAAGAATCGCGAATCTTGATACTGACTCCGCTGAAAGATGCGTCACTGCATCTTCGCCATCACTTCGCCCTTTTGGCAAATCTCACCTATCCTCACCATCTCATCGACCTGGGTTTCATCATCGGAAATACCGTCGATGATACCCGATCTATCCTAGATGCCGAACTTGACAAAATAGAGAGCGGTAAGCCAGACAAGGTCTTCAACAGCAGCACCATTGTTCTCAAAGATCTTGGCGATGTGGCCTCGCAGGAAGTAGCTGCCAGACATGGATTTGCAGCGCAAGTTGACCGACGGAAGAAGATTGCTGTTGTGCGAAATACACTGCTACAGAAAACGCTGCGGCCAGAACATGATTGGGTTTACTGGAGGGATATCGATGTTGCGGAGAGCCCGGATCAAATTTTGGAGGATTTCATAGCTCATGACAAAGATGTCCTCGTTCCCAGTAATTTCACGTCTTTCCTCAGCAATCCTCCAGTCACAGCTAACAAGCCCTAGATGTATGGTTTCGTCGCCAGCAAGGGGGCAAGCTGCTCGAAGGTGGATGTAAGATTCCTTCCACCCCCTTCAAAATCTCGCTAATCTTACGCCGCTCGAACAGATGACTACAACTCCTGGCAAGAAACGCCCCAAAGCGAAGTTTTCAAAGACCGTCTAGATACAGAGGTCATCGTATTCGAAGGTACCTCCCACTATCCCCCCTACCTCACACATCTACTAAACGCACAGGCTATTCGCAATATAAAACCCACCGCCGGCACATGGCTAAACTCGGCGACTGGCGCAACAACGCCGCTCTAGAAATCCCCCTCGATGGTATAGGAGGCGTCAGCCTCCTCGTACGAGCGGACGTCCATCGTAAAGGTACTTCCCCAAAGCCCCCTCACTCGCATC
>JAABUL010006311.1_pt1 | contig 13764 bp, 2 predicted proteins | sample 5559151 | NCBI WGS metagenome assembly JAABUL01 (sample SAMN10711876, study PRJNA513368) | rock metagenome | isolation source: Antarctica rocks | place: Antarctica: Victoria Land, Pudding Butte sud | reverse complement strand
TAGCAAAATTTTATAAAACAAAAAAACTAATATTAAGAACAAGAAAAATTAAGAAGATAATATTTACTTGTTTATTATACTATTTAATATAGGAATCGCTTATTATATTTCTCTTTTTTCTCTTTTTTCTTATTGTATTTAATTTTTTTAATTTAATTTTTTTCTTTTTTTGCTTTTATTGTCTAAATAGAAGAAAATTAATTAACTTCGAAGTAGTTTTAATAATTCTATTAATAGTTTTATATTATAAATAATCTCTTTTGTATATATTTAAACAATAATAAGATACTTTTTAAGATAATTAATACTTAAATATTCTATATATAGAAAATAATATATTTGTCTTCTTTTTTCTATACATTTCGAGTTTCAAAAGCAATAATATATTATTTGTAAAAGAATAAATACAACAAAATTTCTACAATTAATTGCGTCTAAATTGTAGACAGTTAATTTAAAAGAATTAATTGCGTAATTTAAAATTCTTCTTTTGTTTTTTCTATAATTAATATATAATATTGTTACGTTAATACTTTCTTTGAAAATATTAAAATAGATTGTACTTTCGAAGAAATTTGTAGACGTCTTTAGACAATGTAAGCAATTACTTGATAACAAGAGTTTGCAACTATAAACAATTTCTATATTTAATAAATCTTGATAGAAATTCGATAAATTAGAGTAACAATAAATAAAAATCTATAATAAGTTGCATACAATTTATAAAAGAGTTGTATTCTAGTTTCTATATATTAAAAAAATATTAATTGCTTGTTTTGCTTGTTTGTTAAATATAATAAGCATAATTGTTTGCAATACTTGTTTGTCAAATATATTAAATATTATATTTAGATTGCTTGTTTCTCGAGTATATCGAATATAATAGTAGATTTGTTTAAAAATATAGAATTTAAATTATTGATACAACTTTAATAAGCTTGTAATACTATTTTTTTTCTTTAAAATTTTTGTTTCGAAATTTAATATCTCTTTATTATATTTTTAAAAAAAATTAATATTAGAAATTTCTTTTTTCGATTTTTTTTTTTTCTTAACACTTTAAATTCGATATTTCTAGCAATATATTCTTGTCGTAATTGTACAATATTTGATAAAATCTATTATATAAATAATAGTTTTGAAAAATATATAGAATATATACAATCTAATTGTAATTGTAATTTGACAATTTTTTCTATATTAATTAAACAAATTTATAGAAAGCAAATATATTTAAAAAAAAAAGTGCACAATACGCGTGCGAAGTTAAGTCGACTAAAAAAACAACTAAATTTAAAAAAAAAAAAAAATAATAATTGTAATAGAATAAAAAAAAATCAACAATTTAAAAATAAATAAAATATATTTTGTTAAATCTATTACAAAAATTTTCGAATTGTTGTTTAATATATTGTTCGAACAATTTTAATTTTTAATTAATTGAAATTAGAATATTGTTTCTATATTTTGTTTTAATAAAAAAAAATTAGAAAATTCTAATAGCAATTAAATTTTTTTTTTGATTTTTATATATTTTTTAAAATAGAATATTCTTTTTATTTAATTAGATATTTTTGATTTTTTTGTTGTAGAATTTTTTTAATTTCGAAATAATTCTTTTTTTGCAAATAGAAATAAAATATATTTTATAAAAATATAATTAAATTTGCTAATTTCAATAATAAAATATAAAATATTAAAAATATTTTAATATTTTTAAGCAAGTCGAATTTGTAGTTAACTAATTTTTTAATTTTTTTAACAAAAAACAATTTAACTTTAATATAATATAATTTTTTGTTTAATTTTTTTGTTCTAAGATTTTTTGTAAAAAGATATATTTTATCTTTTTTTTTTAGCTAAAATATTGTTTTTTGTTTTTTGTTTTAATACTTAATCGACTTTTTCTATATTTTTAAGATATTGTTGTATATTTTTTTTAATATTGCTACTTTTTTAATAACTAATTGTGCAAATAGATACGTGCGCTTTTTTTCGAAAAAATTTAATTTCTTGCTATAGTTAACGAAAAATAAAATTATTTTAGTAATATTTGAAATTTTTGCATTAAATATTAGTTGTATTATAAATAGAAATAATATTTAATTATTTTAAATATTGTTAATATAGTATTTTAGATATTGTTTAAAACTTAGATTTGTTTTTTTTGTCTAACTATTTATAATCAAGTAATAGACAATAGATATTCGAAATTTTGTATCTAATATTAAGAGAAACGTTTTTTAATAATTAAATATAAAAAGCTTATCTCTATTACTAATTAGTTTTTTAAATATACTATAATATTTTATAAATTAATTTAATATAATATATTTTAGTTGTTTTGCAATAAATTTCTCTTTATATATAATAATATATAAGTATTTGATAAATTTATTAACTATTATTAGTATCGAATTATATTTATCTTTAGTTGCTAAATTTGTCGATTTAAGCAACTTAATAATAAAATTTATTGTAATTTTATTCTATAGCAATTTAGATAGTTTTTAATATTGAATTTTGTTATAGTTTGCGTATATATTATGTTTGTTCTACTAATAGTTAAAATATTGTTTAATATATATCTCGACAACTTATTTTATTTGTAAAAACTAACAATACTAATATAAAAACTAAAAAATTTTTGTTACTTTTAAATACTTTTGCAATAATTTATTATAATATTTTTTTATATATTTGTCGATTTTATCGATAAATATTTGAAGTTTTTTTTTCTTTATTAAAAATTCTTTTGTATTATTTCAAAATATTTGTAATATAGTATTTAGCTTGTACTTATTTGTTGATAATAATTTGTTTTTATTAATTTTAAATATACTATAATTAAATAATTTTTTTGTTTCTATATAATTATTTTTTTTGCTAAATATATTTGTTTTGCTATTATTTTTGTCTAAAATATATTATATTTTAAACTTGTATTATTTTAATTTCTCTAATTATTATATTTGTTTTTTGTTTAGCTACTTAATAGTAATAAAATATACAAGATTTTTATAATCTATAAAAATTGTAAATTCTAATAATTTTTTTGTATATACTTTTTATAACTTTAAGAAAACTACTATAACAAATAGTTTTTTATTATAAATATTATAGTTTTGTTTAACTAACAAAAATTTTCTCGAAAAATATATTATTTAATATTATATATTTTTATATTTTTGATTAAAATATATATTAATAACTAAATCTAATACGTCGATTTTAATTATATTTAACAATTGCAAATTGTATATTTTTAATACTAATTTTTTCAAATATTCTAGTTTAAGATTTTGAAATAATTTTTTTTTTGTAGATTTTTATAATTACGATATTTTTTTTTATAAAATTTGTTAATAATATTGTATTTGCTAAATAGTTTTTAATAAATTTTGTATTGTAATTTATAAAACTTAGAAAAAATTATACTTTTTTAATATTTGTTAGTAATTTTTATTCTTTAATTGTTTGTAGTTTCTCGAAATTTATATATATTCTATATTGTTTAATAACAAATTTGAGAAAATCAATTTTCTTTTAATAAAATTCGCATTTCTTTAATTTAAAATATAAATTTTTTATATTTAGATATTTTAATACTTTGAAAATATAGCTAATATTTTTTTTTAAGATTTTCGAATAAATTATAATATTGTTCAAATATATTATAACAAATCGATTTAGATATTGTTATAATATATTATTAATTATTTTCTAATATATTGTTAAAATATTTGTAAATTCGAATAATATTATTGTATATTTGTATAATCTATATTGTATACAAAAAACTATTTTTTACTTTTTTTTTATTTTTATTCTAATTTGATTGTATGTTTCTTATAAATTTAGTTTAATAAAATATTTTGCTTCAAATAATCGATTTTAAAACTTGTTAATATTAAATAGTAAATATCGATTTTTAATTATAATATTATTTAGCTTTTGATAATTAATATATATAGACAAAGAATTCTATTTTTTTAATACAAAAAGAATCGAATATTCTATCTATAATTAAAATTTTCTAATAAAATTTTTTTTTTGTTTTTTGTTAGATATTCGCGGAGTACTTCGAGTTTTTTCTTGAATAAAATATATATAAATTCAAATATAAATTGTTTGTCTAATTCAAGTCTAATTTCGTAATTTTACAATTAATATTTAGAAAGAGTCTCTATTTTTTTTTTTTTTGAAATAGATACTTTTAATTGTTGTATATTTGTAATATATATTTTAGCAATTTCTTTGCTATATTAGATAGTTCAAGATTTTCAAAAAATTTGTAATTTTCTTTATTTATTCTAACTTTGTAATTCAACTAATTTCTACTAGTATTTGTCGAGTCGAACTTTGTTAGATTATTTTTTTGCAAAAATACAAATTTGTTGTTTGCGATCGATTTTCGACTTGTTCTTTTATCTACTATCGAATATTGTCGATATATAGATTAAATATAAATTATATAATTATATTGCGCAAATTTGAATACTTATATATTTTAGTTAACTTCTAAATTGTATTGTTTCAATTAAGATATTTCTAGAACAATATTGTAAATAACTATTTCTACTATATTAAAGATTAGTTTCTTGTAATATTGCTAAATAGCTATCGATAGTAATTTTGTTTCTTTCTTTATTTTTTTATTTCTGTCGAATAATAGATTTCTATCTACAACTATTAGATTGTATATATTAGACTTCTTTTGAGTAAAATACTTTTCTCTTTTAACAAAAATTCTAATTATAAAATTATTTGTTGTATTAGAATCGACTATTGCAATAAGTTGATAGCTATTGATTTTAATTGATATAATAAAATATTGTGCATATATTGTTAAATTTAGTTGCTGTTGTTAAACTAATATATTGCATTTCTCTAATATATTTTTTATTAAGAAATTTGAGTTTTTTTCTATTTTTGTATTGCAATTTCTATTTCGAGTGTCTGTTTGCACTAAACTTTCTTTCTATACTAAATTAGTAATTTTGATTTTCTAGAAAATCAATTAATTTCTTTTTTGTCTTCTAGATAAGTTTAGTATAAATTGTTATAGTATTTTGTTTAACTAAGTATTGTATATTTTTTTGCTTTCTTTATCTTCTCTCGAGATAAACTTATACTGCTCAGTTATTGTTCGATTTTATCAAAATTTTTTTTTTCGATAATAATATTGCTTTCTAGCGCTTTCTTGTATTTATTTATAGTTTGATTTTTTTTTTCTTTTAATAAGCTAGCTAAAACGTCAAAATAGTTTGTAATATTATCTAGATATTTGTAAAAGTTTTTTTAGTTGTATTTGTTGTCTAAGTCTATTACTAAATAAAAATATAATATTTTTGATTGTTGTACTTCTATAGTTTTATTAAGTATTTAATTAATTTTCTATATAGATACAAATATCTTGTTTGATAATATTTTATCTAGAACTTTCTGTAATTGATCTAAATTTTCTATCAAATAATAATTGTTGTTTAATTTAATTTTAAAAATATTTGTTTTTGTATCAATTTGCTTTCTAATATTGTTTTAACTATTAGATATCTCTTTTAATATAGTATTAATCTATTAATAGTCTATCAAATTCTATAATTGGCAATCTTTTGCAAAGTAATTCGATTTGCTATATAAATAGTATATTTTTTGAAATTTGTTATTTTGCTTTTTTCTAGAGTTTTTTTTTATATATTGTTGAGTAAAATTCAGTTCTATAGATGCAAATCTACAATAATCGGAATTACTGTATTTTTGATTAAAACAAATTTTTTTTTGCTAATATTTAATTATTAATTTAAAAAAGATTTCTGTTTTTTTTCGAGATTAATTATATCTTTTTTCTATAGTTCTTTTATATAGTTTGTTGTCGAAATCGATAGCTACTTCAATAAAATCAAATATATTGTTGATAAATCTTCTATTATATATTATTTTGTTTTTTAGATTGTTTTTGAAATCTTTTCGAAATATTGTTATAAATATAGTATTGTTCTACTTAATTAGATTAATATATTTTTGAAATCTAGCTACATAATCTGTTGCAGAAATTTGTTAAATTAGATATTAAACTATTTTTTTTGCAATTTGTTTTTTGTTAAATATTTCAAAAATTCTTCGAAACTCTCTTTTAAAATTGTCGAAATTCGTAAATATTGTACAAAAGTTTTTGTTATTGTTTTTCAAATATTTTTGTAAATTTAACTTAAATTAATATTGAACTCTTTCTCTAAGAAATGTTGATACAAAAATTGTTTTCTTGTCTATTGAAACAGAATAGAAAATAAAATAGATATTTATTTGCATAAATTAGTTTTTCAGATCGATACAATCTTTATAGTAGATATTGAATTTGTTAATTTTGATTTTGTTGTTTTCTATAATCAATAGTTAATATAATACTAATAAACTAGTACTTGAGATAGAGACGCGTTGATTTGATACAGATATTTTTAAAGTATTTAAAATGTTATGCTGCTATCTAGACAACTAGAATATTAGAGTAGATTAATATTGTTAAAGAGATTTGTAGACGTTTTTAGCAAGCAATTACTTGATAACAAGAGTTTGCAGCTTGTATCTATAATAGAGAGTAACTTAATAAATAAGTTGAACACAATTTATAAGAGAATTGTGTCTAAAAAATCTATATATACTAAAAAGATTTTTCTTGCTTACTATATTTGTTGTCAAATATATCGAACTTTGTTTGTTCTACTTGTTGTCGAGCATATCGAGCTTATCTACTAGTGTGTCGAGCAATACTTGTTTGTTAAATTGTCAAACAATACTTGATTGTTAAGTTGTCGAGCAATACTTGTCTGTCAAGTCGTCGAACATGCAGATAACCGTGCTATATGCTACAGACTACTCTGTAGAATATATATCAACTGTAACGAGCTAGGGTTGTAACAGTAAGATAGAAGATAAAAAATTGCAAAAAAATATAATAGCGCAAATTAATTGTAACAAAGAAAAGAAATCGATTAAGATAACTTTTAATATACAAAAAATAATGCAAAAAAATAATATATTAAGCTATTATTAGCTAAGTGTTTGTAATATAGAAGAAGCGCAAATACAAATTTGAAACAATAGCTCTATATAAAATTCGCAAGTATTAGAAAACTAATAATTTGTTAATTTTAAAAATATTTTTCGCAAAATTGATTCGAGAAATCTTGCAAAATAAAACTATTAACAAAGAAGACAATAAAAAATACTAAATTTAAGTATTAATTTTGTTAGCTCTTTAAAAGACTATTAAAAGTTTTATAATTAATTTCTTCTCTAATAAGTGCATTATTTATTTGTATTATTATTGTTTCTATATAATATATATTAATGTCTTGCTTTATATATTTAGATAGCAATCTTCTTGCTATTTATATTAATTGCAAAATTATTAAGTCTAAAAATTTGCAATTGTTGAAGCAATTAATATAGAATCTAGAACTTTACTATAATAAATAGTAATAAAATTGACATTTAAATATTTTTGTTATATTAGAAATTAAAATAGTTAGCAAGAAATTAAGAATTTAAACTATTTTATTTATTGTACTTTATTATTTGTATTATTTTGTTGCATTATCTATTAAACGCATTGTCTTACTATATATATTTTTTGTATTCTTTTCTATTAAATATAATAATTAAAAAGTGCATTATAATTATATATTTAAATTATCTAAATAATTAGAGTTAAATTATTAACTTAACTTCTTTAATTAAAGAGCTTAACAATCTTGTTCTATATAATCTTATAAAAGATTGCATAAAAAAAATTATTATATTTTAAAAGAAATTCGAACTTTTGTTTTTTTAATTTCTTGTGCTAATAATATACAATTTACAATATAGTCTTCGATAGCACTATAATACTATTTCAAACAATATTATAGATTGCGCGTTATTATTACAAGAAATTAAACACGCTATTATTAAGTTATCGAGACTTAATTATTTATTTTTATTATATTTAAATATATATTAAAATTAGAGATAATATAATTCTTAAAAAGTTAAAAATATTAATTTAATACAATTTTTAGTATCTAATTATTTTAAATACATTATTTATCTATATTATTGTTAATAATATTTGTTTGTTTATAACAATATTATAAATATAAAATCTTTTGTACAATAATCTAGCTATAAATAAATTTTATTTAAAACAATCTCGAATTTTATTCGAAAAAAATTCTTATTTCTATTAATTTGTTAATTATTATCTTGTACTCTACAATATATATTTTACAATTTAACAATAGTCTTTTTTAAATTTAAATCTATAGTACAATTATAGTATTTAATTATTATAATTTGTTCGATTGTTTGCAAACTTATTTAAGATCGATTTTATTAATATATTTTTCGAGCAAAACTAAAAGTTTGTTTAATATCTATTAATAATACTAGATAAGAAAAAATATTTTTAATTATTTGTGTCAACTTAAAATAATTCAAAGTATTATCTTTTTAATATTTTTATATTAAATATTTATTCTCTATAATATTAGCGCAAAGATATTGATTATTTTCGTTTTAAGTCAAACAAAAGTATTAAGATTGTCGAAGTAAGAATTTTACAACATTTGTATTAAACTATAAAAAAAATTAATTAAAAATTAAATACATTATTATATTGTATTATCTCTTTAACAATATTTGCTCTTTGTGCTTTTACTCTTAAAACAACAATTAAATTATAATAATATCAAAAATAGATTTTAAATTTTGTCTAATATTTTGTTTTGTAATTTATAAAACTATTATTTTTTTTGTTTTATATCTTGTAAAGACTTAATTTTTGCATAGAATTTAAAATATTGACAAAATTGTATAATATTTTATTAAGTTTTTCTATTTTCGAATAATATTTAACAAGCTTTGTCGAAGCTTTTTTACAAACTTTTAGTATAATTTCTTTTAAAGAACAACTATAATTTGTTATAGTTTTCTTTATATAATTAAAATAATTAAATACTATATTAAATACTCGAAATCTTAAATAAATGTTAGCATTAATTGTTCGAAAAACTATAAGAATATATTTATAGAAAGAATTTAATATATTGTTAAGTAGTTAAATCGATTGTTACTTGCTTTTGTTTAGTCAAATACGTTAAATTTTTTAATTTTTTAAATATTTTTTTATTTAAAAATCAATATAGTTACGTAATTAATACGCACAACAAAGTATTAAATAAATAGAATTTTAACAAATACAAATATCTTGTATTAGTTTTCAATTTTTTTTACTTTTTTGCTCTTAAAAGACTCTAAAACAAATTAAGCGCTAAAACAAACTATTAATAGCAACAATAAAAGCGCAAATCTAAATAAAATTTAGCAAATATATTATCTTTTTGTATTATTATACAAACAAATATCTTTTTAATTATAACAAACAAGTTTGTATTTTTTGCAATATTTTAAATTTGTTTATTCTTTAATTGAAAAACAATATTGTTAATAATTGCTTTTAATTTAAGAGTTGCAATAAAGTCTTAAACTATTAAATTAATAATATAAATTAAACAAAAAATAAAATTTTGTTGTTTGTTTTATTAAAAATTTTGTTAATTTAAAACTTTGTTAAGTTTGTTTTTAAAAGTATTGTTATTGCTTGCATTATTAATAATAACTTTAAAAAAATTGTTTTTAATTTTAAAGAATTTTAATATCTTTATAAGTTTTAACATTAATTGTCGACTTATATATTCAATATTAAGAGAAATAAATTTAATAAAATATTCGCGATATTGAAATATAATATCAATTTAATATATTAATACTTCAAAATAAATAACTCTTTAAAAACTAAATTATATATCTAAAGCAATAAAAATACATTAAGATTTTTTTAAATTTAATTTAATTTTGTTACAAATTTGATCGAAATTTGTAAAAATCAATTTTGATAATTTAATACAATCTAGAAATACTAGATTTAATTAAAATATTTCTAGTAATTTTTAAAAATTCGAATTATTAATAGTTCGAAAAGATAAATATAAATTAACAAATATCTTGTATAGTTAATCTTCTTAATTATCTTAATTGAAAAATAATAAATTGATATAACTTTTCTTCTATTAATGCGTTAATTTTGTATTATTTATTTGTATTATTAACAATAACTTATACAAATAAAGACTAAATCGATTATTAATTATAATCGAAATCTTTTTTGTTTTAAACAAAAAACAAATTAAAGATATTTCTTTATATTCGATATGTTTAAATAATTGTATGCAATAAAATAATTCAATATTTTTTAACAACTTTTGCAAACAATTTTTGACAAGTTATTAATAGTCGAGACTATTTAAACATATTTATTTTAAAACTTAGATTATATTTTAGTATTAATTTTTTTAATTTAATATAAATAAACAAGTCTATTTTAAATTTTGTGCAAGATACTCTTATTAATTGTAATATATAACTATTATTCTTTAAACTAAATCTTAGTATTTGCATTTTATTTGATATATTTGTTTTTATCTCTTAGTTTAAGTAATAAAAAATTATTTAAAATCTTATTTAATACTTCTTAAAACTCTCTTTTTCTAATATTAAATATACAATTAAAATTTTAATCGAATTGACTTGCAAATTAATTAAAATATAAAGTACTAGATAGCAAATTGCAAGAAATAGATTTACTAGAATTATCTTTAAATAAAGACAATTGTTAACTAGAAGCTTTTAGAGAATTAGATATTTTGCAATTGAGAATAGTATAAACAATATCTTTGAGTAGTTTAAAGAAAAAAATTCTAAAGTAAAACAATAATACAAAAAAATAATACAAGTATAAGATAAATTAAGCAGAATTTTATATTAATAAGTAATTATAATATAATAATATAGCAAACTATAATCTCGATAATATATTATAATTACACAGATTTTAAAATAGTAATTCTTGATATAATAATATAATTTTCGATTTTTTGACAATTCGATTCGATTTCTAATATTGAAATCAAAAATTGACTCGAATCGAATTAAATCGATTTTAAAAAAGTAGAAATCGACTTGAGTTTCGATTCGATTTCTAATATTAAAATTGTCGAATCGAGTCGATTTCAATAGTTGGAACCAAAACCCGACCCAACGATTAATCTAGAATAAAGTTAATTACAAGATTGTAGAGATCTTAAACTAGTTAATAGTATTACTAAGTTTAAGTATATTATCTAAATACATTATTATGTATTTTTCGATAAAATATAGAATCGAAGTTTATTAAAAGACTATAATAGTTGTAATCTATTTATTATATAAATATTAAATAGTTTATATATATTACTTTACTGCATTATTATAGAATATTTAAATAAAAAAATAATAAGATTTAAAATCTAATTTTTGTTTATTAAATTTGCTATTAAATAACTTTATCTCTTAGCAATTCGAGTCGATTTTTTCGAATCGATTTTCGATTTTAACTCTAGAAATCGACTCGATTTAACTCGATTTTTAATTTTAATTTTAGAAATCGACTTGCTAAGACTTTCGAGTCGAGTTAACTTAAATCGCCAAAATTCGAATCGATTAATCGATTCAAACTCGATTAATTAATTCGAATCTTAACAATTCGAATTAATCCGATTCGAAAGTCTTGACAAATTAATTTCTAAAATTAGAATCGAAAATCGAGTCGAGTTAAATTAATTTCTAGAATTGAAATCGAAATTCGATTCAAAAAATCGATTCGAATTGTTAAGACTATTTAAATAATTATATTATAATTATTAATAGTTAATATATAGTTAATATATAGTTAATATATATTTAATTATATTTAATTATTTAAATTATAATAAGATAATATATTATAGTAATATATTACTACTTTTTAAAAAGAAAATAATTAAATCGCATCTATAGATTCTATAGATTCTATAGATGCAAATAATACAGTTTATTAATAAGTTGTATCTATAAGATCTATAGAGTCTATAGATACAAATATTGCATTTTGTTAATAAATTGTATCTATAGATGCAAATATTGCATTTTATTAATAAAAAAAAATTCTAAAATTAGTAATTCTTGACATAATAATATTATTTTCGATTTCTTGACAATTCGATTCGATTTCTAATATTGGAATCGAATATCGACTCGAGTCGAATCGAGTCGATTTCAAAATAATAGAAATCGACTCGAGTTTCGGATCGATTTCTAGGGTTGGAATTGTCGGGTCGGGTCGATTTCAATAGTTGGAATCGAAACTCGACCCGACAATTAATCTATACTCTACAAGATCTTATTTAATTATATATATTTTAACACTTTGTAGAAACAAGTCTCTAATAGATCTATTCAAGAAGTTTGTTTTATTTCAATATATAACAATAATAATGCTTTAGATAGCTTGCGATAAGCAACTCGATTTAAAACTTAATATCTAATAACTCGAACAATAAGTTTCGCTCGAGCTTGTTAACTCAATTTAACAAATCAATCAAGACTTATTGTTTCGATAACAAGCAAGTCAATATAAATAGCTTGACACTATTCTTTCGCAAGCTACAATCGAATAATTATATCTAAATAATTGCGATCGAACGCAAACAATAATATATTTTGTTAATACATTTGTTCTTGCGTAGCTAATACACAAGTAGAAATTCCAAATTCTACTATGTCGCTCTTAATGCACAAGACTTGCGCAACTCTTAAGCATTTAAATTTTGATTATCTATATCAAATATACAATGTCAATACGCGTCTAATTAAGAACGTTAAACAACGCAAAATCTTAAGAAATTACAAAAATATTACTATACTTTACGATCGCGTTTGAGCGTTAGTTATTATAGTTAGAATGCGCGATCTTATTATTGTTGTCAATTATTTGGCAACAATAAATGTCGAGAGATAAGACTAAGACAAGAAGCTTTCTACAAAGAAATACTTCAAGACGTAGAAAAAAACAATAAACAAGATTCGAAGAATGTAATAAACAAATCAAAGACTTAGTAGATAGATCACAGAAATTGTTGCTTGTCCTGTCGTTGAAACGTAATGTGAACTCAATAATGTAAACTCAGTAGCCCTCCCGAAGGCGGGGTTTCAACGTGTAACAATAATTCAGTGTGTACTCTTTCATAGACCGATTTTGATCCTTATAAGACAATAGCAGCGGAGTAAAGATTTTCTGACGGAACATCTCTTGTGCTCTCTAGTAAGCCAATTAGAAAAGAGAATCAAGTAGACACCGGCGACGAGTCCGTAGTTCTAGACGATGCTACCAGCGTTGATCCCTGGGGAAAAAGCCAAAACCACGATCTACAGCTCAAAGCAACCACACAGATCGCCAACTTAAAAAGCAAGCATCAGCATTTTATTCTCTGTGTTTCAAGCAATTTTAACGCCAAGCCTCTCCTCTCTTATATAGGGCCCAGCCGCTTCCCCGGAGCCGACGTAGAATCCGAATCAACACTTCTCCAGAGAACAACCAATGGAAATGTTGCTAGATCCCTACCGAATTCCACATGAACCCGATTCTCATCGCGGAAGAGTACGGCCTGAACGAAGTCGTGGAGCGGGATATCTGTTTGTCTCGAGATAAAGCCGTCTATCTTCGATTGGCTGTTGGGGCGATGTACACACTTGCACATCAAGCTATGATAAACGGTATAATAGTCTCGATCTCTCACGATACCACGCAAGTAACAGCCGGGATGCCTACTACTACGGCCAGCTGGCTCCCATCGCTCCACCTACTCCGAT